>Ga0209711_10001030_pt1 | contig 28045 bp, 25 predicted proteins | sample ArcticOcean_MG_C_7_FD_187441 | JGI IMG/M metagenome (GOLD analysis project Ga0209711, IMG submission 187441) | Marine microbial communities from western Arctic Ocean - ArcticOcean_MG_CB11_88 (SPAdes) (version 2) | ecosystem: Environmental > Aquatic > Marine > Oceanic | place: Arctic Ocean...
TCATCCAGGTAAAGCCCAAGGTTGTCGCGCTGCTCACTCGATAGCCGCCACTCGTGTCGTCGCATCAAACTCAACAAGCCACGATTTCTTCGCCCTTCTGGATCGTGTTGCTGCCAAACTTTGAGAAAGTGCTGGTTCACAAGTCGAATCACATGGAAGCGATCAGCCACGATCGTCGCGTTCGGGAAGTAACGACGCGCAATGCTGCGGTAGGTTGCAGACAGATCCATGACGATAACCTGGACCTGGTCTTTGCCGGGTAGACGCTGTAAATACCGTCTTAAACTCAGCTCTGAGCGGCCTAGTATAACATCGAACACCTTGTGGTTTTTGAGGTCTACCAGGGTCGTGGCATAGCCCTTTTTACGCGTAAAAAAGTGTTCATCAATGCCTAGCACACGTGGACAAGGGCGGTTCGACATCTCTGAGCGTTTTTGTTGTAAAAACGCCTGGTACCAACGCTCAACCGTTGCTGGACTCGAATGATGTGTTTGGCTGAGCTTGCGCTGGCTGACGCCACCCTCGTGCGCCTCAAAGACTTCCAGACGAAACGCTTCTGATGATCGATATCGAGGTCGCACACCTTGAAAACGATGCCGGAAGTACTTGTGGCATCGCGGGCAGTAATACTTGGGCGATTTGAGGTACAAGGTCAGTAGTTGATTACCTTGTCTGGTGTGCTTCAGTGTCCTTTCATAGGTGGCTTTGATCTTGATCTCAGTATGACCGCAGTGGATGCAATCAGGGCGTTTCGTAGGTCTCGCATAAACCTTGATATTGTCAGTGCGATCGACTCGCTCGACCTCGAGCTCAGTTATGCCTAAAATTGTGCCTGCGTGAGACATCGGTGTTACCTCCATTAAATGATCTTCGCAAAATCAGTTTAATGAATACCGGTGTCCCCCGTTAATGATTTAGAGCCAAGCGCGGCAACGGATGGCAAGCAGTTGTAAACCGTAAGAGCTTTGCCGATCAACAAAAAACTTCAAGACTCAAGTAGCAGTTAAAGCGTGGGCACGCCGCATAGAAACGAGCATGGACAACGGTTCGTATATCGATCCTCGCGCTTCGGGGTCCGTGCTCACCGAGCAGATAGTTGATGCGTCTATAAAAAAACTAGCGAAGTTTGGCACACCAGTTGCTGGACCAAAGCTCAGCCAGCTAAATCAAATCAAAGAGTATTTCCACGGCACCTCAATCCACGACTTGTCATACGATGACTTAATAGATTTTGCGGCTGAACGGAAACAGACTGTTGGGCCAAGCACACTGCAAACTCAAATGTACTATTTCAAACAGCTGCTGAAGGACTCTCGAATTCGTACAGCTGAGCCTGTCATTGACCAAGCCATTGATTACCTGACGCAAAAGAAAATCATCATGGGCAGCAAAAGACGTAATAGGAGATTAGAGCCTGGGGAATATGAAGCGCTGATTGCAGAAGCTAGTGGCACAAGACTTCACGAGCGCCATTGGGTTTTTCACGCAATGGAGATTGCAGTTACATCTGGGATGCGTCAGGGGGAAATCCACGCGCTAAAATGGGAAGACATCGACTTTGATAAAGGGGTTGTTTGGTCGTTACGAAAAAATAAGGTACGGAGAAGGCGGCAAAAAATTAAGGAAAATACCTCTTTTACAGGGCGCGAGAGAGGCACGCATGTGCGCACAGGCTGAGCTTGGCGGGGGTGGTAGTATGTTTAAGGTTCAGAAGGCAGCAAGCATTTCTGACAAGTTTGCGCGAATGCGTGATGGTCTTGGCATTGTAGACTTACGGTTCCACGATCTACGCCACGAAGCTATTTCTAGAATGTTCGAGCGTGGTATGACGGTTGAGGAAGTGATGCCGGTGTCTGGTCACCGGACACTTGATCAACTTTCCCGTTACGTCAATCTAAGGCCCGAAGAGATTGCTGCTAAACACTGATTTTATCTTCTAAGAAAGAAGCAACTTGTTGTGATGAGCCCAATCGTTAAGTGTCTTATGGGTGAACGGCCTGAAAACAAAAATTTTGTTCTTGGTTTCTTGGTATGAAGGAGGTTTGGCGCGGAAAACTAGAAATATTTATATTTTTACTGATTTAGCTGTATTTGGTGCGTGGCGGACATGTATTTGATATAAAACAATGTGTTACGTATTTTAGTTAGACTTCTTTAGTCTGGTTTTCGGGTAGTTATGTGGTATTGCACTTCAATAATAGAAACGTTAATGTTTAGTCTTTGAACAGTGTCTATTTGAGAGGAGTACGCATGGCTTTTGATCACAATATCATCCTAGACGTCGATAATTATAAACATTGCCACTATGCACTCTATCCGCCCGGCACTGAGTACGTCTCCAGCTATATCGAATCGCGGGGTGGAGATCTACCTTCCACAATGTTTGTTGGCTTGCAGATGTACCTGCGAGAGTATCTTATGCGTCCGATTACTTTGCAGGATATCGATGAGGCAGAATTTATCGAGCGCGAACAGGGGATGCACTTCAATCGAGACAACTGGATGGGCATTCTCAACGATCACGGTGGATATCTTCCTGTTGAGATAGAAGCTATCCCAGAAGGCACCGTAGTTCCACCGCGAAATGTGCTGGTGCAGGTCATCAACACCGATCCTAAATATGCTTGGGTGACCAGCTTCTTTGAGACCGCGCTACTCCGTGCTGTTTGGTATCCTACCACCATCGGCAGTATTAGTTGGCTCGCTAAGCAGGTCATTCGAGATTCGTTGAAAGAGACGTCAGATAATCCGCAAGTGCTGAGATCGATGCTGCACGATTACGGTGCTCGAGGCGTGAGTTCTCAGGAATCTGCAGCGCTGGGTGGTCTGGCACATTTGGTCAACTTTAGTCAAAGTGATACGGTCCCGGGGGTATTAGCCGCGAAACGTTATTACAACGCGGGTAAGGTCTCAAATTCAGGTCCCAATTCAGAGCATTCAGGTATTTGCGCCTGGGGTAAAGATAACGAATCCAAAGCACTAGAGCACATGATGGATCAGTATGCGGACAACGGTGTTGTCCTATTGCTTACCGATACCTACGATCATGAGCATTGCGTCAAGAACATCATCGGTGGCGAGCTAAAAGAGAAGGTTAAGAATTTCCCGGGTTTGGTTGGAGTGCGACCTGACTCCGGCGATATTATTGAAGTAACAGCAGATACTACCGAGTGGTTGATGGATGCCTTCGGGTACGAGACGAATTCCAAAGGCTACAAAGTACTGCCGCCTTATATTCGGGTTGTGCAGGGTGATGGTGTTAACTTCCCAGTACTGCCCGCCGTTTTCGCCGAGCTGGAGCGAAGAGGTTTTTCTGCAGAGAACGCGCTATTCGGTATGGGTGGAGGGTTACTGCAGCACCACAATCGAGACACCATGAACTTTGGCCAAAAAGCCAGCGCCGTATGTATCAATGGAAAGTGGAAGGACATTTTCAAATCGCCAAAAGGAGCTGGGTTTAAGGTTTCAAAGAAAGGTCGCCTTGCACTCAAGTTTGAAAATGGAACCTACGAAACCGTGCCACGCGATTCAATTTCACCAGAGGAAAATGTCCTGCAACCTGTTTTCCGTAACGGCAAGTTGTTAAAAAACTGGGATTTTACCGAGGTTATAGCGAACAGCGAGAAAGACTATCCAGAATCGTACTATGAGCCAATAGTGCGTCCGCTGCGTGATGCGCGTAAAGCCAACAAAAAGAGAAGAACCTAGCTGATGCGTATGCACGTTTTTGATATGGACGGAACGCTTATGGAAGGGACCGCCTGCCTTGAAATCTCCAAGGCAGTGGGCGCTCTGGAAGAAACTTTAGCAATTGAAGCTGATTGGGTCGGCGGGGAGATCAACGATGTCGGTTTTTGGAATCTTTGCTTGCCATTGTGGGAAGGTATAACCCCAGCTCAGATTGATCAAGCGTTCTCTGACAGCCCATGGCTGCGTGGTGTAAGTAAAGTGCTAGGGGATATCAAACAGCGAGATGAGATCAGTGTGGTGATTTCACAATCGCCCGAATGGTTTGTTGAGCGTATTTGTCGTTGGGGACTGGATCATGCTTTTGGTGCAGGCGTCACTCCGGGAGATCGAACGGGGAGCGCCCGCCTAGTTACCAGCGCAGACAAAGTGAGCATCACCAATCGACTTCTTAGCAGTACCGGGATTAGCGCGGCTAATTGCATTGCTTATGGTGACTCTTCTTCGGACCTAGAATTGTTTAAGCACTTAGACAACACGGTGGCGATCAATGCAAAACCGCATATCAGGACGTTGGCGAGCGCAGCCTACGATGGTGATGACCTTTTTGCCGCCTATAAACTTGGACGAGAGTTGATGGATGCGGCGGCCGTCAATTGAGGAAAAATTTGTGAACACACAAGAAGCGTCAACTGAGGAATTGCAACGTCGAACACTTACGGCATTTAGTGCCGCATGGGACGCTGGCGATGTAGACACATTGCTAAGCCTTATGAGTGACAACCCGGTTTACCGGGGTTCTACCGGACCTGAAGCAGGGACTAAATTTGAAGGTAGGGAGGCTGTGGCCGCCGCTTTTACGCGAATGATAGGCCCAACGCCTGCAAGTACTAGCGCGGCTAGCGATGCGCTGAGCGTACCGCCGGCAATGTATTTTTTCGGTGACCATGCATTGGTGCACTGGTGCTTAAAGTTCCCTAATCCAGACGGGGAGCCCTGCGACGTTGACGGGGTAGACGTAATGACGTTTGACCGAGACGGTCGAATAGTGGAAAAAAATGCTTTCCGAAAGGCTTTTGCCTAGGGCTCTGTTAAGGCTGGTTAGGTTCGCACCAGTCGTTTTCGAGAATTGATTGATATTCATCTTGATACACTGGAGGTAAGAGCTTTTCCATCTTGCCTGTTGTGTGTAGCAGGCGGCAAGCAGTCGTGAACTCCGCAGCCTTAGCTTGGAGTTTGATTCTACTTAGCATGGACTCCCACCAAATATCTTGCTCCGGCTCAGCGCTTTGGCCAATCTGCTGCCAAGCTTTGTAAGCCTCTGCCGGTCTGCCATGTGCATCAGCAGCGGTGGCCAATGCTTGCCAGGCGTTGCCAGAACCTTTATGTAGTTTTACGAAAAGGCGAGCTTCGCGATAGGCCTGTGCCTGCTTGCCCTGGGTCAGTAAGGCGTTTACCACCAGGCTGCGCAGCCTGCGATCCATACTGACTTCGGGGTTAGCGGCCAGCAAAGTCTTCGCCAAGCGCAGGCGATGATTCATATCAGCAATACTGGGTAACCACGGAAACAGTAAGTTTGTCTGCCAGCTACCTGGCAGTAGTAGGATGGATTGTTCCACCTTCGCCAGCAGGTCATCCCATTCGTCAGATTGTTTATGAAGATAAAGTTGTGACCAAAGCAGTGCGGCCTTTATGTCATTGCGATTGTATCGATCAGAGACCTCATAGACCCGAGTGTTTATTTCCGGGCGCTCTCCAGCCGATTGCATTAGCGAATTCATCGTTTCGAACAAACTTCGATTTGTAGACTCTTGCTGTGCTATTTCTGAGATTTTGTTGAATCCTTCCAAACTAAATTCACCTAGTGCCAGAGCGTCGATGTGCTTGCCGCGCCGTTCTAGATTTATCACGCTTGCAGCCAGAATTCGGAAATTGAGGATGTTGATTGTGGGCTGTATGACCGAAGGTTCAGGGTCTAAGGCCGTGAGCATTTGTACTGCCAACGCGCCACGTGCCGAGTCAAGGTCAAACTGTGAGGTTAGCAATCGAACATCTTTTGCTGCTGCGCGAATTGCCACCACCGCTTCGTCCCAACGTCCGCGGGCAATAAGCTTATTCATGCTCTGCCATACCAGATCAAACCGCTGGTTCTGGGCAGCGATATCATTTTTGTTTGCGCCGGTTGGGCCGCGCATACTTAAGGCCGATGTTAGGCTGTCGTCCAGTTGGGCCAAGAGTAATCGTGCCTCACCAACTCCAACGTCATTAGGATTCGTTGTAATAAAACGTTTAGCTGCGGCATCCAATGCTTTCCGGTTCCCTGCTGAGCTGTTTTGTGCCTGGAGTGCGGCGTGGGCGAGGTACAGCATTTTAGCTGTATCAGGTGCAGTATCTGCAACCTGGTCAGCTCTGCGTAGCAGCACATTCAATTGAACGATGGTTTCTTGATAGGAGCCGTGGTGGTAGGCGGCAAAGGCCCATCGGTACCGATACGGTGCTATTGAAGATGCTTGTGGAAGCGCAGAAGAGTTGAAGAACAATCGGTAGTGGTGCGCTGCATTTTTGAAATCCTTGTTTCGAAATCGAATTTCTGCAGCGGCAAGCTCGCTCCAAGGGTCTAGGCTAAGACGCACTAGATGCTCGGGATTTGCAAGTAGTTGTTGTACAAAGCCGACGTTGATTTCATTGGCTGAGACCAACATGTTCAGACGCAGTTGAATCCCTTTTAGTACCTCCGGTTCTTTAGATTCACTCGCCATCAGGGTGAGCGCCTCGGATCTTAGTGCGTCAGCCTCTAGGTCGCTTTCTGGATGGGTTAGCTTGCCCTGGAACACCACGCCGAGGTTTGATTGTTGCAAGCGCACCAGGCTGAGCAGGCGTTGGGCCTCTGGAGATTGTTCGCCGTTTGCAATAAGTTCGGCTACTTGTGTAAAGACTTCGCTGGCTCGGCGCTTATCTCCACGCAGCAGTAAGACTGTGCCTCGGCCAATCCAACCTCCGTAGGCTATGTTGGGATGAAACAACTGCAGTGAGGCGAGCTGGAAACCTTGTTCCGCCTGATCTAGCCAGCGTTCCGCCTGTGGCTCAGCTTTAGCGAGCTCCACATCAATCCATGCCAACCAATAGCGCAGGAGCGAAAATGTTAACTGGGCATCGTCCCATTTAGTTGAGCTGAATAGGCGAGCGAGCGCGGCTTCGTTTTCATTGGCGGAACGTTCCATCGATTCTCGCTGACACGATGCCAAGCGATCTAGTTTAACCACCACCGCGCGGGCGCTGAGCAGTTCATCGAGTGTCGTGCCCTGATCGCTTAGCCTTGTCACGATAGGTCCGAGATGTTGGGCGGCAGTCAATAAGCTGATTGGAGACACAGAGTTTGTTGTTGAACTGTGTAACTTCTGGAGTGCTGCTAGCTCAGACGATCCGGCCTGCACCTCAGCATGTGATAGCGCGATCATTAGGATTAGAATGTGGCGAAGCAATGTCCGCCGTTGGTTGTTAGGCGACCCGATCATAAGACATCGAGCATCATCTGCATCTCGCTGCCGAATTGGTCGCCAATGATCAGCGTGATGAGTCGTTTTATGATGACCTGATCTCCGTCTAGTGTCGCTGCGTCGCCGTTGCCAGCCTCACCTATGTCAGTGAATGCCAACATCGGTCTGTTACGGTAGATGTGTCGAGACACAGGCTTGCCAAGTTTCGCTTCCAACAGTTGGGGATTGGCTTGCTCACTGACATCTAGGGTTGAGACGGTGCCACCAGATTGTTGAAAGGTATCGATTTGAGACAGCAGGGCTTTTAGACGTGCTGGTTTAAGCGGTGCATCGCCGATGACTAGAATCAATTTACGCGCGGGATTACGCCACCCAGACATGTTGATGGCATCTGCAATGCCCAGGTCAACCGCTTCGTAGATGTCTCCCCCGCCTTTGGCCTCAAGAGTCGATAGAAAGCGTTTCAGCTTGAAGGTGCTGTAGGTGAGTTCCTGAGAGCGAGTGACAAACTCTGGTCCTTGATCATCTCGATAAGCAACAAATCCGAATCGAGCAATGGGAACGAGGATACGAACGATATCCACGAGTTCTGCAATGCGCAGCTTCACCTCGTCAATAACCCAACCCATAGACCCTGTGGCGTCGATGCAAAAAACCACGTCCAGTCCAGCCTCCCTGAGTCCCGCAATGTAGGGTGAAAATGCCACTCTGCCATCACCGAGCGCATTGCCTGCACCAAATTTCACCCCACCTGTGCCGGTATTCAAATTGCTTGTTGGTGGCAGCAGATCTGCCATGTTTGTTAACCCCTCGCTGCCTCGCGCTTGCGCTTTGACTGATAACACTTTGAAGTCCTGGGGGGGGGGGTCCATCGAGGTTGGTACGATGAGGGTTTCAGGTGGCTGCGTGCTCCATTCCTCGTCGAACACTAGTAAGTCTTTGGGTTGCTGTTGCTCAGCATGAGAGGGTTCTTCCGGGCGGGGTAAGTCCAGCTGAATTGCTTGATCGTTTGAGCCTTTAGCAGGAGAGGGGTGCATCTCGGATCCAACCTGCCAACTGATTACAAAGTGCACTGCAAGTGAAAAGCTAAGAACGAGAATCCACACCGCGTAGTTTGGCAATCGTTTCATCGCTTAGTCTGGTGAGATACGTTTTTGTGTATTTAGGGTTAGGTGGCGCATTCCAGCCCTGGCTGCGGTCTGACTGACCTGGGCTACAACGAAGGCGTCTGCCTTTGCGTCCGCGAAAACCCGTAGATGTTGTTGTGAGCTAGCGATTTTCTTGAGCTGGGTTTCTAGAGACTCAAGGTCAACTTCTGCACCGCTTAGGTCCATTGTTCCGTGCTCGTCAATTTTGAGCATGATCTGTTCTGGAGGGGTGACGTGGCCTGTATCGGAAAAAGGCAGTTCAAGCTTGTGACCCAAGCGCAATGTCCCTAGAAGCAAGAAATATAACAGCAACAGGAATACGACATTGATGAGTGGCACCACGTTTTCGTCTCGTGGCAAGGCGCTTGATTGCTTCGGTGGGTTGAGCTGGGCTCCTGCACTACGTGCTGATGACTTTGCAAAGGGTTGCAAGTCAATCATTGAGTTCTGCCGCTGGGGTCAATGCAATGTTGCTAATCCCGTGGGATGCAAAGATGTCCATCGCATCTATCGCCGTTTGAAACTCAACCCCACGGTCAACGGAAACTGTGACCGCGACGTTAGCACGATCGATCAGAGTTTTGACCTTTTCTCTTAGGTTGTTAATGCTGCTGGGCATACCATCAAGCCAATAGGTACCGTCGTTGTGAACTTCGACAAGGATATTTTTAGCATCCGATACAGGGGCTGTACTGGCGCTCGGGTTATTGATTCTTAGTGTTTGGTCTTCAATGAACTCGCTTTGAAGCATGAAAAATACCAATAGAATAAAGACGCAATCTACGAGTGGTGTTAGCGATAGTTTCTTTGCTGGGGTATCGCTAGGATCGTAGATCATTGGCATCGCTACTGTTGTACCCGCTCGACGAGGTCTGAGATCTCTAAGGTGATTTTTTCTAGTTTGGACGCCAAAAAACTGTGTAAAACAGTGAAGAAAATCGCAACGGTCAAGCCCACAGCTGTGGTCAATAGGGCTTCCCAGATCCCTCCTGCGAGAGTAGCACCTTCATTGCCGGCGTTCGCATTTTCTGCGATGCCGCGAAACGCGTCAATCATGCCTAACACTGTTCCTAGTAGACCCAGTACTGGCGCAAGGTAATAGATTAGCTCTAAGGGTCGCATACCTTGCCGGTAATCACGTAAAAAATTCATGGCTCGTCGCACTAGCTCCGAGCGCACTTGCTCTTTGTCCTGTGATTGTTGGTGTTTTAGTCCGTAAGCTAGGTCATCCGCAAACGATAGGTTCATTGTTTTCAGGGCATCCAGCGATGTTTGCTGTTGCCCTTCATGCCATTGATCTATCGCATTGTGCAGCTTACGAAATACGCTGTTGTTCATTCGGCGGAATTGCAGAGCCTTACGAAGAACTAGGGCGAATGCGAAAATCGAAGCGAGCAGTAACACCAGAACCACTGGCCCGCCAAGCTCGATAAGCTGTTGAACATCGCCTAGCACTAAGTGACTTGCACTTGCGTCGTTTCGGAAAATAGAGAGCTCAGAGAGTCCCCGCTGATGATTCGTCGAATACTTTCGCCAATCAAACCTGACACGCACAGCTGGCGGATTTTATTGCACTCTATTGCAGCTGACTTAAGGGGGATTGTGTTGGTCACCACTAGTTCATCGATTTGAGAATTGTTTATGTTCTCTATGGCGGATCCTGAGAAGACCGCATGCGTGGCGTACGAATGTACGGTGGCAGCGCCAGCATTTTTCAGGGCAGCGGCTGCGGCGCACAAGGTGCCCGCAGTATCCACTAGGTCATCGACTACGATGCAGTTTTTATCTTTTACATCACCAATGATATTCATCACCTCAGAGACGTTGGGTGCTGGTCGACGCTTGTCGATAATGGCGAGGTCCGCATTGCCTAAGCGTCTTGCTACTGCACGTGCGCGAACTACCCCACCGACATCTGGTGAGATCACCATCAAATTCAGCAATTCCCGTTGGCGAATGTCCTCGAGGAGAATGGGTGATGCGAAAATGTTGTCCATCGGCATATCGTAGAAGCCCTGGATTTGCTCTGCATGTACATCCACTGTCAGCACTCTATCCGCGCCTGCGCTGGCAATCATATTTGCGACTAGTTTGGCTGTAATTGGCACCCGTGCAGACCGCGTTCGCCGGTCTTGGCGTGAGTAGCCGATGTATGGAAAAATTGCAGTGATGGTCGCCGCAGATGCCCGACGAAGCGCATCTATTAGTATCAGGGACTCCATTAGGTTGTCGTTGGTGGGCTCGCAGACCGACTGCATGACATAGATGTCTCGCGCGCGGACATTTTCTTGTATCTCCACTCGAATCTCACCATCGCTAAACTTTGAGACGTTAGCTTGGCCCAACGGTACGTCAAGCCATGCGGCGACGGCTTGAAATAGCGCGATATTTGAGTTCGCTGCAAACAACATCCACTCTTGTTTTGCGCTGCCCATTAGTTGCGTCCAGAGTTGTCGCCGAAGATAGACTTGGCCTCAAGAAAATCTCGAATTCCATGACCCGCAAACTCACGACCGTTCCCTGACTGCTTATAGCCACCAAAGGGTGCGCGATTATCTAACCCTGCACCGTTTATGTGGACCATCCCGGTTCGTAGGCGACGAGCTACGCGACTTGCTCTGGCTTGGTCTGGAGAAGATACATAGCCTGATAAGCCGTAAACGGTATCGTTGGCTATGTCGATAGCGTTCTCTTCACTGTCGTACCCGATTAGCGTGATGACGGGTCCGAAGATCTCTTCCCTCGCGATCGTCATGTCATTGGTTACGTCTGAAAAGACGGTAGGCTGCACGTAGTATCCAACGTTGAGGCCAGCGGGGCGACCGAGGCCTCCACAAACCAGACTCGCACCTTCGTCGATGGCTTGTTCGATTAAACGTTGAACTTTGTCGTATTGAAGCTGTGAAACCAGCGGGCCCATTGCTGTGCCGTCCGTCTCAGGGTCACCAACGACCACGCTTTCCGCAGCGGTTTTGGCGAAAGCTGCGGCCTGATGCATCTTTTCTTTTGGAACAAGGAATCGTGATCCAGCGTTGCAGGACTGGCCTGTGTTGACGCACATCCCGTGCATATCGCGAGAAATGACCTCGGCTAGGTCTGCATCATCTAGTACGATGTTCGCTGACTTGCCGCCTAGTTCCTGAGTTACGCGTTTGACCGTTACTGCAGCGTTTTTTGCCACTTCAATGCCTGCGCGCGTAGAGCCTGTGAAGGACACCATGTCGACACCGGGGTGTTTTGCCAAAGCCGCTCCGACCACTGCTCCATCCCCATTGATGAGGTTGAAGACGCCTGCGGGAACGCCTGCCTCATGTAGCACTTCGGCAACGATGATTGCATTCAGTGGAGCAAGCTCCGATGGCTTGAGAACCATGGTGCAACCCGTAGCGAGTGCCGGTGCCACTTTGGCGGCGATCTGATTTAGCGGCCAGTTCCATGGTGTGATTAGGGCGCAAACGCCAACAGGCTCGTATGCGACAGTTGTCGCGTCGATGATTTCCTCGAATTGATAAGATCGCAGTGCCTCTAGCGTTGCCATGAAATGGCCCAGACCTGCTGGTGCTTGTGCGGCTTTAGCCAGACCGATTGGTGCGCCCATCTCAGAGCAGCAGGCGGCAGCAATATCGTCAAGTCTGCGTTGGTACTGGGCGACAACCTGTTCTAGAAGCTCAATACGTTCTTTGACGGAAGTCCTTGAGAAGCTCTGAAACGCCTTTTGCGCCGATGCTACAGCGAGATTCACGTCGTGTTCTGTACCCATGGCAATTTCTGCAATAGGCTGTTCGGTGGCGGGATTCAATACTTGCAGGGTCTCTTGCCCGTTGGGAAGCACCCATTGTCCGCCGATATAAAATTTCTTTGTATTGTCCATTTGTCCGTCCGATGTTTGATGGGCTGTTAATTGAATTAAGTGCCGTGTTTCATATCTTTGGATAGGCGCTAAGGCGAAAAGAAGCGCGGTGAACTCCTCTTTTTAGTACCTTTCCGAAATGCTTTAAATATAAACGTTTATAAATATTACTGACGTAAGCGGCTTTAGTCAACGAAAATTGCCGGTTTGGCGTTCTTCTTCAGGCTATATTTGAAGACGTCGTTATTAATCAAAGTGATTTTTATTTTGCGTAAATAAATATAAAATAGCTAAAAAACAAGTAGATAAAGTATTTTTTATTGCCAATATTGGAAAGATACAGGGTCGTTCAGATGTTTGCGTGGGCGAGAATATTTTAGATTTGGTTGACAATTTCAAAGTGGCTACATAGGATGTAAACGTATCTTCTGCAATTTTTAATCGGCCGTAGAAGAGCTGTTAAACGCTACTCGAAGCAGAAAACTAACCATATGTATCAAGGGTATGGGTTGTCGACTGAATCGATTCTATTAAATCCTAGAGCTAAGAGGATGTTCATGACTGACTACGACCCAACTGCTGAAGGCGCGCGAAGATACCCGCGAGTTATTAACGAAGAAGAAATCCATGCCTTGCCTCGCTTGCCTTTTGCAAAAGGCATCGGTACGGCAATTTTTCTTACCCAGGAGCGCGATGATGCTCGTCATTTTCGTCAGGGCTATTGTTATCAAGAGTCTGGCCATGATGATTACTTTTGGGACCAAAATAACTTTGATGAAACCCATTACTGCCTCGAAGGCAAGATTCGCCTGAAGGTAGAAGATGCGAATGGCCGAGTTATCTATCTCGAAGCGGCTCAAGGTGAGCACATTTATCTGCCCGGGGGATACAAGTACACGCTTGAATCTTCGGGTGTTAAGACATCTTTCTTCTGGACCAGCGGGCCTTCTCCGCGCTATGGCTTGGTGGAGCTTCCTGAGTTCAGCGAAGAGATGCGAGCGCTTCGGAAGTAAATTGTTCTGGTCCTATTGTATTGGGTCGATATTAATTGAGGGATATTCATGAGTAAAGAACCTACAGCAAGCACGTTTATGCCGTTGCGTGGAGCAAAGCGCTGGGCCTATCTAGACCGGCAGAAAATACTTCGGCTATCGTCTGTTGATGACGACGGCAGCGTCTATGCATCGCCAATATATTACGTCGTGCACGGTAAGAGAATTCTTCTGCCGGTTGATGCGGCGGCTCGCCATGCAAAGAACGCTGCGGCAGGCCGTAAGGTCACTGGCCTAGTTGATTCCGGTGATGAGTACGCCACCGTTCATGGTGTGAGGATATACGGTGATCTGAAAGAGATTACAGATACAGATCTCATTTCCAAAGTAGATGGCATGGTGTTCGAAAAGTATTTTTACGAAGGGCATCCCTATTCTGAGAGCTATTTTCAGTATCGAGTTGCATCTGGCGGAAGGGTTTTCGAACTTGAAATCGACAAGATGATCGGCTGGGACATGCGCGAGATCGCGCTTCCAGCGGTACCTGAATCCCGAGTGCTTCCGGAATCGGTTGGTGATCGGCTCCTCTAAGATCGGTGGCGTCGGTAACGTAATCGACGCCTTATTTGGATGAACAGAAAGGAAAGGTGGCTAGAACATGAGTAAAGGTGACGATAGCCCATTGCGAGTATTGGTCGTTGGTGAATCTTGGATCAAGCACATTGTGCACCTAAAAGGGTTCGATCAGTTTCACACGACTGAGTACGAAGAGGGTGCAGGTGTGTTCCTTGCTGCGCTGCGCGGCGCTGGTTACCAGGTAGATTATATCCGCGCTCATGAAGTCTCTGGAAAATTCCCAACAAGCGTTGAAGAACTTAATCGATATCATGTTGTGGTTTTGAGTGATATTGGGTCTAACTCGTTTCTTCTCTGCGATGAGACGTTTCTCAGATCGGAGCGGTCGGTTAACCGGCTGAGTTTACTTGCAGAATACGTTCTGGCAGGTGGTGGATTGTTGATGGCGGGTGGATATATGTCATTTTCCGGCATCGATGGCAGGGCGCGCTATCAGGCAACTCCGTTGGCGGATGTGCTCCCGGTGGCGATGCTAGAGCGCGACGATCGTGTTGAAATGCCACAGGGGCTAACCGTTAACTTTCTCGCTCCTTCTCATGACGTGCTAGGCGGTACGCCCGCAGATTGGCCTATACTACTGGGATATAATCAGTTGAGAGCTAAGCCTGAAGCCACGGTTGTTGTGAAATTCGGAGATGACCCTATACTAGCCGTCGCCGAATACGGTAGTGGTCGCAGCGTAGCATTCGCGTCTGACGTAGCACCGCATTGGGCTCCTAAAGAATTTATGACTTGGCCGCATTATGCTGAGTTGTGGGCATCTATTATTGCCTGGGCCGCTGGTGACAAAGTCCGAAGCCGCGTTCGGGCGAGTGCATAGGATTTGTTTGCGGGAGCTGTTATTGCGTTAAAGATGAATAATAAAAATTGGGGTGAGGGTTGGGCAAAGACACAGATTTACAGGACGACCTGCAGAAGCAGTGGCAACGCCCCACCATGAAAGAGGTTGCCGCCCACGCAAAAGTTTCCATTAGTACGGTCAGTTACGTGCTTAACGACAAAGGTCAGGTCAGTAGTGAGCGGCGCGAGCGTGTACTCAAGGCGGTCAGTGACCTAAACTATATTCAAAATGCATCGGCGCGTAATCTAAAGCGACAGATGGCGTCTACCATCGGCTTAGTTGTTCGTGATCTCGACAATCAGTTCTTTAGCGCGTTGGCGAGAGGCGTTGTCGACACAGCCGCAGACCAAGGTGTGTTGGTTGTGCTATGTAGTGTTGATAATTCGGAGCAGGCTGAGTCTGGGAATGCGAGGTTGCTGCGTAGCCAACAAGTCGATGGCGTGATTTACGACAGCGGCTTTCATGAAAATGCTAGGTCCTTACTTGAGCTTCAGGCGCTGGGTCCGGTTGTGTTGGTTGATGAGCGCATTCCGGGGTTAGATTTGCCATCGGTTGTTGCAGATGGCAGGCGCGGGACGCGTGAGATCGCGCGACATGTGGTTAAGCTGGGCCACAAGCGATTTGCCTGCATTGCAGGCCCGAGTGCACATTGGACTTCGGAGCAGCGGTTAGCGGGTTATCGTGAGGGTTTGGCTATGGAAGGTCTGGAGCCAGATCAGATGCTTATTAGGCATGGTGACTACAAGCTCGAGTCTGGATATGAGATTGCCAAAGAGTTAATGGGTCTTCCAAAATCGGAACGGCCGACGGCATTGCTTTGTGCCAACGACATGATGGCGATAGGTGCGATGGAATACTGTCGGTCAAGTGGCATTGCAGTACCGGCAGACGTCAGCATCGTTGGTTTCGATGATATTCCCATGGCACGTCTTCTATCTCCCCGTTTGACGACCGTGCGGCAGCCTGCATATGAGATGGGTAGGGGAGCTGTTCAACTCCTGTTCACTATGACTCAAAGTGGTCCGGATGCTACTCCTCCGGATCCATTTGCTGTGGATGTGGTTATCCGCGAATCTACTGCCGCTCCCAGAGCTGAATGAATGGGCGTTGCAACGGTTATTGTCGTTGGAGCGATCAACATTGATTATGTGGTCGCTGCACCTCACATGCCGGCGCCGGGAGAAACTGTTGTCGGTGAAGGATTGCAAATATTCCATGGTGGCAAAGGAGCAAATGCTGCGGTTGCCGCTGCACGAGCTGCAGATGTTAATAGTCGGGTGTTTTTGGTGGGGGCTGTGGGTGACGACACCATGGGCCCGCAGGCTATCTCTGCATTAAAGGCCGAAAATGTTGATGTGACCCATGTTCTGCAGTTATCAGATGTTTCAACTGGGGCTGCTTTGATCACCGTAGATGCCAAAGGGGAAAACCAGATCACACTGGGTCCTGGCGCAAACGGTCAGTTATCCGCGGAGCAGGTTGAGCGGGCTCTTGGTCTGCTGCTCCCGCAAGCAAACATTGTGCTGGTGAGTGCAGAGATTCCCTACGCTGCCATTGCAGCCGCTGTCCGGCTTGCCAAAGCAGCCGGGGTTAGTTGTGTACTAAACCCAGCGCCCGTTATTCCAGATATCGAGCAACTGCTTACTCCAGGAATATTGGTCACTCCGAATCAGATTGAATTACGCGACCTGGTGCGCAGTTTGCATCGTGGCGCAGAGGTTGAAAGTGACACGGAAGTTGCCTCCCCCCCCGCCGTCGAGAGTTACTTACAATTGTTGTTTCAATCGACCAGAATGCCAGTGGTTACAACTTTGGGAAGTCAAGGTTGCGCCGTAATGTTGGCTGATGGCATGCATGCGGTGGGTAGCTATTTCGCGGGACAAGTCGTGGATACGACCGGTGCTGGCGATACTTTTAACGGGGTATTGTGCATGCATTTGGCCGAGGGTGCGCCAATATTTGATGCAACCCGCGCGGCCACGGTTGCTGCTGGTTTGTCAGTGACCGTGTCGGGTGCAAGAGAAGGTATGCCGACGAAAAAAGCCATCGCACATGCAATGGCAACGTATATCGATTAGTGAGCGTTCTAAAAGTCGACGCCAATCCAATCACTCAGCCTCCCAACTTTTCTCTCTGCCTTTAGAATCCTATCTAAGCGATTTTGTAACTGATCAACGTCTGTTACAGCGGTCATAAGCATAAAACTCTCTTTAGTTTCTCGTCATTTCAAGAAAATAAAACCGTTTCTGCATATTTGGCTAAAATAGTGGGATAACGCCTTCTAAAGTTAATAAAAACATCAAATAGAACTGTTCATCTGTATTTAACGGAATATTTTGCTTGCGTTATGGTTATGGAAACGTTTATTGTTGATAGCAGTAGAAACGTTTATGTTTCGGTGCGGGAGCTATCGTTCCCTGCGTCGAGAAAACCGTCGCTAAAACTAGAGGGATGTGAGGTATGAGCTTAAAAGCGAATATTAGCGGAATCGTCTGGGGGGTCTTGTTCCTCGTTTCAGGAACGGTATTTGCGGCAGAGTCGCAGATGATCCTTGGAAAAGAATATTCAGTTGTACCGGGTGAGGTGCCTGGCACTTTCGATTGCAGCTGGGGTGATGAAAAAGTGACCTGGAAGCCCCAGCCCTGGCATCCAGAAGAATTGCAGACGATCGGCCCCGACATTTACGATCGCTGGACCCAAGCTGGCCTTCCTTATCCATGGGAGAAAAGTGTCGAAGAACGGGTGAAGCATGATGGCCGAGAGGTTCATGACCGCTCCTACACCGCGCTTTACTTCAATGAGTTTGGTGAAAACTACATCACTGAATGGTCGATCGACCTCATCTCGCCAAACGGTTCTGTTCGTGATAAGCGATTGTTTGAGTGGATGATTTCTTACCGAAGGAACAAAGAAGGGCTGCCGAAAAATTTAGTGGACAAGGTAAGAGCCCAGTACATGTTTACCTTTGTGGCCCCGAACGATTTCCGCGGTCTTGGAATATCCACCACGATCTATCATGGCGAAAAATTTAACGATGAGTTCCTGTACACACCTGCAGCGCGCCGGGTTCGGCGACTACCGCAGGCTGCTCGACAAGACATAGTCCCTGGAACCATTGTTCGTTGGGAAGACTTCCCTCAGGTTAAGCCGTTCCCAGATATTGACTACGAGATTGTTGGCACCACACTCTACGCTGGCCAGCCGGATGGCACCATGGGTTTCGCCATGGAAACCAAAGGTGAAAAGATCAATACCGGTATGGACGGAGTATGTGAACCCTCTTACGTATTGGAACTCAAGCCCCATGCCAAATCTTACTGGTATGCAGAGCAGCGCCGCATTGTCGGCATAAAAACCGGAAGCAGTTGGTACGAAGAAGTATTTGATGCCAAAGGTGAATTGATTAGAACACGGGTCAATCGTCGCGCCTTGGCGTCTTCGGATCCGCGTCTCCAAAATGCGAATGATGGCCTAGAAAATTGGCAAATGATTTGGGCTGGAGAATTTTTCTACGAACCTAAAAGTGGCTTCCGGCAAGACTGGTATATGAATACCTTCTGGGTCAATTACGACAAGATGCCGCGCAACGTGGTCAATGTTGACAACTTGAGCAAAGAGCCAGTTCGGAAAATTCTTTTCTGGGAATAAGCACGCGTTTCTTGTTCACCGAACAGGCGCACCATCGATATTGAAAAGTAGGTTCTAATGAATGGTTTGGCGAATTTCCTAGTTAGCAATCGAATGGCGATGCTGGCGTTAACTCTGTTAACAACAGCACTTGCCGCTTTTGTAAGCTTGGACCTGAAAATCTACGATGATCCGAACCTTTGGCCGCCCAAGGATGATCCGGCGGTTGTTCTCAATGGAGAGCTGCAGCAGAAGTTCGGTGGCGCCAACATGGTGACTATTATGCTGACCCGCAACGACGGGGGCAGCGTAATCAATGCAGATTCGCTTGAAGCGGTGAAGCGAATCACCGATGAGCTACGAAGGGTTCACGGTGTTATTCCCTATGCTGTGCGCTCCTTGTCCTCTCTTAGTTCACGCTATCTCAAAGGTTCAAATGATGTCCTTGATGCCGGCCTTTTGTTCGATAACCCTAATCGAGCTCCACAAACTGAGGAAGAGTTAGCGCGAGTGCGGTTCGGTATCTCGAACAATGCAGCGCTTAAAGGCTCGTTGGTTGCTCATGATGAGAGCGCGCTTATTATTCAGGCCGATTTTCGAACTGGACTGGCTAATGTACGCGAAGGTTTGTCATTACCGGTCACCGATCCGATATCGATATATAGGGCAGTTCAAGATATTGTCCAAAGAGAGAACAATGATCTTCATCGGGTAACTAGTGCAGGTTCCCCGATATTGATTGGTTGGGTCAACAGTGATGGTCTGCCTTACATACTTGGTGCATTCTTGTTGGTTGTTGCCGGCATCGCAATAGTTCTTCTGTTTGCGTTCCGCTCCTTCGTTGGGGTCATTCCACCTTTGTTTGTAGGAATTATCGCTTCAATTTGGGCCTTTGCGATGCAGAGGATGTTCGAAGGTGATGTGTTGCATTCGTCGGCGGCCTTGATTGCGCCATTTATTATCTTGGCGGTGGCAGCATCTCATAGCGTACTGTTTATTAAGCGTTACCTCACCGACGAGTTGCGCACTGCGAAGAACGAGGAGGAAGGGCTAAGGCGAACACTAATTCATATGGCTCGGCCGCTAGTGGTGGTGCTTTGCACGGACCTCATGGCATTTATTGTGCTGTCGTTTGTGCCGTTTGATAACGTTCGAGTGCTTGGACAAGTGACGGCTTTTGGATTGCTGGCCATTGTCGTGATTATCCCTACCTTTTTGGTCGCGCTGTTATCCATTATGCCAAAAGCTGCAGTAAGCAAGGCAGCTTCGTTTGCACAAAAAGGGCGAGATAGTCAAAGCGGCCTCATTTACCGAATGACGGCGGTCATAGTTCGTCCACTAATCTACAACAAGCGGGCACAGTATTCTGTGCTGTTCGTATCGGTAGCGCTGGTCTTGGTTTCGCTCAGCGTTTGGTTCCCGATCAGTGTTGGCAATCAAGATAACGTGGTCAATAGATTCCTCGGTGAGGAAATCAAGACGGGGCAAAACAATACCTATGCTGTGCATAACTTCTTAACTAAATCATGGGAAGAAAATGAGCTCTATCTAATGGAGCAGGAGATTACCGAGCGCTTCGGAGGGGTGTATACGTTTTCAATATTGGCCACGGCAGAGAATCCCGGCGATGTAAAAACCGTTGAGACGTTGCTTGCACTGGACAAACTAGCAGCGCACATGGAAGCCGCTGAGCAAGTGAGCTCGGTTTCGGGGTTACCATTTTATATCAAAATCATGAATCGTTTTTTGAACGAAGACTCGGACGAAGCGTTTGAGATCCCCACGCAGGGTAGATCGCAAATGGCAGTCAACGAAGCGCTCTACTTTTTGACGGGAAGCCTACCAGGTTCATTCGATTTTGTTGTTGATCCAGATTACAAACACACGGTGATGGTCGCCTACGTCACTGATACAAGTCCTGACACTGTCTCAGCTCTGATCGAACGGGCGCGCGCACATATAGCTGAGAATTGGGACGCGGTGGCACTCGGCGTCCAACTTGAGCTTCCGGCGGGTAATGTTGGGATTGCCGATGCGTTCAACCGGTCTATCAAGAAGTGGATGGTACTGGCGACAGCTGCTAGCGCCATTGCATCGTTTTTTGCAGCCGCACTTATGTTGCGTTCCATCGTTGGTCCCTTGTTGCTTATGTTTCCATTGGCTATGGGGATTGTCGTGTGGATGTTTATGATCCATCTGATTGGGATTGAGTTTAACTCCAACGTCACGGCGGCACTAGCCATAGCTAGTGGTGTAGGTATCGATGCCGAGGTTTACCTGCTTTATCGCTTCAGAGAAGAGTATCCCAAGGATGGAGATTTTCATCGTGCGTTGTTTGATGCATTTACATTGGTTAGAGAGCCGCTGATATTTTCCTTTGTCGCGCTCTTTGCTGGTTGTCTAGCAGTATCCATGGTTCCGCTCTACGTCGGCTATGTCGGTTTTAGTATGGCGTTAATCCTGCTAGCAACATTTTTACTTAGTTTTTTTGCGGCCCCTGTTGTTTGGAGTTTAGTTCAACCTAGATTTTTGATTCGTGGGTTGGCAGTAAAGCCGAACGTCAAGGAATATGATTTTCAAGATCGTGAAGCGGCCGCAAGTTAGATCGGCGAGGACTGTTTTGTTCAAACTCAAATACGGGTCTCATTGAAAGGCGTTCGCCGAGCATCGTTAGATTTGATAGCTCACGGACATCCACACTGAACGGAGGAGTGAAGACATGGCAAAGGAATTGGGTAGCCGGCGCAGGAACATGGCGCTTTGGTTGGGTGCGTTGTTGCTGTACCTGGGCGCGACGGAGGTCTCCGCTAGAGTGGAGATTGGTGACTTTGAGGTTAGCGGGGAGATATTTGTTCTCGCCGAAGCTCGGATTGGTGGTAGTCCAGATCAGCCGCCGCAGTTTGGCTTGGCTGTTGCGCCTGATACTTTTCTCGGACCAACAGAGCTAGGAACTCCAAGTAATGGAGAAGACTACGATACCTGGAACGCGCTGCGTACGGAATTCAATATAGAGTTTGTATACAAAGGCATACCTCACGTAACACCTGTGGTCAAACTCAGGGGTTTCTATGATGGGATGTACGATGTTAACGATAAAAGTAGGGCGATAGCACAAGACTGGAAGACGAACCTCGGCAGCAGCCGACAAGACAAATCGGATCCTTTTGTACGAGAGGCTTATCTCGACATTAACTACGAGGCGCTGTTTGTCCGATTGGGTAGGCAAATCGTGACATGGGGTAGGTCAGACGGTGTCACGGTGCTCGATGTTGTGACGCCTCGTAATTTTCGTAATCCGCTAACGTTTGAACAAGAACGTTTTATGATTCCGCAAGATATGCTGAACATAAAGCTTGATCTAGCCAGCGTTGAATGGTTGCCGGGTATTACCAAAGAATTACAGGTTATCTGGAACTGGGATTATACCCCGGCCCGCTTTCCCGGTTTTAAAGCTAGGGAAGAAGGTCAGCATCCCTGGACACTTCAAGTTGTTGACTACGCCAACCAAATCATCAACGTTTCCGATGGTCTATTTGGGGAGCCGGACTTTTTCGATGGCGATGCCTGGGATGAAGGCAGTACCAGCGATAAATCTGAGTATTTCGTTCGCTGGCGAGCACGTACTGGCACCGGTGACAGTATCTTCTCTGACATGACCTACTCGATTCACTATGCGGATCTGATTGAAGATATCCCCGTTTATAGACTGGGTAATAGAATCGATGCGGGCTTTGGGTTCAATATTGCAGGACCACGGGCGATCGGCGGTGGAATTGACTTTGATCGTCATCGATACAGCATGGCGGGGCTTTCATTTGATAAGGCTTTGATGTCCTTACCTGGGCCACTTGAGGGCACTGTCCTTCGTGCTGAATTGGTGTACAACTTCGACCAGTTATACTACGAGCCTGACTTGGAAACAATTGAATCTGATAGTGTTACTACCGTCATTGGCTTAGATCAGTACCTATATTTAGGACCTAAAAGCTTGTTCAAGACCCCTTGGTTTGTTTCTGTCCAGTACTGGCGCGACCAGATTTTGGATAAAGCGGGTTCTGGTCAGTTTACCAACCTCGGTACCGATGCTTGTGATGCTCACCCTGGATGTGGAGACCGTGGATATGTTATCGGCGGCGCCAGCACGGGTTTTGACGGTCTGCGGGATGAAACGCGGAATGTCCTAACGTTGTTTATGTTCAATGACTTCCTACCGGGAAAAACCTTGCATGTAGAGCTATTCGCTCTGCATGAGTTAGGCTCTCGTCAAAATGCTACCTGGCTTCGTGGCGTGGTGGGTTACAACTTTAACCGCACCCTGAGCGGTCGGCTCGGTGTGAACTATTTGACCGGTGAATCGGATGCTTTCTTCGGGCAGTTCGAACGAAACACCTCGGCGTTCATAGAGCTTAAAGTTACTTTCTAGTCAGCCGAGCTCAACTACGGGAACGACACATGCATTTGCATGTGTCGTTCCATGATTTAAAGATTACCCATTGGAGCGTGTATGCAGCCATTCAATTGGCAGGATGCCTTTCACCTCGAAGGACAGCTAAACGAGGAAGAACGACTGATTCGTGACACGGCCCGAAGCTATGCTCAAGAGCGCTTGGCTCCTCGAGTTATTGAAAGCTATGCCAAAGAAGAAACGGATGTTGCTATATTCGGAGAGATGGGTGGACTTGGCTTGCTAGGTGTTACCGTTGCGGCGGAATACGGTGGTGCTCAGGCAAGTTATGTCGCTTATGGTCTTGTTGCGCGAGAAATTGAACGGGTAGATTCCGGCTATCGATCTATGATGTCGGTGCAATCTTCTCTGGTCATGTACCCCATTTCTGCGTATGGAAGCGATTCACAAAAAGAAAAATACCTACCTGGCTTAGCAAGCGGTGAACTCATTGGCTGTTTCGGTTTGACTGAACCGGGCAGCGGCTCCGATCCGGGTTCCATGCTAACTACCGCGGTTAAAACTTGCTCAGGTTATGTCCTGAATGGCAGTAAGACTTGGATATCAAACTCGCCGTTTGCAGATGTGTTTGTTATCTGGGCGAAGTCAGCAGCACACGACGATGCGATTCGAGGTTTTGTTCTAGACCGCAGCGCTATTGGTTTAGAGACGCCGGTGATCAAGGGCAAGTTGTCACTACGAGCATCCAAGACCGGCATGATAATGTTGGACGATGTTGAGGTTGGCGAAGATGCGCTATTACCCGACGTTGAGGGCCTTAAGGGTCCGTTTAGTTGTTTGAACCTTGCTCGTTATGGCATTAGCTGGGGTGCGATGGGTGCTGCAGAATTTTGCTACGAAGCGGCCCGAAACTACGGCTTGGAGCGTATTCAATTTGACCGGCCGTTAGCGGCAACCCAACTTTACCAGAAAAAGCTTGCTGACATGCAAACCAGTATAGCGCTTGGGTTGCAAGCCAGTCTTAGGGTAGGTCGGCTGATGGATGCCGGTGAGTTTGCACCCGAGATGATATCGCTCATCAAACGTAACAACGTAGGTTGCGCGCTAGATATCGCACGAGATTCCAGAGACATGCACGGTGGTAATGGGATATCTGAAGAGTATCAAGTGATCCGCCACATGATAAACTTGGAGACGGTGAACACTTACGAAGGAACCCACGATATCCACGCATTGATACTTGGGCGTGCGATAACGGGTATTGGCGCTTTTTGATGCTAGGCCCAATGCAAGGAGTTCGAGTTCTAGAGCTTGCTCGCATACTGGCTGGACCTTGGGCTGGCCAAGTCTTTGCGGACCTCGGTGCTGATGTCCTCAAAGTGGAATCACCCGCGGGAGACGATACTCGCAAGTGGGGCCCGCCTTTTATTGAAAACGCTAAAGGCGCACGTGACGCCGCTTATTTTCACGCTTGCAATCGAGGTAAGCGATCAACTGTAGTAGATTTTAGCCGTCCGGAAGGTCAAGAGACCGTTATCGCCTTGGCCTCGGAGGCCGATGTGTTGATCGAGAACTTTAAAGTGGGGGGGCTGAAGAAGTACGGTCTTAACTACGAGGCGCTCTCGAAACACAATCCAAAGCTTATTTACTGTTCGATCAGTGGCTTTGGGCAAACTGGTCCTTACGCAAATCGTCCCGGTTACGATTTCATCGTGCAAGGGATGAGTGGAATCATGGATATCACTGGTGACCCTGCCGGTCCACCCCAAAAAATTGGCGTGGCTTACGCGGATATATTCACCGGGTTGTATTCGGTCATCGCCATTCAAGCGGCGCTGGCGCACCGTGAGCACTCTGGTCGTGGGCAACACATCGATATGGCGCTTCTAGATTCTATTGTTGGCACTCTCGCCAATCAAGGTATGAACTATCTTGCATCCGGTCAGCCGCCTTCTCGATTGGGTAACACTCATCCAAATATTAGCCCCTACGAGACGATCCCATGCACCGATGGCTGGATTGTGCTTGCAGTGGGCAATAATGCGCAGTTTGGTCGATTTTGTGATCTGGTTGGATTGCAGGCGTTGGTACAAGACAAACGCTTCGTAACTAATGAAAAGCGCGTAGAGCACCGAACGGAACTAAGCGGATTGATCGGTAGCGCTACGCAAACTTGGTCGGCGAATCGATTACTCGGCGCTTTAGAGGAAGTTTCTGTTCCCGCGGGACCGATCAACTCGTTAGACAAGGTGTTTTCAGATCCACAAGTCGTCCATAGAGGGATGCAACTCGACTGTGAGTCCCAGCCCGGAGCAGAAACGGTACCCGGTATTGCTTCGCCTATGCGATTTTCCGATATAGATTTTAACAATACCCAAGCGTCTCCGGATCTTGGTGAACATGAGGCAAGCTGGTTGTGAGTCGTATTAAAAAGAACCTGATCGCAGGTGAGTGGAAGCTTGGTGCTTTTACTCGTCCAAACATTAATCCCTCTAATACCGCAGATACGGTCGGCGAGTTCGCCGAAGCAGATGTGTCACAGGTCGAACGCGCCGTAGCCGCAGCGCGAGCTGCACTGCCCGCTTGGCGATTTTCTTCCCCCCAGGCACGGGCTGACCTACTAGACGAAGTTGGCTCGAAGATTATTGCCAGAAAGCAAAGTATTGGTGAGCTGCTCTCGCGAGAAGAGGGTAAAACGCTTGCCGAAGGTATTGCAGAAACGGTCCGCGCGGGACAAATTTTCAAGTTCTTTGCTCAAGAGGCGTTGCGTGTTACTGGAGACTATATTGCGTCTCTTCGAGTTGGTGTGGACGTGGAGGTTACCCGTGAACCTGTCGGTGTAGTGGGCCTGATTACTCCCTGGAACTTTCCTATCGCCATTCCGGCTTGGAAAATTGCACCGGCACTTGCCTATGGTAATGCGGTGCTAGTTAAGCCGGCACACCTCACTCCGGGCTGTGTGCATATATTGGCTGAGCTGCTGCAAGAGGCTGGTTGTCCGGCCGGTGTTTTCAATTTGTTGTATGGACCTGGCCCCATTGTTGGTCAAGCGATGATCGAGCACCCAGGTATTGATGCTATTTCCTTTACAGGTTCGGTATCTGTAGGTCAAAAGCTTGCCAAAGATTCCCTCACCACGATGAAAAAAGTTCAGCTCGAGATGGGTGGTAAAAACCCGATGTTGGTGATGGATGATGCTGATCTAGATGTTGCAATCGAGACCTGTGTAAATGGTGCCTTCTACTCTACTGGGCAACGATGCACAGCGACCTCCAGAATCCTCGTGCAAAAGAGTATCAGTGCGGAGTTCTGCGATCGGTTCCAGAAAACCATGCGTTCGCTTCAGGTGGGCGATGCCTTAGATCCAAGCACCCAGATCGGACCAGTAGTTTCGGCAAGCCAGTTGGAGAACAATTTGGAGTATGTTGAACTTGCGCGTCGTGAGGTTGGTGAAGTGGTGGGTGGCGAGCAGTTGGATCTTGGCGTTGATGGGTTCTATCAGGCACCTGCTGCGTTTTTTGGTGCCGGTAACGACATGCGCGTATCCCAGGAAGAAATATTTGGTCCATGCGTTTCGGTTATCGAGTTTGAAGACTTCGACGAAGGGCTGCAGCTCGCGAATGACACTGAGTTTGGACTGACAGCCGGTATCTGCACCCAAAGCCTGGGTTACGCACGAGAGTTCAAGCGGCGGGCCGAAGCAGGAATGGTGATGGTAAATTTGCCAACCGCAGGGGTCGACTACCATGTGCCGTTCGGCGGCAGAAAGAAATCGTCGTTCGGCTATCGCGAACAAGGTCGCTATGCTGCTGAATTCTACACAGCTATAAAGACAGCCTATCTCGCCTAAGACCCCGTGATGCGAAATTGTTCTAGTACCGATCACCTTGAGATTTATGTTTGATGTCTGCAGCGGAGCAAGCAAGACAGCGAATCTTAGAAAATGGCTGAGGATAGGAATTACAACAGGGCTTTTCTATCGAAAGTTTGAGTATCGAATCAGATAAGTTGCCTGTTTGTTTTATGGAAGAGTGTAGCGGTACGACTGCAGTGGTTAAACGCTACCAGGGTTTGTGGTTATTGGCTGACCTGGTGATGAGCGATTAGCCAATGTGCTTTTCTGTTGGCGTAGGGAGAGATGCACTGCCGTGGTTTTAACCATTAGATAGCGGCAAAGAGATCGTTTTGCGGCCCTTGCCCGTGCCTTTGCCGGTGCACAGCATTAGGGAGCGCGCGTTGCCTCAGATGCGCCAGAATGGCTTGGATCGTGTCTGGAGCGGTGACATTTGCGATCACCCGCAGGGTGCCGCCGCACAGCGAGCAGACAGAAATATCTAAACAAAATAGACGTTTAAGCCGTTCTACCAACTCAGTGGCGAGCAAGGCAGTACTTGATCGACAGAGGTTTCAGTGGCGGTCTTTATTGTCGGTTTCTTTGATGTGTTGCGCGCCGGTTTCGCTGAACGAAGAACCACTGCCGGCCTGAATGGCGAGTTGGTCGCGAAGGCCCCAGGTCTGCAAAAGTATTGTGTCAGATTGGACCGGGGTTGCGGAACCAGAATTGCTGGCATTGTAACTGTGAGTTAATCTGGGGCGGTTATCGTGACATCGAAGAAGAAGAGGGCGGGGATTTCTTCATGGTAACGAACCTGAGTTGTCCAAGCTGTGATGCTCACGTTGAGGTCTACGCGGCTAAGGAAGATTAGTGCGTCATTGACGCAGTTGAATATAAGCTAATATAAGAATTATAGTAGAAGCAATGGTTTACGAGCCTCCAACTTCGTTAGGATTTATAAGCTAACTATAGCTATAGCCGTTTATATATAGGCATTTCAGCGGTTTTAGCGTATCGAATCCCTCCCTCTCCGTCATACAGGCGTCATAAACAGCTGACTAATAGCGAAGTTTAGGTCAGGCATGGGGTCCTATTTTTGCTTAGTGACCTTTTAAAATTTTCCATCTTCTGTAAGCCCAACTTTCGCAAAGATCTCACATTCGCGAGATTGCTGCGATTATAAGAGGGGCGTCAGGAATCTCTGGTTCGAAGTTGTGGAAATGGATTAGGATGTTGTGAGGGTCAACAGCGATGTCACCATTAACCAACGAGCAGATGGCTTCTGATCTGCCTGCCGCGAAAGTCTCCGTTAATCGCCTCAATGTCGTCGGCAGCAGCGGCGGTGGTAAATCCACCGCCGGGAAATTGATCGCTAAAAAGCTCGGTTATCCCTAGGTAGAATTAGATGGAATCCAGAGGAACCCCAACTGAACAAAATCGACTGAACAAGCATCGTTCGCCAACCTGAAACGATCGCTCGAGGAAAAATTGTCGGTGTAGCAGAGTCCGAGCAGCATGGTCGGTATG
>Ga0209711_10001036_pt1 | contig 27951 bp, 25 predicted proteins | sample ArcticOcean_MG_C_7_FD_187441 | JGI IMG/M metagenome (GOLD analysis project Ga0209711, IMG submission 187441) | Marine microbial communities from western Arctic Ocean - ArcticOcean_MG_CB11_88 (SPAdes) (version 2) | ecosystem: Environmental > Aquatic > Marine > Oceanic | place: Arctic Ocean...
AAGTGTTCATAACTTTTTTTAAATTGATCAAATTCATATACTTTTTCAATCACCAGTTTGATCTTTCCTTCTTCAATCCAGATATATTTATATTGCCTATTTGATTAAAACATCCTAAGTAATGCATCATACTGAAAATAATTAATACATTCTTAAACAGCAAACTATAAAGGGAAGCCAAAAATGTCAGACCAAACTTCAAAAGAAATAAGATCCAAAGTAACCAGTGAAGGAAATATAGAAATATCTATTGCTACAGTTGCAAAGCCTATACCTTCAAATGACGAAGTTCTTATTAGGGTAGAAGCAGCTCCTATCAATCCATCAGATCTTGGTCTTCTTCTAAGTTTTGCGGCAGACCTTAATACAATTAATGTCACAGGCAGTGGCGATGAAACAATTACATCGATAAAAATACATCCTGGATTAATAGGCGCAATGAAACCTAGACTGGATGAATCTATGCAGGTTGGAAATGAAGGGTCAGGAGTCATCTTAGATGCTGGTGCGAACGCTAAAGGCCTCATTGGAAAGACAGTAGGTCTTGCAGGTGGTTCAATGTATTCTCAATACAGATGTGTTCCAGCTACAAGTTGCTTAGTTATGGAAGATGGAACTACTTCTCAAGAAGCAGCCTCTTCATTTGTTAATCCATTAACAGCTTTATCTTTTATTGAAACTATGAAAATGGAAAATCATACTGCTATAGTTCATACGGCTGCTGCCTCCAATCTAGGGCAGATGCTTGTAAAAATTTGTAAAGATGATTCTGTTCCTTTGGTGAATATAGTTAGAAAATCAGAACAGGTCGAAATTCTTAAAAATTTAGGTGCAGAACATATCTGCAATATTAACGATTCTGACTTTATGGATCAACTGGTAACAGCCTTACTAGCAACAGGAGCAACTTTAGGCTTTGATGCTACTGGTGGAGGCAATAACGGAGAGCTACCAGGACAGATATTGGCTGCAATGGAAATAGCTGCTAACAAAACAACTAAAAAATATAGTGGATATGGTTCTGACACTTATAAACAAGTTTATATTTATGGTGGTCTAGATCAATCTCCAACAATTCTAAAAAGAGCTTATGGCATGTCATGGGGTCTTGGAGGATGGTTATTAACCCCAATGATTGGAAAGTTAGGTACGGAAAAATTCTTAGCAATGAGACAAAGAGTAGCTAAAGAAATTAAAACTACTTTTGCTAGCTCATATACACAAGAGCTTTCTTTTGAAGAAATGCTTCAGCCTGAAATTATTAAATCTTACGCTAAGCAAGCAACAGGTAAGAAGTACTTAGTAACTCCACAAAAATAATTTAGTTAAATATGAAAAGTTTTACCTTCCTTAATACTTTATTTTAATTAATAATTAATTATATGAATCAAAATCAAATTTGCCTATGGTGTAACACATCCATTCAACCTATAGATGTTCATGGGCATGCGCAATGTCCTGTTTGTAAAACAAATATTGATCCTTGTTGTTCAGGTGAACAAGAGTGCATTGAGATTCAAAAAACAGTTAATCAAGAATAACTGTTTCACCGTGACTGACTGTTATAAACAGATCCTCTGGTAATGATTTATATACAATTGCATCTTTAAGAAGTTTTGGTGGCTCTGTTACTGGCTCATCAGTTAAAATAAAACAACCCCAATGCATACCAATAGCTTTTTTGGCATCTAAATCAATGAATGCTTGTGTTGCTTCTGTAGGATCCATATGTGAAAATTTCATGAACCATCTTGGTTCATAAGCACCAACTGGTATCAAGGCAAAGTCTACCGATCCTAATCTTTTGTTAATTTCTTTAAAATCATCCGTATAACCTGTATCGCCCAAATGAATTAAACTGTGATGCTTATTTTTAAAATGCCACCCACCCCATAATGATTTATTACGATCAAATAGTGTTCTGGATGACCAATGTTGCACAGGAGTAAAAGTTATAGTTGTACCTTTAACTACATACTCTTCCCACCAGTCTAACTCTACAACATTTTGGATTGATTGATTAAGAAACCATTTCTTTAAACCCAGAGGTACTAAAAAAATTGCCTCGGGGTTGTCTTTAGCAATTCTTCTTACAGTTTTAATATCTAAATGGTCATAATGATTATGAGAAATAGTCACAACATCAATATTAGGAAGTTGATCAAAATTCATACCAGGTGGTGTGTATCTTTTTGGTCCTGCAAAACTAAATGGTGATGCTCTAAGGGTTAGATGGGGGTCAGTTAAAATATTTAATTCTTGGTTTTGATATAGAAATGTTGCGTGACCAATCCAAGTAACATTTTTTGATTTATTTGCATGATTAATTAAATCAAAATTTGGACTTACTATTTTAAAATCATAAGGAGCAGGCTTATTTCTATTTTTATCCGTCACCCAGTTATAGATTTCTTTGTATGACTTGTTATTAGAAATACCTGTAGTATTTGTAAAAGTTCCATCTTCTAGATGATGAGATGGTCGACTATTTTCTTGTGCCATAATATTATTGATAATAAAGAATAAAAAAAACGAGAGAATAGCAATTTTTCGCATAAGTAGAAGATAATTATTCTAAGAAATTGTAAAACTAGCTAAGTTCTTTGCCGTTGCAAGCGATAAATCTGGACATAATGTCACAAATAATTCAACCGCATGAATGGTGCCTTTGGCTTCAGTCATATTAGTATCGACCCCCGCCTCTTTTAATAATTTATAAAAATTATAACCTTCATCTCTTAATGGGTCACACTCATTGACATGAATATGAGTCTTAGGAAAACCTTGAACATCTTCAATTTTCGCAAAGCCTGGCCACGCTAGTGGATTTTTATTCTTTAGTTCCTCGATACCATACGATACCGGACCTGAATTATCTGAAAGATCTAAAAAAATTCCATTATTTGATATTGATGAAGGATTTGAATCCAATGGCCAAATACCTGCTATATATGGACACAGTGCATAGAGACCTTTAATCATATCTAGCTTGCCCTCATTCTTTAATGACATACCCATAGCTAAAGTTAAGTTCCCTCCACCACTTTCACCAGCAACAACTATTTTAGTTTTATCAATCTTTAGAGACTCACTGTTTTCATGTAGCCATTTTAAACCTGACATACAATCATTCAACCCAGCTGGAAATGGAGCAACTTCTTTTACAGAGGAAGGCATAGTAGCATTTCTAAAATCGACCATTGCAACTGCAACATTTTGATGTGCCAATAGCCTACCCCAAGCTCTATAATTACCATGATAACAAGATAAGACTTCCATACCACCCCCATGAATATAATAAACACATGGTAGGTTTTCATCATTATCAGGTCTAATAAATTGAATATTGATAATATTGTTGTCTGGTAATGACTTTATTTCTTTTGTTTCTATTCTTAGTCCTTCTAAGGGTGCTAATTTTTTATCATCATAAACTTCAGAAAAATTTTCTATTATTTTATATTCTCTCTTCATATGGCTAGAGCTATAATATTTCATCATCTCTTCTCGACTCTTAAATGATGGTCTTACAGGAATATCAAACCAAAAATTTTTTTTAATGCGTGGATCAACCCGAGGATCATTCATTAATTTTGCATTATTAGCAGACTTGGTTCGGTAAAAAAACCTAACTATCTTTATCAGCAATCTAATAACAAAAACTCTTAACATTGAATAATCGTAAACTTTATATCTATTATTAACAATAACTATTGCATAGTATTCAATTTGTAATACTTATTACCTTACAATCCAAATTCGATATGTTAGTAAAAGTAACTGAAGTTGAGCATTATACTGAGAGATTATTTCGTTTCAGAACTGAACGCCCTGCTACTTTTAGGTTTTCTGCTGGAGAGTTTACAATGGTCGGAATTGAAAATGCGGAATCAGTTATACCAAAAAGAGCCTACAGCATTACTAGCGGACCATATGATAACTTTCTTGAATTCTTAAGTATTAAGGTTCAAGGCGGACCATTAACTAGCATCTTACAAAATATTAAAATTGGTGATGAGGTTTTTGTAGGGGATAAGCCAACTGGCACACTCACGCTAGCTAATCTTGAACTTGGTGGCAATCTATGGTTGTTAGCTACCGGTACTGGAATCGCACCTTATATAAGCTTACTAAGAGACCCCGAGCTATTTAATTCATTTGATAATGTGAATATAGTTTGGACAACTCGCTTAATAGCTGAACAAACATGTTTTAAAGAATTTATTGCATCAACTGCAAGTAATTTTTACTGCTCTACTACTAGAGAAAGTAGCGAGCTGGAAGGAAGAGTACAATTATTGATAGAGAAGAAGATGATACTAAAAGATGCAAGTCCTAAGACTGACAAAATAATGATCTGTGGTTCAATTGATTTTAATAATGAAATGAAAATGTATTTTAATAATAAAGGTTGGCAAGAAGGAAGCACAAAAATAGCTGGAACCTTTGTTCAAGAGAGAGCCTTCGTTTCTTGATTTTAACTCTGCTTCTTTAATAGATATTGAGAAACATCTATTCTAGTCGATAGAAAGCCTCCACGACAATAAGCTAAGTAAAAATCCCACAGCCTTTTAAACTGTTCATTAAAACCCATGTCTGAAATCATATTCCAATTATTGTTAAAATTATGAAACCAACCTTCTAATGTTTTTGCATAGTCTATTGCAAAAGAATTTTTATCTAAGGATTCAAAATTGTAAAGTTTGGCATATGATTTGAATTTACTGTCTGAGGCCATTTCCCCGCCTGGAAATATATAGGCCTGTATAAAATCTGGTTCTTTAATATACTTTTTAAACAAATCATCTGCTATCGTAATTGTTTGAATTAGTGCTTTTGATTGTGGTTTTAATAGTTCTTTGATTTTTTCAAAATACTTTTCCCAATACTTTGATCCAACTGCCTCAAACATTTCAATTGAAACAACTGCATCATATTGACCTTTGGTTAATCTATAGTCCTGTAAAATAATTTCAGGATTATTTGGAAGATTCTTTATTCTATTTTGTGCAAACTCATACTGCTCGTTTGAAATTGTGATACCTGTTACTTTGTAACCTTGTAAAGAAGCAAATTCTATAAATCCACCCCAACCACAACCAATTTCAAGTATATGGCTACCAGGTTGTATATTTAGTTTGTCTAAAATTAGTTGATATTTGTTATTCTGTGCCTCGTTTAGATCAATATCTTTATTGTTAAAATAAGCAGACGAATAGGTCATTGTTTCATCAAGCCATGATTTATAAAAATTATTACCTAAATCATAGTGAGCAAGAATATTTTTCTTACTGCCTTTAATAGAGTTCATTCTAGATGAATGATAAATCCAAGTGAAAAATGTAAAGATTTTTGAGCCGTCAGCAATGTCTGTTATATGGTCAAGATTTTTTGATAAAAGTTCAAGTAATTGCAGCAAGTCATTTGTTTCCCAGTAGTTATTAAAGTATCCTTCAGCTAAACCAATATCGCCACGAGTTACAACTAACCAAACAGTTTTCCAAGATTTTAATGTAATGTTACCCTTGATAATACCCGCACCAAATTTAGACACAGTTTTGTCAGGATAAGTAATAGTTAATTCACCTGTCTTTATATTCTTTAAGGCACTTTCAACTCTAGACTTTAATATTTTACTTAACATGACCATTACCATTATGACTATAGAATTTAAATTTCTTAATCCACAAATATAAAGCCTGAATATGAATTCTAGGAATTACTTTGGTTGAATTATATATTATAGACATATACATCAAAAATTTCATAAATCCACTTGCTTGACTATACTCTCCATATAAGCTTGTAATGATCTCTAAATTTTCCTGGGGATCATACTCATTTATTTTTATAGCTAGTGGGTCTTGGTTAAAATTAAATTTATATCTACCGATTTTGTCTGCAAAAGGTGAAACATATAATTTTTTATCATCTTCAAACCACAAGTCTTTAGTTATAGGATTTCCCTGATTACTTAAATAGTATGAATGTTGTTCTTTAAAGGTATTTGTAACTTCAGCAATAACACCAATAGTTTTATCTTTATAGTTTACAAACCAAAAGCATACAGGATTAAAGGCTTTTTTTAAAAAAATATTAGGGGTCTTCAGCAAATTTAATTCTAAAAACTCATCATTTAATGAAAAATCAGTTTTAATTTTTTTTAACCATGGAATGATGCCTTCATTGACCTGCTTGGTATTAAAATCATAGTTAAAAAAAATATCTTTCTGTTTATAAAAACTATAATTTGAAAAAGATAAAATATTTTTAGAGTATAGACTTTTATAACTATATAAAAATTCATGATTTTTTGGAAATACACGTTTATGAAAAACTTTACCAAGAAAAATATATAAATTAGACTTATTCATTATTAATCATACTAGAGACTTTTATTGCAGAAGTTAGTCCATCTTCATGAAATCCATAACCTAGATGTGCTCCAACATAATAGGTGTTGTTAAATCCTTGTAATTTATTGATTTTTTCTTGCCCCTTAAGAGTATTGAAAGAATAAGAAATATGCTCATAAAATAGATTTCTAATGACTAACTCGTCTTCAATTGCTTTAAATTTCCCCAAAGTAACAAATATTTCTTTCTCGGTATCAAGATCTTGCAACTCATTCATCCAGTAGGTTACGTAATCATTATGATTATCATTATAGGAGTTCCATGCAGTCCAATTTTTTTTTGACTCAGGCATTAATGATTTATCTGTATGAAGAACGACTCTATTTTTATTATATTCAAATAAATCAAGAGCTACTTTCTCTTCGTTAGTAATATCTTTTATCAATGGTTCAACTTGATTGGCGTGACAGGCAAAAATTATTTTATCATAATAAGACTCATGATTTTTATTGTTAATTATAATCTTATTGTTTTTTCTAGTAATACTAATTTTAGATGAGAGATAAGTATTACTTAAAGAAGAATTAGAAATAATTTTATCAATATAGCTTTTACTCCCATTTGAAATTGAGAACCATTGCGGTCTATTGATTAATTTTAATAAACCATGATTTTTAAAAAAATTTAAGAATGTGGTGGCTGGAAACTTTAGAATATTACTTGTATCTGATGACCAGATTGCTCCTGCCATCGGTAGGACATATGAATTTATAAATTTTTTTGTGAATTTATTTTTTTTCAGCCAATCTTCTAAATCAAGATTTAGATGATCAGTTTTTTTTGCATAATAATTAAATCTTACAATATCCATTAATAATTTAAGCTTCGCTGGTTTAAATAACAACTTAAGATTATCAAAATCATTAGATGACCAAGAAATAGAAGGTGATGAAAAGCTATAAGACATTGAAGTCTTATGTAATTTTACATTCAATTCTTGAAATAAATTAATAATGTTTGGGTAATTTAAATCATTACAAACAATAAAGCCGGTATCTACATTTATATATCTATCCTTGATTTTGACTGTATGGGTTTCAGTATGACCTCCTAATCTTTTGTCTACTTCATAAAGATCAATTGTATGCTTTTTTGATAAATGATATAATGAGCCTAAGCCAGAAATTCCTGATCCAATAATTGCTATTTTCATTATTTTTCTTGGTTATCTTGATTATTTTTCATCTTTAATCGCCACAATATAGATAGGCAGATCGACTTTGATATTGGAAGTAAAAATAAAACAGTAAGTATGGTTAAAGGAATCCAAATTAATGCCTGTAACCACAAGTCTAATGCGTAGTCTTGTTCCACCCAGAGAACAAGAGGTACAATTATATGGCCACCCATAATTATTGATAGCCAAGGACCGAAGTCATCGGTTCTATATGAATAAAGCTCTTCACTACATTTGATACAATGATCATTAACTTTTAAATATTTTGAATATATATTTCCTTTACCACAGTTTGGGCATTTTTTAAGTATTCCACTTATTAAAACTGCTGATATAGACCTAATCACAAATATAAAATCTACTCTGTAAACTCATAGGAGGCGTCTACAAGCCATTCCCATAAGTATTCTGCATAACTCCATCTTACTGATATATCGTACATAGGCTCATTTGAAAGTCGATCAATAAGTACGGTTGCTTTTGCTATATATGTTTGAGCGCACATATCTTTGTTACATATATAAGTTTTAAGATCTAGAGATGTTCCCTTGCTTAATATTTCATTGCTATTTTTTCCACTTAACCTAATTGTTAAATAATAATCTGAAATGTCAGTAATACTGTAATGTTCGTCAGACAACTGCGATTTAATATTATCAATTAATCCATCTTTCTCGTCATCAGCGCATTGAATAATCCACTCATTCGGTCCTAACCATTGAATTCTATATTCATTATTACCAAATACTTCACCAGCTTTTAACGGAAGGTTTATACCAGTAATATCTTTAACTTTATTTAGAATTGTAGTGTTATCAGGGTTACATCTAAAGTTTAACTTTCCAACAAACTCTGTGCTACTCATATTGACACCATTAGCATGAAAATCTTCTTTAGCAATAAGAGGAGAGCTAATTATTTTATCAGTCATTTTGTCTAACTCCTTCTTTATCGTAAAACACACTATCAGTAATTGTTGCCTCTATTATTTTGCCATCCATCAATGGTATTAAAACAGTTTCACCATGCCTATTCTTTCCATTTTTAAGCATAGCCATTGCAATTGGATAACCAAGTGTTGGGCTAAAGTAACTTGAGGTAATATGGCCTGACATTTTCATAGGTGGCTTCTTGCTAGCTTCCTCAACTATATGACTTCCTTCAGGTAATACTGTTTTCTTGTCATTAATTAATAATCCAACTAAATGTTTTCGATCTTCTCTAGCTGTATCTGAGCGTATAAATGATCTTTTTCCCAAAAAGTCTTCCTTCTTTTTTGACACAATCCAATCCATGTTTAGATCACTTGGAGTGGCACTTCCATCAGTATCTTGACCTACAATAATAAATCCTTTTTCAGCTCTTAAAACATGCATAGTTTCAGTTCCATATGGAGTAATATTATATTTTTTACCAGCCTCTATAACTTTATCCCAAACATATTTTCCGTACCTTGCTGGAACATTAATCTCAAAGCTTAATTCACCTGTAAAGCTTATTCTAAAGACTCTTGCTTCTACTCCACAAACCTTAATAGATTTCATTTTCATATAAGGCAGGCTTTCATTATCTATTTTCTCATCAGTAAGCGAAGATAGTAAGTCTCTAGATTTTGGACCACAAATACTAAGTACTGTCCACTGCTCTGTAACTGAAGTGCAATAAACTTTCATATCTAACCACTCAGTTTGTAGAAATTCTTCTAGCCAAGACATTACGCGTGCAGCACCACCTGTTGTAGTGGTCATGTGATAATGATTTTCACCTATTCGAGTAGTTACACCGTCATCAAAAACCATGCCATGCTCATTACACATTAATCCATATCGACAAGACCCAATTTCAAGTTTTGACCATGCGTTTGTATAAATTAAATTTAAAAACTTTGCAGCATCTGGTCCCTGTATATCAATCTTGCCAAGCGTTGAAGCATCAAGGATACCAACACTTTTTCTAGCAGCTAAACATTCTCTATTTACTGCTTCTTTCATAGTTTCAGTATTTTTAGGATAAAAATATGGGCGCTTCCACTGCCCAACATCTTCAAATACAGCACCATTGTCTTTGTGCCACTGATGAACAGCTGTCAATCTTTGTGGGTCAAAATATTGATCAACATTTCTTCCTGCAATTGCTCCAAAGGTTTGTGGAACATATGGTGGTCTAAATGTTGTGTGACCAACTTCACCAACTGGCTTTTTTTGAATGTGAGACATAATTGCTAATGCATTAACATTTGATGTCTTGCCTTGGTCAGTTGCCATGCCAGTAGTAGTATATCTTTTGGTATGCTCGACACTTATGTACCCCTCGCGCTGTGCTAAAAATATGTCTGAAGCAGTAACGTCATTTTGAAAATCAATAAAATGTTTCGAGCCATGGGTAACTGGTTTCGAACCTAGAACATAAGGCACTACATCAGATGTAGTAAATTCATTTGGCTCATTTGCCTCACTTATAAATTCATCTATATCTTTTTTATTGCCAGTTTCTTTTGCCGCACTTATTCCAGCATTTTGGCTATCTATAAGGTTTTGCTTCAAATTAAAATCACCATTATTTGTTCCAATTACGTATTGGTTATCGACTAGAACATCTGGAACAAAAGAACTGATTTGATCATCATATCTAAGTTTACCTCTTGATTGACTAAAAAGCTGTACAGCTGGATTCCATCCACCTGACATTAAAAGTAAATCTGTATTAATTGTTATGGCTTCACCAACAAATGATTGTTTATCCTCACTAAGCTCTTGCAATGTTATTGAGTTTACTTTTTGAGAACCATGTGTACTTATAACCGCATGAGAATTATAAGTTTCAATTTTATTTTTCTCACACAGTTTAGTAATTTCACTTGATACGTTACTTCTTAAATCTATTACGACAACCTTAGCCCCTTTTGAAATTGCATCTACTGCAACAGTGTAAGCATGGTCATTATTGGTAAATAATGTAATAGAGTTGCCAGGTAACACTCCATATTGTGACATATATACCTGTCCTGCAGACGCCATCATAATACCAGGTCTATCATTTCCAGAAAATACTAATGGTCGCTCAAACGCACCTTGAGCCAGTATTACTTGCTTAGATCTAATTCTCCAAAATCTTTCTCTTGGAAGTTTTGAGTTAGAGTTTTCAATATGATTTGTTACTTTTTGAAGTGCAGTAATATAATTGTAATCATAGTAGCCAGTTGCAGTTGTTCTATTTAAAACTGTAACATTAGATAAGGAATTTAATTCAGTTAAGGTATCTTTAATCCAATCTTTTGCATCAATATTATTAATTTTTGCTTTAGAGCTTATTAGATACCCTCCCATTTCTGGTTTTTCGTCGACAATCAATACATTGGCGCCTGATCGTGCAGCAGCTAAAGCAGCAGCTAAACCAGTAGCACCTGCACCGACTACCATTACATCACAGTAGAAAAATTTTTGTTCATATCTATCTGGATTTTTTTCTTTTGGAGCTTCACCTAGTCCTGCTGCTCGACGTATAAAGTACTCATAAAACATCCAGGCACTTGGAGGCCACATAAAAGTTTTGTAATAAAAACCTGCCGGTAATATTCTTGAAAATAAATTATTCAAAGCGCCTATATCATATTTTACTGAAGGCCAACAATTTTGACTTGATGCCTCAAGACCTTCATATAATTCAATTTCAGTTGCTCTAGCATTAGGCTCTGTCTTACTTCCCTTACCTAGTTGAACTAATGCATTTGGCTCCTCTGAGCCTGAAGTAAGAATTCCTCGTGGCCGGTGATATTTAAAACTTCTACCTATTAAGTGGATATCGTTTGCCAACAATGCAGAAGCTAGGGTATCCCCCTCATATCCATTTAGAGATTGTCCATTAAATTTAAAATTAATAGGTTTATTTCTATTAATAGAACCACCAGATATTAATCTATTCCGATTAAACATTATCATCCTCCGGCTTTTCCTCACCCATCATATAGGTTTGAATTATTTTATCTGTGACTGTATGGCGCTTAACATTAAACCATTGTCTGCAACCATGATCATGAGTCCATCTTTCATAATGCATGCCTTTTGGATTACTTCTAAAAAAAAGATACTCTCCCCATTCCTTATCATTTACCTCATTGGGATTTTCAGGTCGGGCTATATGTGACTCTCCATGACAAGAAAATTCAGTCTGATCTCTTTCACCACAATATGGACACTTAATAACAAACATACGAAATCCTAATGAGCTACAGCAGCGGCAGCTGCTTCGTCTACCAATGCTCCTGAATAATGACGATCTATTGAAAAAGGTGCTGCCATTTTACTAGGCTCACCAGTAGCAACGGTTTCAGCAAAAGTGTGTGCAGAGCCAGGAGTAGCCTTAAACCCACCAGTTCCCCAACCACAATTAATAAATAAATTCTCGATTGGCGTTTTTCCTATAATAGGACTTCTATCAGGAGTTACATCTACTATACCTCCCCACTGTCTGAGCATTTTTAACCTTGAAAAAATTGGAAACAATTCAACTAATGGTCCCATTATATGCTCAATCATATCGAAAGAACCTCTTTGAGAGTATGAATTATAAGCATCCGAACCTGCACCAACAACAATTTCACCCTTATCAGATTGACTTACATAAACATGCACGGCGTTCGACATGATAACACAGTCTAAAATAGGTTTTATTGGCTCACTAACTAAAGCTTGAAGTGGTACTGAGTTTATCGGTAAATGAAAGCCAGCCATATTAGCTAAGACTGAACTATGGCCAGCTGGAACTAACCCAACTTTTTTTGCTTTAACACTTCCTCTGGTTGTTTCTAGCCCTGTAACTGTACCATTAGTAATGTTTATTCCTTTAACTTCACAATTTTGTATTATGTCAACTCCAAGATTTTCAGCTGCTCTAGCATATCCCCAAGCTACTGCATCATGACGGGCTGTTCCACCGCGCCTTTGAAGTAAAGCACCCATTATTGGATATCTACCATCACCATTAATATATGGAATCTTTTTTAACACCTGTTCTTTATCTAAAATTTCTGCATCAATACCATTTAAGTGATTTGAATATCCTCGACGCGTAATTTCTTGCATGTCATGAACTGTATGTGCAAGATGAAACAGTCCTCTTTGAGAAAACATAACGTTATAGTTCAATTCACTTGAAAGACCCTCCCATAAATTAACTGCATGATTATAAAGAGCTGCACTTTCATCCCATAGATAGTTTGATCTGATAATGGTAGTATTTCTTCCAGTGTTACCACCACCAATCCATCCTTTTTCAAGGACAGCAATATTTTTTAAACCAAATTCTTTTGCTAAGTAATAAGCTGTACCAAGGCCATGTCCACCACCGCCAACAATTATAATATCATATTCTTTTTTAAGTTCTGGGCTACTCCAAGCTTCTTGCCAATTTTCATGATATGAAAATGAGTTACGAACTAAATTAAGTAATGAATATTTCATAATTAAAATCTTCCAACTGAGAAGGGTGTTAAATCAATATCTGTTTTGTTTGCTATGGCTTCTTGCGCGATTAACTTTCCAGTAATTCCGCCCAAAGACCATCCTATATGTTGATGTCCAAAGCAATAGTAAATATAGGGATTTTTTTTAGATTGTCCAATAACTGGTAACGAATCTGGAGCTGATGGTCGAAAGCCTAACCACTCATTGTCATGACTTGGTATATCTGGAAAAACCTGCTTTGCAGACCTAGACAAGAAGTTAATAACCTTCCTATTAAGCTCCCTTTCAAGTCCAGCAAACTCAACTGTTCCAGCTACTCTAAGCCCGTTATTCATTGGGGTAAAATAGGTACCTCGCTCTTGCCATGCTACCGGACGCTTAATTGGATTATAATTTTTATATGAGATATGATATCCCCTTTCGCTTTCAAGTGGAACATTATCCCCAAATAAACTAGCTAATTTCTTTGACCATACACCTGCACAAATTATAATCTTGTCATAAGTTTCTCTACTTTTATCTGTAATAATTTCTACATTATCGGATGAGTTCATTTTAATGTCCGTTACTTCCTCTTGTCGATAAATTCCACCTTTGGATTGAAAAAGCTTTAATAGACCTTCTGTTGTTTCTTTAGGATTTTTAGAAAAATAAGAGCCCTTAAATAAAGCTCCTTTATAAAATATATTATTTAAGTTTGGCTCTACTTCAGAAATCTCATCATGATTTAAAAGTTCAATATCAATTCCTGTTTTAGCCCTTGTTGTAAAATCAGGTATTGCTGAATTATAAAATAATTTTGACGACCATACATACATTACACTCTCTCTAGATATTAAATGCTCAATATTTGCTTCCTTAAAAAGCTCAGCATATCCTTCATCTACTTTTGTAAGTAATGTTGTTAACTTTTCAGATGTATATTTGACTTTTGAGGGTCGACAATTACTTAAATACTTAGTTAACCAAGGTAATACTTTTAAAAAATATTTACCTCTAATAAAAAGTGGACTGTTTTTGTTTAATAAAAGATATGGAAATAGATAAAAAAAACTAGATGAGTTTGTAGGAACGTTTGCGTACTTTGCATAAGTTCCAGCGTTACCAAAGCTAGTTTCTGTTCCTGGATCAGTTCGGTCATATAAAGTTACTTCTTGCCCATATTTTGTTAGCCAGTTAGCTGAAGAAACCCCAACTATTCCTGCTCCAATTACTGCTATTTTCATTGGTTATTTCTCCAATAGTCTTGGCTTTTCATTTCACTTAATCTGCTACAAGTGCGTTTAAATTTAAGATCTAACCTTCGTGAGCTTGTAAAGTTCTCTAAAGATTTATCAGCGCTCATAATTAATTTAACTTCATTATCATACAATATATCGATTAATGTAATAAACCTCTCTTGCTTATCTACATTATCATCTGAAAAAGCAGGAACATTTTCAAGAAATAGTGTTTTGATGTTCTGTATTAACTTTAGATAGTCTTCTGAACCAAGCGGTTGACCACACAGTTCATTAAAATTAAATCTAGCGACATTATTGGCAAATTTTTTAATTTCAAATGATCGTTTTTTTATTTCTATTTTGATATCTTTTGGTTCATGGCCATCAATTAGATTTTTATATAACTCATTTATAGTTTTATAATTTTCATTTGAAATAGGCGAAAAAAATATTTCATCCCGATCAATTCCAGAGATTCTATAGTCTTTTTTTATATTCAAATTAAATATATTGGAATTTGATTCTATCAAAATAATAAAAGGTAGAAATAATTCACGTTGTAAACCATCTTTATATAAATCTTTAGGCTTGTCATTTGAAGTAAGTACAATTTTAATATTTAGATCAAATAATTCAATAAATAGCTGACCCAATATCATGGCGTCTGCAATATTTGTTACTTGAAACTCATCAAAAAAAATTAAATCAAAATCTTTTTTTAAACTTTTTGCATAAGTCCTAATTAAAAAAGAATTATCTTTAATTTTAGAGTTATTTTTTCTGATATTGTGTAATGAATCATGAGTGTCGATCATGAACTCATGAAAATGAATACGTTTTTTTCTAGATTCTTTGATATTGCTAAAAAATAAATCCATAATCAATGTTTTGCCGACACCGACCGTACCATGGATATAAAAGCATTTTTTGTATGAGGTTTTAGTAATTAAGACTAAGAATTTTTGAATTAAATTTAGTTCTGATTCTTTTTTAAATTTACTCAATTCTTTTAATAAATCTAATTGCAAAATATTTTCTTCTAAAGATTCAGCACGACACCGCTCTCGATAAGATTCAATTAAACTGTCCATGCTAAAATATTATACTACGTATTTAATTTAGCTCTCAATTTATGATTTTCGGGATCATACGGACTTTCCTCAATCACCGTAACGTCATGCATAGTGCCAAGAATATCCATTTGAAGCTTAGTTCCCACTTCTGAAAATTCCGGTTTAACCATAGCTAGAGCAATTGATTTTTGAATTCTGAAACCATAATTGCCTCCTGTAGCTCTACCGACTACTTTACCGTCACTGTAAATAGGATTATTGCCTAATGCATCAGCGTCTGTAACATCGTGAACTTCTAAAGTTACAAATGTATTATCGAAACCTTTTTCTTTCCATTCAACTAACGCATCACGACCTACAAAGTCTCCTTTGTTTGGGTGCACAAATCTATCTAAACCAGATTCATAGGCGGCATACTCAATAGAAAGTTCTGTACCCACTAAACGATAAGACTTTTCAATTCTTAATGAGTCCATTGCGCGAATTCCAAATGGTTTGATATTAAATTCTTTACCTGCTTCCATCAAAGTATCAAATATATGATTTTGCATTTCTAATGGCATGTGTAGTTCCCATCCAAGCTCACCAACAAAGTTCATTCTCAATGCAAGTGTTTCCGCTAGGCCTATTTTTACTTTTCTACCAGATAGCCAAGGAAATGCTTCATTGGAAAAATCATCTATCGAAACTTTTTGCAGCAACTCACGAGATTTAGGGCCAGCAATAACTAATACGCCAATACTATTAGTAATATTTTCAAAAGTAACTGACCTATCATTTGGTAGTCGTTTTTTAATCCAATCATGATCTAGTCTTTGCCAAGCTCCAGCTGAAACACAGTAAAAACTATCTACGGACTCTCGCATAATAGTAAATTCCGAATGAACACCACCTTTTGTATTCAATGCATGGCAAAGATTTGATCTGCCAATTTTTTTAGGCATTTTATTTGCAACAAGACTATCTAAAAATGCTTCTGCACCCGGACCACTAATTCTACACTTTGCAAATGCTGTCATGTCTAATATGCCAACATTTTCTGCAACATTTCTACATTCATTACCGATATGCTCAAACCATTTAGATCTTCTAAATGACCAATCATCAACTGGTTCTACTCCTTCTGGGGCAAACCAATTTGCTCTTTCCCAGCCAAATTTTTGACCAAATACCGCACCAAGAGATTTCAACCTGTCATAGCATGGTGATTGTCTTAGCGGCCGTCCAGCTTCTCGTTCTTCATCTGGATAATGTATTGTAAATACGTTAGCATATGCCTCTTCATTTTTTTTAATTAAAAAGGCTTTTGAAGCATAATCTCCAAATCTTCTTGGTTCAACGCCAAGCATATCAACAGTAGGTTCACCATCAACAATCCATTCAGCTAATTGCCATCCAGCACCACCTGCAGCCGTTACTCCAAAAGAATGGCCATCGTTTAGATACATATTTTTTCTATCCCATGCTGGACCAACTATTGGACTTCCATCTGGGGTATAGCAAATAGCACCATTATAAACTCTCTTTATTCCCGCTTCTCCAAATATTGGAACTCGATGAATTGCAGACTCAATGTGAGGAGCTAGCCTCTCTAGGTCTTCTTGAAATAACTCATATTCAGAGTCTTTACTTGGTCCATCCACATAACAACACGGAGCACCTTTTTCGTAAGGTCCTAAAATAAGTCCACCAGCTTCTTCACGCATATACCATGATCCATCTGATTCTCTTAATACGCCCATTTCAGGTAATCCCAGTTCTTGTCGCTTAAGAATTTCAGGATGGGCTTCAGTAACAATGAACTGATGTTCCACTGGTATTACAGGTATATCCAAGCCAACCATTTCTCCTGTTTGTCTGACAAAATTTCCTGAACAAGAAACAATTACATCTGCATGAATGTCACCTTTATCAGTCTTCACTAGCCAAGTATCATCTGGCTGTTGCTCAAGACCAATGACAGCTGTTTGTCTGTATATTTCTGCACCTAATGCTCTAGCGCCTTTTGCTAAGGCTTGCGTCAAGTCATTTGGTTGAATATAGCCATCTTCGGGATGTTGAATAGCCCCAACTAATCCATCAATGTTAGACAGAGGCCATAATTCCTTAACTTGTTCTGGAGTTAAAAAGTTAACATCAACTCCAAGTGTTTGGGCGACTCCAGCATACTGTCTATATTCATCCATACGATTTTGATTAGTAGCTAAGCGAATATTACTGACTTTACGAAAGCCAACTTCTTGACCAGTTTCTTTTTCAAGTTCTTGGTAAAATTTTACAGAGTATTTATGAAGTTGTCCTACCGAGTAGCTCATGTTAAATAAAGGAAGTAGACCCGCAGCATGCCAAGTAGAACCAGAGGTTAATTCTTTTCTTTCACACAAAACAACATCTGACCAACCTTTTTTAGCTAGGTGATAAAGCGTACTAGCTCCAACTACACCACCGCCTATTACAACAGCCTTAACTCTTGATTTCATATATATCTCCTTGAAATATTAAATTTTATGGACCAGACCAGTCAACAGCACAATACTCAGCACTTCCATTAGTGAAGTCCCAGTTGCGACCATGGTCTTTAATTCTACTTTTTTTACCACCTCGGCCGACGATAATTTCTGGAGCAACCCAGTATTTTAAATTTGAAACTTTTACATCTTCACCTTTGTTAAGGCCCGGCTCTTTTTCAATAGTACCTTCTAAAATATTTGGAATAGTATAAGTCCAACCATTCTCTGTCTCATTGTAATCAATGGGACAACGTTTAACTCCAAGGAAATTAGAAATCATTACTGAAAACCACCCTGTTTGTCCTCCAGCTTGACCTGAGAATATTTTTAACAATGCATCAGCCGCTTCATCAGAAGCTTTTTCATCTATATATAGACCAGCTGTCCATCCACCCATTGATAGCGGGCCTGGAACTTCTAAAAGTATTGCAACATTAATACCACTGATATCTATTTTACCATTCTCTCCTTCGGCATGACCATTTTCAATAATAATTCCCCACCAAGAAAAACATTTTCCATTTGCAGAGTTTGGAATAGCTTTTCCTAGAGACATTGGGCAATTACAAAATACATCGCAATTACAGTTTAATAGGAAGTGTCCTTTGATACCCCAGTTTAAAATTGATTGATTTTCTGTCATAAATTATCGGTAAATGTAGATCAAAATTTAACTCTTAGCGAGATAAATATTTCATAAATCATAAGATTCTTTTTATTTCTGTTAACAAAATTTCTTCAGAGGTTCCAAAAGGTAAAATTGCAGATAGCTCATCATCTCCATTAAATAGATAGTAAAAAGCTGTGTGCTCAACCATATAGTCATCAGTTTCATAGCCGCTCACTTCTTCAGTATTTTTCTTAGAATGATCATGAGCTCCTCCACTGGCTGGCAAAACATGTACAAAAAAGTTTTTCCAAACCTTTTTGAGATTTACATGCTCACCCGTTAAACCAATTATCTTAGAATTGTAATCTGATAAATAATTTTTCATTCTTTCTGGATTATCTCTTTTAGGATCAGTAGTTATAAATAAAAACTCAATACTGTCTAAGTTAAAGTTTGCATTTGATATATTGTTAATTGAAGCTGACATTAAGTCAGTGCTAATTGGACAAACATCTGGACAATTCGTAAATCCAAAAAAAATTACCTTACTTTTATTTTTTAAATCTCCACTTGTTAAGCTTTGACCATTATGATCAGTAAGCTCAAAAGTCATATTAATTTGATTAGATGAAACGCTAGAATTAGAAAATATTTGAGACAGGCCCCATCCAGCAATAATAGCAGTAATTATAATAGCAAGATAAAGTAGTTTATTAAAATTAGACTTTACAGATTGCATTACTTCATTTTTTCAAGACGTGAGCTAAATGGCAACGCAACAATTTCAATATCTCTTTCTTCATCATCTACAACTGCTTTAAAGATTTCAGTTGAAGAAATTTTATCAATTTTCACAAATCCAATGCCTATATTACATCCAAAAGTTGGGCTGTATATACAGCTAGATATGAAACCTTGATTAATATTATTCCCATCAATCAACGGCATTCTTCTTAAATTATAGCCAATATTTTTTCCAGAAATTTTAAATCCTGTGAATTGCTTTTCTATACCGTTATCACGAATTTTTTTTAATGCATCCTTACCAATAAAATCAGCTTCTTGATCAAGGTCACAAAACTTTGGTAAATTTAATTCTAAAGGATTGTCTTCAAGAGTTGTATCCCCTAAATGTGAAATCATACCAGCTTCCATTCTATCAATTTGATTAGGAGAACCAGGAGCAATATTATAAGACTGCCCAGCTTCCATTAGTTTGTCCCACAATGGGTTGCCGTCAGCTGCAAATTTAATATAGATCTCATAACCATTCTGATTGCTCCAACCACTTCTAGCTACAACTACAGGTATATTAAATAGCTCTGTTTCTACAAATTGATAATACTTCAGGTTCATAATGGCTTCATTGTCTTCACTAATTTCTCTCATCATATCAAATGATTTTGGTCCTTGAAGCGCAAGTGGACATGCCTCTGGCTCTGTTACAGTAACTCTAAATTTGCTATGTAGCGCTATAGCTTTGCACCACAGTAAAACATCTGTATCTGCAATACTTAACCAGTATTTATTCTTGCTAAACTTTAGAACTAGAGGATCATTTACTATGCCTCCATTTTCATCGGTTAATAAACAGTACCTACAAAAACCATCTTTAAACGTAGATAAATTTCTTGGAGTTAAATATTGAACAAACTCAGCAGCATCTTCACCTTCAATTTGCACTTGTCTTTCAGCAGCCACGTCCCAGATACTTACATCTTCAACTAGTGACTTATAATCTTCTTCATTTGATTTATACATAGTTGGCATAAACATATGATTATAAACTGTAAAAGAAGTTACTCCCGCTTTAAGTGTTCCTTCATAAAAAGGAGATTTTCTAATTCTTGGTGTGTATACGATAGATTTTGACATGACTGGTATTTAAATCTTAATTATAAAAAAGAAACCCCAAGTGAAGAAAAACTTCACTTGAGGTATATTTTTTTATTAGCCTTTTACTGTTTCTCTAGTATTTGCATTATGAGATTCAGTGAAGGGTACTTCTACTGTGACTGCATCTACAGGGACTCCTGGAGTATCTGCGTACATGTCTGGTAGGTGAACTTTAAACTTCTTGCCAATTTCCCCTTTTGGAAATCCATTAGCATTTAAAGTTCCATCAAATGGTACATAACCCATTGCAATGTTTGTTCCTTTTTCTGGGTGATACCAAGGTGAAGTAATAAATCCACAAGGATCTCCACCTTCAGCTGGTGATACTAACCAAAAGTCAGGAGCATATTCTTCAATTGGCTTACCACCCAATTCCATACCTACAAGTTGTAGTTTGTATGGTTTGTTACCTGCAGCAAGATCAGCTTTCATTGCTTCCAAAGCTTCTTTTCCAACGTAGTCTGCTTTTTTATCCCACTCACCTTTACCAGATAGTGAAACTTGATATCCAAGATTACACTGGAAAGGATTGTGTTCGTTATCCATGTCTTGACCCCAAGATAGAATTCCAGCTTGAATTCTTCTATGGTGTGCAGGAGCGATAACCATAAGGTTATGTTTTTTTCCCGCTTCAACAACAGCGTCCCACATATCGTCCGCATACTTAGTTGCGTCTCTCAGATAAATTTCATAACCAGCTTCGCCTGAGAAACCAGATTGTGAAATTACACAGCTTCTACCGCCAACAGTTGCCTCTGCTAATCCATAGAAAGGCATGTTATCTAGATCAACATGATCACCAATTAAATCTTTCATTAATGCAAGTGATTTAGGTCCTTGAATTTGTACTGGACAAACATCAATTTCATCAATCTCAACATCAAATCTTTTATCAGCATTTACACCTTGAAGATAAAGACCGATATCTGAGTCAGATAAACTAAACCAAAATTCATTCTCTGAAATTCTAAGTAAAATTGGGTCATTAAGAACGCCACCTTTATTGTTACAAAGAATTACGTAACGTGCACGCATTGGGGAAATTTTTGTTGCATCACGAGTGATTACATAATCAGTAAACTTCTCTGCATCAGGTCCGATAACACGGATCTGTCTTTCCACAGCAACATTCCACATCGTAACATGATTTTTAATTGCTTCGTATTCAACCATAGCACCACCATCTTCTGGTCTTACATAACCACGTGGGTGATAAATACGATTATAAACAGTTGCTCTCCAGCAACCATGTTCAATTGACTTGTGCCAATATGCAGATTTTCTAACACGTGTAGAAATCAACAATTCGACTTTAGTTGGCCCACTTTGACGTAAGTTGTAGGGCACGTGACGATCACTTTGATCGACAGTAGTGTTATGTTCTATTTTTTTAGACATAGTAATTCTCCTTTGTTAACCATTCATTTGTTTTTTTTAATCCACCAAATGCATAAATATGAAAATTATCCACTGAGTCTTTCAACTCTTGAATTACTTCATCTGGTGTTTGAACACTTAATAAATCTAAAATCTTTGAGGCATTTTTCTTAGCAAAGCTCATAGTATTTTTCAATCCTACAAAGCTTGCAAACTTAACAAGTGTTTTTAGTGATGCTGGACCTGCAAGTCCAACATGAACAGGTAGAGGCATAGTAGCAATATATTGCTTTAATGCGTCAACGTCTTGAGTCCATTGTGTAACAATGTAATCAGCGTAAGGTGCTTTTTGTTTTAGTGCTTCATTAATAATTTCTTCACTCATATTTGGAGAGCCTTCCGGATGACCAGCAATACCTATTTTCATTCCTTCAAATAGTCCTGTCTCAATTATTTGCATTGAACTGTGATAATCTCCTAGAATATTTCTGTCCCCTCCAATAATTAATACCTGGTTAACTCCTGCGTCTTTAATTTGGTTTGCATAATCTTTTAGCATGTTCAAATCTTTAATAGAACGAGCTGGAATATGTGGAATAGCATTATAGCCTTGGACACATAAAGCTTTAGCCTGGTCAGCTACCGCTTGATACTCAGTGCCAGGTAAAAATGTTATATAGATATCTTTTAAGTTTGGAAGATCAGCTAAAACGGATTTAGTAGTTACCTCCAATGAAAAATTTACATTCCCCATATATGAACCAATACATAACGCTTAAGCCACGCGTTTTATCTTAATGTTGCTTGGCTTAATTTTGCAACACCAGTTGAGTCTCCTTGCGCAAAATCTATGCTCAATTATTGAGAAACACAATACATTTTTTTATAGACACCGATATTTATTATACATAAATTCTTAGCCTTGAGAAAACTGTAAACATAAAGATAACCTAGAAAGAAAAACTAATGACACACCTATCTGATATTGAAATTGCTAGAGAAAATAGCATGGTAAAAATCGATGAAATTTCATCAAAAATTGGAATTGAGGATAAGTCACTTAATAGATTTGGTCATAACATTGCTAAAATCGACATAAATACTATTGATAATCTAGATAAAAAGCCTGAGGGCAAGCTTGTTTTGGTTACAGCTATCTCACCTACTCCTGCGGGTGAAGGAAAAACTACTACCTCAGTTGGCTTGAGTGATGCCTTGAATATGATAGGTAAAAAATCAATAGTTTGTTTGCGTGAACCAAGTCTAGGGCCTTGTTTTGGTGTTAAAGGTGGTGCTGCTGGTGGAGGTTATGCTCAAGTAGTTCCAATGGAAAAAATTAATCTACATTTTACAGGAGATTTTCATGCAATTACATCTGCCCACAACTTATTAGCATCGTTGCTTGATAATCATATTTACTGGGGAAATGATTTAGGTATCGATATTAGAAGAGTGGCTTGGGGAAGAGTTTTAGATTTAAATGATCGTGCCTTAAGAGCTACAAATATTAATTTAGGTGGAGTTGCCAATGGTTTTCCAAGAGAAGATAAGTTTGACATTACAGTTGCGTCTGAGGTTATGGCAATTTTTTGTCTAGCTACAAGCTTAAAAGATCTCCAAGAAAAAATTGGAAACATCATTGTTGCCTATACACGAGATCGTAAAGAAATTTATGCTAAAGACTTAAATGCCGATGGAGCAATGACTACTTTATTAAAAGATGCCTTCATGCCTAACCTAGTGCAAACTTTAGAGAAAAACCCTGCTTTTATTCATGGTGGTCCATTTGCAAATATTGCTCATGGCTGTAACTCTCTAGTTGCAACACAAACGGCATTAAAACTGTCTGATTTTGTTGTTACAGAAGCTGGTTTTGGAGCTGATTTAGGTGCTGAAAAATTCTTAGATATCAAATGTCGAAAAGGCAATCTTAATCCTAAAATTGTTGTAATTGTTGCAACTGTTAGAGCTCTTAAGATGCACGGTGGAGTGGATAAAAAAAATCTAAAAGGAGAAAATGTTGAGGCTGTTTCTAAAGGTCTAGAAAACTTAAAACAACACATTGCAAATATAAAAAAATTCAATGTGCCGGTAACTGTAGCTATAAATCATTTTGTCTTAGATACTGATGCGGAACTAAAAGTAATTAGTGATTGCTGTGATGAATTGGGTATTAAGTCATTTAATTGTAAGCACTGGGCTGAAGGTGGTGCTGGAGCAACTAAGCTTGCAGAACATGTCGCTGAAGTTGCTGAAAATAATTCTGGAAAAATAGAGCATCTGTATTCTGATGATTTAACTCTTTGGGAAAAAATGAGAAAAATTGCTCAAGAAATTTATGGCGCAAAAGACATAATTGCTGATCAAAAAATTAGATCTCAATTTAATGATTTGCAGGAAAAGTATGGTCATTACCCTATCTGTGTTGCCAAAACTCAATACAGCTTTTCATCAGATCCTGATTTAAAAGGTGCTCCAAAGGGACACATGGTACCTATTAGAGAAGTTAGAATTGCATCGGGGGCTGAATTTTTAGTGGTAGTTTGTGATAAAATTATGACAATGCCTGGCTTGCCAAGAGTTCCGGCTGCTAACTCAATTTATTTAAATGACAAAGGTGAAATCGAAGGGTTATTCTAATTTATGATGTACGAAACAAATCTTGATAAAAATGCCGCAAACTTTACTCCTCTTACCCCGCTAAGTTTTCTTGAACGTACTGCAGGAGTATATCCTGACCGCAAATCAATAATTCATGGCAATAGAACTTACACCTGGAGTGAAACTTACACGCGAAGTCGGCAATTAGCTAGCGCACTATCAATTAATGGCATAGGCAAGAGCGATACTGTTTCAGTTCTTGCTTTTAATACCCCTGAAATCTATGAAGCACATTTTGCTGTACCTATGATTGGTGCTGTTTTAAATACAATAAATATTAGATTAGATGTAGAGACAATTAGCTATATCTTAGAGCATGCTGAAACTAAAGCTTTGATTACTGATACAGAACTCTCACCTACCATAAAACAAGTAATCGCTAAACTAGATAAGAAAATTTTAGTTATCAATATATGTGATAATCAAGCAATTATTCCTGATGGTGCTGGTGAAAAAATTGGTGAAATTGAATACGAAAATTTTTTAAAAACTGGTGATAAAAACTTTAATTGGATTATGCCAAAAGATGAGTGGGATTCCATCGCTCTAAATTATACCTCTGGCACTACTGGCTTACCTAAAGGTGTTGTTTATCATCATCGAGGTTCGTATTTAATTGCATTGGGTTCAATAACGGCATTTAGCATGCCAATGCATCCTATTTACATGTGGATTGTTCCAATGTTCCATTGCAATGGGTGGGGTAATCCTTACACGCTAGCAGTCCTTGCAGGAACTAGTGTTTGTTTAAGGTACGTTTCTGCAAAAAATATGTTTGATTCAATTGCTGATCATAAAGTTACACATTTTGGTGGTGCACCAATTGTATTAAACTTCTTAGTCCAAGCAACTGATGCAGAAAGAAGAGATTTCGATCATAAAGTTAATGTTGTTACAGCAGCGGCGCCTCCTCCTGCATCAACTTTAGAAGCAGTTCAAAAAATGGGCTTTGATGTTACTCATGTATATGGCCTCACTGAAACTTATGGACATATATCGGTTTGTGCATGGCAAGATCAATGGAATGAGCTTTCAGCTCAAGAACAGTCAGATCTTAGATCTAGACAAGGTGTAAAATTTCCTATGATGGAAGGTCTTGCGGTAATGGATCCTGAAACTATGACTCACGTAAAAAAAGATGGCGTAGAAATAGGTGAGATCATGATTAAAGGCAATTGTGTAATGAAAGGCTATCTTAAAAATAAAGAAGCAACTGATGAAGCAATGTCAGGTGGTTGGTTTCATTCTGGTGATTTAGCAGTCATGCATCCAAATGGTTACATTCAAATTAAAGATAGAAGTAAAGATATAATAATTACTGGTGGTGAAAATGTATCTTCAGTAGAAATTGAAAACACATTATATAAACACCCGTCAGTACTATTTGCTGCAGTAGTGGCAAAACCAGATGAAAAATGGGGTGAAACACCTTGTGCATTTATAGAGCTTAAAGATCTTGATGACACTGTTACTGAAGCAGAAGTGATTTCATTTTGTAAAGAAACAATGGCTGGTTTCAAATGTCCAAAAAAAGTTATTTTTGGTGAACTCCCTAAAACTTCTACTGGGAAAATTCTTAAGTACGAGCTAAGAGAAAAAGCTAAAAATGCCTCTAGTTAAAAGATTATTTTCTTTTGTAGTTTTCTTTAATTTTATATTTTTATCTGCTTCTTACGGTGCAAACGATACCTGTGAGACTTTTTTTTCAGAATTGCAAAAAATAAATACAAATAACACTATTGTTAGTAAACGAGTTCAAGATGGTATCGGCTATACACCTGGAACAAACTTAATTAGAAAATATTCTCAAGATAAAGGCTGGTCTTTTATTACTAAAGATGGCTATCCAATTATAAAAGGCTTAATTCCCGGATCAGATGCTGAAAAACTACTTAGAGAAAATGACATTATTATAGAATTAAATGGTGAAGACTTAAAAGAATTCCCAAGACAAATATCAAACTTAGAAAGTTGGTACTATTTTGAAGGCGATAAAATAGATCTTTTAGTTAAAAGAAAAAATGGTGCCAAAGAAGAATTTATTAAAATTTCGTTAGCTGCAAAAGAGCCTAACATTGATTTACTTTTAATACCTGAGCTAAAAATATTAGATATAACTGAAATAAATGCAAAAAGAGGAACTTATTCTATTAACTATGAATTTAATTATTTTTGGGAAGATCAGGCTGTTTTTAATGTTGCCAAAAATGTTTTAACTGGTGGAATTGATACTGGTGAGAATGAGGCCTTGGGATTTTCTTGCAAATTGACTGAGCAAGAATTTATTGATTATAATTTTAAAATTTGGCAACCAAAAATAAAGTTTAAGAATGAGATCGTTACTTCAGAAAGTTCTAAAGATTCTAACTACTATTTTTCCGCATGGCATAATCCCGCATCAAAAGTTCAAGGTATAGAAATATCTAAACTCGAAACTGGTTTGTCGACTTTTTCAAATAAATATGATTTTCAAAACTTTCCTTTTGATAAACAAATACTAAATTTAGATTTTATTGATAAATCAAGTGATGATTTAAATTCTAAAATATGGGTATCAAATATGTGGCTATATGACTCTGACTATCTAACTGAATTTGTAGATAGTAATAATCTTTTTGACTGGAACATAAATTCTTATTCTCACAACTATTTTGTAGAAACAGATTTGAATTATGGAGTTAGTAACTTTGGTATTACTAATACTTTTGAAATTCAGAGAAATGCAACTTATTATCTATTTAAGATAATTGGACCAATTTTTTTGATACTAATTGTTTGTTGGAGTGTGATGTGGCTAACAGCTAAAGAAGTTGAAAGTAGACTTACCGTAACAACAGTATGCCTACTATCTTTAGTTGCATATAATTTTGTAATAGATCAAGACTTGCCAAGATTAGCTTACTTTACAAAAATGGATTATATAATATCACTATCATATCTATTTGCTGCATTACCTACATTGATAGCTGTATTGGAATATAGGTTCTACAAGCTATACAATAGAGAAATTTCATTTACAAATGTGATCAACTATACTGGCCCATTAATCTATATTACTATAGTCTTTGGAATAGTAGTCTCTTAAAGTTCTTGTCTACTTAATAGCCTTGTTGGGATGCTTAACAGTAATATGTCCTAAAACTTTACCTTTATTAGGTCCATTTTTTACAGTGTAACCTGAAGTTCCATTAGCATTAGTGTCCACTGCCTTAACAAGAACATTATTTATCATTCTCTCAGGTTTTTGCTTGGCTTGATTTCGGCTAAAACGAGATAAAATTGCGTGCATTCTTTGCATCATACAACATCTCCTTAGTTGTTAGTTTTAACCTACTTTTAACCGATGTAGATCGGTCACTTTTTAACCATGTGAAATGGTATATAAAATAATAATAGATATTCTTAATTGTGGCAATCTTCTATAATTTAAAAAGACTCAATAAAATCAGATATTTAAAGAATTATCTTAACGGCTTATCTATTGAAAGATTTTGCTCATTAATTTTTTCACGATAAAAAATGTAGATACCACCTACAACAATTATT
>Ga0209711_10001047_pt1 | contig 27708 bp, 27 predicted proteins | sample ArcticOcean_MG_C_7_FD_187441 | JGI IMG/M metagenome (GOLD analysis project Ga0209711, IMG submission 187441) | Marine microbial communities from western Arctic Ocean - ArcticOcean_MG_CB11_88 (SPAdes) (version 2) | ecosystem: Environmental > Aquatic > Marine > Oceanic | place: Arctic Ocean...
AATATATATTTTGACCACATAGATCTTCAAACAATAAAACCTTTAGACTTAAATATAGTTAAAAAATCAGTAAAAAAAACAAAAAAACTTTTAGTGTTGGATACTATTTCTCACCCAATTTGCTCAATAGGATCAGAAATATTATCTCAAGTTTTTTTGGACAAAAATATTAAACTCTCAAAAGCACCTTTACTACTAACGCTGCCTGACGTTCCAGCTCCAACTAGCACTTTTTATACAAAAGATTATTATATTAGCAAAGAAGATATATTAAAAAATATTGAAAAATTAATTAATAAAAAAATTAATATAAAAACTAAAAATATTATTCATGACGTTCCTGATTCAAAATTTAAAGGCCCTTTTTAACTTAGATGAAAAAAAAAATACTTGTTTTAGGTAGTTCAAGTTTTTCTGGGGCATCAATAGTTGATTTTTTATTAACTCAAAATAATTATCGAATATTTGGAACCTACAGAAGAAAAAAGAAAGATAGCTATTTACCATATAAGTTTAATAAAAATTTTAGAAAATTTAAAGAATATAAAATTGACTTAACAAAAAAATCAAATCATCTTTTAAAATTAATTACAAAACTAAAACCAGAAATTATTATAGATTTTGCTTCAGTCTGTATGGTCAATGAAAGTTGGAATAACGCAGAGACTTATTTTCAAACTAATGTTTTGTCTAAAACCAGAATGATAGAATATTTAAGTAAGACTAATTTTTTACAGAAATATATTTATATATCAACGCCAGAAGTTTTTGGTTCTTCAAAAAAATTTATTACAGAAGATCACAAAGTGTTTAATCCAAGAACACCATATGCCACATCTAAATTAAGTTTTGAAATCCTGCTTAAAAATTATTTTAATCATTACAAATTTCCATTGATAATATCTAGATTTTCAAACTTTTATGGTCCAGGTCAACCTCTACATAGGTTAATTCCTAAGTTAATTGCATGCATAGACAGCAATACGAAATTCCCGGTTCAAGGTGATGGAAAATCAAAAAGGAATTTTATTTTTTCTTATGATTTTTGTAATGGAATAAACAAAGTAATAAAAAAAGGAAGAATAGGTGAAGCGTATCATTTTTCTGGAGATACCTTCTACAGTGTAATTAATATCATTAAGAGTGTGTGTGACTTAAAGTCCTATGATATCAAGAAATTAATAATAAAGACAAAAAGTAGAATAGGGCAAGACTTTTTGTACAAACTTGGTTCTAAGAAAACTAGAAGTGATTTAAACTGGAAACCATTTTATGCTTTGAAAGATGGCGTACAAGAGATAATAATTCATCATAATAAATATATTAAAAAAATATCAAAAAGTGATTTAACATATCGTGATAAGGACTTAAAAAAATAATGAAAAACTTTTTACCATCAGAATACAAGAAAAACGAAAAATTAAAAATTAACCACAGCTATTTAGTTGAGCAATTTGCTGACTATTCAAAAATTTTTAAAGAAGTAGAAAAGGTAGTTAAAAAGGGTGACTACACACTTGGGAAAGAAGTTGATCTTTGTGAAAAAAATTTTGCCAAAAGAACAGGCGCCAAACATGCCATTAGTGTTGGTAATGGAACAGATGCTTTATTGTTAAGTTTAAAAGCATTAGGAATTGGAGCTGGAGACGAAGTAATCACTGTTCCTTACACTTTTGTAGCTACGGTAGGGTCGATAGTAACAGCCGGTGCCAAACCAGTGTTTGTAGATGTAAAGGATGATTATAATATTGATGAAAAAAAAATAGTAGCAGCTATAACAAAAAAAACTAAAGCAATAATGCCCGTGCATTGGGCAGGTAGACCATGTGAGATGGATAAAATATTATCTATAGCTAAAAAATATAAGTTACATATTGTACAAGATAGCGCCCATGTAATCGGAGCAAGATTCAAAAATAAACACCTAGTTAATTACGGTGACACCTGTACTTATAGTATGCACCCACTTAAAAATCTTAACGTATGGGGTGACGGGGGTTTTATTGTGACAAATAAAACAGCATTAGCTAAAAAATTATGTCTCATTAGAAATCATGGGTTAAAAGATAGAAATAATGTTGAAATTTTTGGTTATAATTCTAGGCTAGACACAATTCAGGCTGCAGTTGCAAACTATAAAATGAAAAATAAGCTTGATAACATCACAAGCAAAAGAATTAAAAACGCAACAATGCTTGACAAACTTCTATCAAAAAATAAAAAAATAACTCTTGTTGAACGATTAAAATATTTAAAAGAAGTGTTTCACTTGTATCACATAAATGTAAACAACAGAGATAAGTTACAAAAATACTTAATTAAGAATAATATAGATGCAAAAGTGCATTATCCAATACCCGTTCACCTACAAAAAGCTGCTAAATACTTAAAGTATAAAAAAGGTGATTTCCCTATAGCTGAAAAATTGGCCAATACTTCATTGTCGATACCGGTACATGAATTTATTACTGAAAAGCATATAAAACACATAGTAAATTCAATAAATACATTTTATAAGAAGTAGATGCTTATAAAGGTAAGCGATTACATAGTAAAATTTCTTGAAAAAAAAAACATTAAGCACATTTTTGTGCTTACCGGAGGAGCCGCCCTACATTTAATTCACTCAGCTGGTTTGTCAAAAAAATTAAAATTTATACCCACTCTCCATGAACAAGCCTCAGCTATGGCAGCAGATAGTTATTCAAGGGTAACTAAAAATATAGGCGTTGCTTTTGCCACTAGTGGACCTGGGGCGACAAATCTAGTTACTGGTGTCTCTGGAGCCTATTTTGATTCTGTACCCGTTTTATATATTACCGGCCAGGTTAGTACACATAGAGACAAAAATAAAACAGGAGTAAGACAAATTGGTTTCCAAGAGACCGATTGTGTTTCTATATTTAAAAGCATCACAAAGTATGTTGTAAAAATTAAAAAACCAATAGACATAGTCTATGAACTAGAAAAAGCCTACCATATTTCCAGATATGGAAGACCAGGACCTGTCTTAATAGATATTCCAGACAACATTCAAAGAGAGATGATAGATTTAAAATTAGCTAAAAAATATTTACCTAAAATTAAAAAAAAACATAAAGACTTTACAAGTACGCAAATTAATAATTTATTAAAATTATTTAAAAATTCTAAAAGACCAATCCTAATTTTTGGCTGGGGAATTCACTTGTCAAATGCAGAAAAAATTGCAAGGAAACTAATTAAAAAGCTTGGATTCCCTGTTGTCACAACCTGGGGTATGGCTCATATGATCGAGTCAAACGAGCCCTTGAGCATAGGAACTTGGGGAACACATGGAACTAGATTCTCAAATTTCGCAGTTCAAAACTCAGATTTAGTTGTTTCAATAGGTTCAAGACTAGACACAAAAGCAACAGGATCTCCCGTTAATACTTTTGCTAGAGGTGCAAAAAAAGTTGTAATCGATATAGATAAATTTGAACTCAATAAATTTGAAAAATTTGGTTTAAAAATTGATTTAAAAATTAAATCGGACGCAAAAGAGATAATTAAATATTTATTAAAATTACAAATTAAAGTTCAAAAAAAAGAAATTAACATATGGAGAAAACAGATTAACAATTGGAAGAATCAATATCCAATAGTAACAAAAAAAAATTATGAAGAAAAAAAAATCAACCCCTATGTATTCGTAACAGAACTTTCAAAACAGTGTAAAAATAATGAAATTATTTTTGTAGACACTGGCTGTGCTATTGCATGGATGATGCAAGCATTTAAATTCAAAAAAAACCAGAGCTTGTTTCACGATTTTAATAATACAGCAATGGGGTGGGCTCTCCCAGCGGCGATAGCAGGCAGTATTGCAAAAAAAAAAAAACAGATAATTACTGTGATTGGAGATGGATCATTGTCAATGAATATTCAAGAATTAGCCACTTTAGTAGAGCACAAATTGCCAATTAAAATTTTTCTAATAAATAATTCAGGGCATGCAATGATAAGGCAAACACAGGATCAATGGTTAAAATCTAAATATTTTGCATCTTCAATCGAAGGGGGATTACCGGATATTAATTATTTAAAAATAGCTAAGGAGTACGGAATAAAAGGTTCAACTTGTACTCTAAACTCAGAATTAAAAAAAACAATTTCTAAAGCAATTAATAGTAAGGGCTCATTTTTTTGTGATCTTAGAATAGATATAAAGCATGGTGTTATACCTCAGGTAAGATTTGGTAAACCCAATGAAGATCTTGAACCACTTCTACCCCGGAAAGAATTTTTAGAGAATATGTTAATTAAACCTCTAAAATAAAAACCTTATTTAATCTTAGTTTCATTTCCAAATCTTCTTAGCTTATAAATATTATTATCTTTCAATAAAAGTTTTTTAATTTTTTCATTTTTCCATAAATCATTATTTAAGCTAAAATTTCTACCGCTCACTACATTTTTTGGTTGCTGAAATAACCATGTGATAAATTCAATCATTTTTTCTATACTTTTTTTTCTTTCTTGACTAAGAGGAGATGTCTTTATCTTATGTATTTTTGTATCTATAAAGCCCGGTCCTAGAATGCATGTTGTTAGCAGTTTTTCTTCAGAATCTAAAAGTTCAACAAATTTAATTAATAATATTTTTGAAAGAGTATAAGCTGATAAATCAATTTTTGGTCCGTTAGTGCCAGAGCCAGAAAAGAATAAAATTTTCCTTTTTTTGCTATTATTATATAAAATTTTTTTTAAAAATCTTATTTGCCCTAGACTATTAACGTAGATTGATTTTTCCCATACATCAGAGTTAGATTTAATGATCTTCTCTACTGGGTCTAATTTACCCGCAAAAGAAATAAAATAATCCCAATTATTATTGCTAAATTGGGATATTTTTTTTGCTACTTGATCAATCTTTTTTTTGTTTCCTAGATCAAGTTTATACAACTTAACACCAAGTAGTTTTAATTTTTCTACGTTATCTGATTGAGTTTTATACGTTCCAATTATTTTAAATTTTTTTTTAATAAAATGTTCTGCTATTTTAAATGCAATATCACTTGAAATAGACAGCATTATGATTTTTTTTGTTCTCATTTTAAAAAGGTGGTATATAAAATCACATTAAAATGATTTCATTCGTAATTCCAGCACTTAATGAAAGTAGGTCTATTGAGCCAACAATAAATACAATAAACCTATCTGTTAAAGAGAATAAAATTACAAATTTTGAAATAATTATAATTGACGATGGCAGTACTGACGATCTAGAGATTAAAGTGAAAGATTTACAACTAAAATTTAATAATATTGTTTTCGTTAAAAATGCAAAGAACATGGGCATGGGTTATTCAATTAAAAAAGCTATTAATTTAATTAAATATGAAAAGTTTATGATTTTGCCAGGCGGAAATGATATTGATAGCAATCCTATAGCAGCATCATTAAAATTTTATCACACTAGTGATTTAGTAATGCAATTTCCAATTAATCTTGAGGACAGAACTAAATCCAGAAATATTGTATCCAGAATTTACTCATTATTGTATGTTATATTTTTTAATATTAATGTAAATTATATCAATGGTGCCTCTCTTTATCCAACCAAACAAGTCAAAGAATTAAAGTTAAGTTCTAATAGACACGGTATAATTTCAGAAATAATCACAAAGTTATTTCGGTTAGACATTACTTATTCGGAATTTCCTGTTTTTTATAAGTTTCCAAATAAAGCAAGGTACACTGTAACTCTTAAAAATTTATTTGATGTCTTCGTATCTTTTGTAAAGCTAATTTTTGAGCTAAAAATCAAAAATAAGACCACTGTTAGAGCAAGAAGAAAAAATATTATATTTAAAATTTAATTAAGGGCCTTAAGACAGTCCCTTTTTTAAAGTCTAGAATTGCATTATTTATATTTTTAAATTTATAAGTTGAAAAAATATTGCTTATTTTTTTGAAATGTATTTTTTTAATTATTTTAATGTAATTTTTTAAATTTTTTTCTAAAGAAACATCATTTCCCGAAAATCCAAAGATTTTTTTTCCAAAAATTAAGTCATAAGGATTCAATTTAATAAAATCTCCTTTTTTTGTATTACCCGCGAAAATCATACTTCCACTATTTGATAAATTTCTTATAGCTGCCTCCATCATCATTTTATTTCCAGACATTTCAAAATTATATTTAATATTTTTTTTATTAATAAATTTATTCAGAATTTTTTTTTCAAAATTTTCTAGCGTTAAAGTAAACTTACATCCGAATTTTTTTGCTATATTTAAATTTTTTTTATTTTTATCAATTGCATAAATATTTTTAATCCCTAAACTTTTTAAAGCTATAAGCGACATTATACCAACCCCTCCAACACCATAAATACCAACATAATCATTTTTAGAAATTTTTTTTAAATAATTAAGAACAATTCCAAAACCTGTAGGAAGAGCGCATCCAAATAAAGCAGCTATATCCATAGGTAAATTTGCAGGAATTTTATAAACTCTATCTTTGGACACAACTGTAAAATTAGAAAAAGTGCTTACCAAGCCTGAGTTTATTTTTTTATTTTTTTTATCTAAATAAAAGGGATTCACAGAACTGGATCCTTTTTTTTTAATCCAAGAGAGTACAACTCTTTCACCTATTTTAAAGTTTTTAATACCTGGTCCTACTTGCATAATATTTCCGCTGGCTTCATGACCAAGTGTATGCGGTACATATTTATCAGGCCCTTTGGCCCCAAAAATTTCATTTAATTGTGTTCCACAAATATAAGAGTATTTTATTTTAACTAATAATTGATTCTTTTGTAAATTTGGAATTTTTAAATTTTTTATTACTAATGGTTTATTTACTTTTTCTAAAACAGCAAACTGTGATAATAAATTGTTTTTCATATATGAGTTGCTAGTATTTATTGTAGATTAATTTATATATATTTTTATGGATCAAATTTTCAATATTTTAACTTATATCTCTATTTATGTGTTTGTTCACTTAATTTGTTTTAGATTTTTGAGTTTTAATATTAATAAAATATCTATAGTACTTCTCATTTTTTTTGCATCATTATTTATACTAATTTATGTTGATTCATATGAATTATTATTAAATTTAGTTTGTTTTAATATTTTTGTTTTGAGTTTTTTCATACTATTTCCAGGTGTTTTAAATAATGGCCCTGCACTTGTAATATTAGACTTGCTAATTAAAAATAAACCTATGAACACAAAAAAATTAAAGTTTTTGTTTAATAAAAATGAATCATCGCGCGTTGTAAATAATAGACTAAAATTAAATTTAAAAATGAATTTGATAATTAAAAGTAAAAATCAAAGACTACTATTGAGTACGAAAGGTAAAATAATTGTGCATATTTTACTTTTTATTACAAATTTTTTTAAATTAAAAACTTATGAATAAATTAAATATTATAGTTATATTTTTCCCTTTTATTTCTACGCTTTTGTACGCGTTAATATTTTTTTCTTTCCAAAGATTTTACAACAGAAATTACCTGGGTAATTTAATTTATACTTTTATTTTCATTCTCTTTGCTAATAACTACTTAATATTTAAATTTTTTAATTTACTTACGAATCATCAGATATTTTATATTTTATTTGTTTATTTATGCAGTGGTTTTATTTTCATGAATTTAATCCAAATACCAATTAGTAGTTTGCAAGCTAAAATACTAAAGATTATATTTAAAGATCAAAATCTAACAGAAAAATTAATTCTTAAAAAATACAACTCTGGAAAAGTCTTTGATGAAAGAATTGATACTTTATTATCTAATAAAACAATAATAACCAAAAAATTGGTAGTTATTTTGAAAAATAAAAAAATATTGTTTTTTTTTATTTTTATTAAATTTTTGAAAAAAATTTATAATATTAAAATTTCTTAAAGTAACTAATAATTTTTCTGTACTTTTGTAAATTTAAAACGATAAAATTTGTTAACTGATTCAATTATGATAGAAAATAATACAGTTGATAAAAGAGTATAGCCAAAGAATGGTATGGCTAAAGTATAACATTTTATAAACCCATCCAATGTATACATGTACATTCCTGAGGTCCAAACCCCAAAGTTAGTAATTACAAAGAAAACACATGCTCCAGCCATAGCTCCACTAATTCTCAATTTTATGTTTTTTGTAAAAAGTGGAGAAATTAAACCTATTAAAAAGATACTTCCCCAAGTCCAATGCGTTCCAGTGTGATAGCCTATAATTATATCTGTAATTGCAAAGCTTATTATAAGAGCAGGTAAAAATCTTAATCCTAAAAATACAGGAATGTAAAAACTTAACGCAATAAGACTTGTAAAGTTTGGAGGATGAGGAATAAACCTACTAGCTGCAAGAGATGCAAATATCCCAATAAATATTAAAAAGTTTTTTCTCATAAAAGAACAATTTAATATACCCTCTTTATTCCTAAGTTAAAAGAACGCCCTACAGATGAATATCCATGTACCTGCTCATAATTATCATCAAATATATTTTTTGCATCAAAAGATAGATCATAAGTATCGTACAAACGATAATTCGATCTTAAGTTGATTGTAGTGTAATCCTCTAAAATCACATCTTTAAAACTATTGTTACTATCCCCAAAAGATCTTACTTCATCAACAAATTTTATTTGTACAGAATTTGTTAAGCCTGGAAGAGTATTATGTATAATTTTTGATGAAAATGCATTTTGTGGCACTTGCACTTTTGCAGTACCTAACTTACTAGTATTTCTATGGCAGCCACCAGCTTTACAAGTGTTATTGTCATATGACTTGGTGTAAGTGTAGTCAAAATCTACTCCATATTTTTTACCTTCAGGCTTCCAGTCAAGACCCAACTCTATTCCTTTACTGGTATTAACTCCATTAGTCTTATTTATTTTAAAGTTATTTCTACTATCGCTAGTAAGGCCATTTTTTTGTTCTAAATAAAAATAAGTGATATTCGTATTTAAATCTAATTTATTTAAATAAGTTTGGTACCCAACATCAAAGCTATTTCCTCTTTCATGCCCAATATCTTTTCCTGTCAAACCTTTATAACCATCACCAGAAGCACTACCTCCACCACTGGATGCGGTGTTACCGCTTGCGAAATGAAGATCGTATAAAGCTGGAAACCTAACCCCAGAGCCTAAAGAAGATCTTATTGTGCTAACACTATCTAATTGGTAGGCCAGCGTGGTTCTACCGCTTGCCTGTCTTCCAGTAGCGGAATGATCATCACTTCTCAGCCCAAATGTTGCATACAATTTTTCCAAAGGTCTAAATTGATAGTCAAAAAATTGAGAAAAAATATGTTCATCTGCACGTCTATCAAAATACAATTGAGTATAGGGACTTGCGGGCAAAAAGTAGCCTACATCCATTCTTGCTTCTTCAAATTCAGCTTCTGTTCCATATACCAATCTATTATCTAAACTAAAATTATATGTTCCCGTATAGTTAATTGCATCTCTAAAACCAAAATAGCCTTGTTTTTTCCCATCGGTCTCAGTTGTATCTCTTTCGCTATACAATTTACTATAGCTTAATATATTATTAGTTTTGTCACCGTCGTGTAGTACTCTTAGAGAATAATTTGCTAAAATATCATCACTCCTGTCAATAATATCTGAGGAGGATTTTGATACCGCGTCATACTTTAAATCAGTGTTTGTGTATCCTAGAGAATTTTCAATTCTTAAACTTTCATTAAATGTATATCCAAAACTACCATTTAAACTTTCATTACGATATTGATCACTTTCACCGTCATCATTTCTAGCTGAAATTCCGCTAGTTAAAAACCTATTAAGACCCAAATAATAATCTATTTTATCATTAGCGCCATCAACAGAGTAATAAGCGCTTTTAGCATTATTTGATCCACCTTTTAAGCTTACGTTTGAACGGTGACCTTCTTTACCTTTTTTTGTGAATATATGTATTGTTCCACCAATTGCGTTTGCTCCATAAAGGGAGCTTTGATTTCCTTTCAAAATTTCAACTCTGTCTATGGAATCTTTCATGATGTGCTGAAAATAAAAGCTATTATCCGGCGTACTTGGGTCTGACATTTTTACTCCATTAACATAAACTGTAGAATATCTTTTTTCTAAGCCACGAAGTTGAATACCCATATTTGTTCCATCACCACCCATTTGGAATAAATTAGTACCAGAAGTGCTTCCGTCAATAATATTTCCTAAAAAATTTTCAGATGAATTTCTAATAGTGTCTCCACTAATGACCGTAACGTTAGTACCAACAGTACTTAAAGACTGAGGTGTTTTTCCTGCTGAGATCACTATCGTAGGAATATCTTTAGCAAAAATTTTATTAAAAGAGATTAAAGTTAAAAAAATTAAAAAGAAAATAAAAATTTTATTCATATCAGCCTATTTTTTGTTGCGAAGTTTTTATGCTTCACATGTTAACAATATGCCGATGTCAATTTTAATTGCAGAACTAGACTTTTCCTGGCCATTGTTCAACAGCGGGCTATACTGGGTGGCGCTCCGACTTCACGGTTGCAGGTACAGCCAATGAATTTAACATTGATTTCCCACTCACTTATTCAGTACATTTCAAATATACATCAATTTAAATTATTAATAAAGTAGAATTAAAATACTTAAAAAAACGAATCTAAAATTTATTAAATCAAAAATCTCTAAAAAAATTAGATATTTAAAAATTATTATCAAACCATTTGTTTCAAAATATACTGAGCTATTCCATAGTTTAAGATTGTAAATTATTATTTACCTTCATGTTTTGTTGGAAAATGGATATAATTAATATAAAGATTTAAATACGAAATTTTTCTTTAATTTACAAAATATGAAATTAACAAAAGAACAAAAACAAGAAATTGCCAATCAACAAGCGCAAACAAGTGTTACTAAGAGAGTAACATCTTTTGAATTAGAAAAAATTCTCTATGATGCAATTCCAGTCTTAGATCACGGTTTTGTAAGAGTTGTTGACTATATGGGAGATGACAGCTCTATTGTTCAATCAGCAAGAGTTTCTTACGGCAAAGGAACTAAAAAAGTTTCGACTGACGAGGGGTTAATAAAATATTTAATGAGACATTGGCATTCGACACCGTTTGAGATGTGTGAAATTAAATATCACGTTAAACTTCCAATATTTATTGCTCGTCAATGGATTAGACATAGAACTGCAAACGTTAATGAATACTCAGCTAGGTATTCTATTTTAGATAAAGAATTTTACATTCCAGGAAAAGAACAATTATCTGCTCAATCAACAATTAACAGACAGGGTCGAGGTGATTTAATTACAGGTGAACAAGCAGACGAAGTGCTTAAAATTTTAAAAGATGACGCAACTAGAACTTATAGCAACTATGAAACAATGCTCAACGAAAGATTTGACGGGACAGTTATAGATGAAAAAAAATCTGGGCTAGCCAGAGAACTTGCGAGAATGAATCTAACCTTAAATTCTTACACACAATGGTATTGGAAAACTGATTTATTAAATTTATTAAATTTTTTATTTTTAAGAGCAGACGGTCATGCACAATATGAAATTAGAGTTTACGCAGAAGCTATGCTTGAAACAGTTAAAAAATGGGTACCTATCACACACTCTGCATTTTTAGATTATAGAGTTGGTGCTGCACACATATCTGGAAAGGGACTAAAAATAATTAAGTCTATGCTAAATGGTAAAGAAGTTAAGTACGAAGATTCTGGTCTTGGTAAAAGAGAATGGAACGAATTAATGGAAGTTCTAGAGTTACAAAAAACTATATAAATTTTTTAGATACTTTCTCAGCTATATCCTTAAATAATAATGACACTTCATGCTCAGGAGCCGAATGAGTTAATGGTTTACCTGCATCTGATGCTATTCTTAAATCTTGATGAAGTGGAATCTTTCCTAAAAATTCTTTATTAAACTCTATAGCAGTTTTTTCAACTCCACCTTCTCCAAAAATTTTATATTCTTTTCCGTCATCACCTTTAAAAAAACTCATATTATCTACTAGCCCAATTATATTAATTTTTGTTTTATCAAACATTTGAATACCTCTTTTGACATCTAGCAGCGCCATATCTTGAGGTGTTGAAACAATGATAGCACCATCTATCATTATATCTTGAGCGAATGTAAGTTGGGTATCTCCAGTTCCCGGAGGCATATCAACAATAATATAGTCCAAATCTTTCCATAATACTTTCTCTGTTAAAGTTTTTATTGCACTTATGACCATAGGTCCTCGCCATATCATAGGTGTAGTTTCACCAACTAAGAATCCCATTGACATACATTGAACCCCATGACTATCAATAGGAATTATAGCTTTGCCACCAACTGTTTCAGGCTTTAAATTTTTACCAATTAGTTTAGGTAAAGATGGGCCAAAAATGTCAGCATCTAATATTCCAATTTTTTTTCCTAAATTTTTAAGAGCGAAAGCTAAGTTTACAGCGAAGGTAGATTTTCCAACGCCTCCTTTAGCGCTCGAAACCATAATCGTGTACTTTGTCCCCTGTATTGGAGTTCTTAGATACTTCTTTGGTTCTTTTTTTTGTTTTGTCGCACTGCTCATTTTTTTGTCTTTATTACTCATAATAGCACATTAAGTTAACTTGTTTTTCCACTGAAAGTAACTATATAAAGTGTTATGAGTTTTAAAGATAAAATTTTTAGTAATCAATCACCATGGGGATCTAGTCCTTCGGGAAACGGATCAGGAAACGCAAACCAACCACCAAGTCTTGATGATATTATAGCTAATATACAAAAAAAAATTAATCAGTTTTTCCCAGGCGGAAAATCTGGCGGAAGCAAACCTATTTTTCTAGGTTTAATTATTTTAGTTTTTCTTTGGTTAGCAAGCGGTCTTTATAGAGTTCTTCCCGATGAACAAGGAGTTGTTTTAAGATTCGGTAAATTTATAAAAACTACTCAACCAGGCCTGAACTACCATTTACCACTACCAATCGAGAGAGCATTAACTCCTAAAGTTACAAAGGTTAACAGAATTGATATTGGGTTTAGACCAGCCAGTGACAACGGAAGAGTTTCTGGAGTGGGCAATGTACCCGAAGAAAGTTTGATGTTAACAGGAGATGAAAATATTGTAGATATTAATTATTCGGTATTTTGGCTGATTAAAGACGCAGAAAAATTTTTATTTAATATTCAAAGCCCAGTAGAAACCGTTAAAGCTGCATCAGAAACTGCAATGAGAGAAGTTATTGCTAGAAGTGAAATTCAATCAATTTTAACTGAAGGAAGACTGCAGATTGAAACTGATGTGCAGGAAATTACTCAAAGTATTTTAGATGAATATGGTTCAGGAATTCAAATTACGCAAGTACAAACTCAAAAAGCAGATCCACCAAATCAAGTAATTGATTCTTTTAGAGATGTGCAGGCCGCTAGAGCAGATAGAGAAAGATCTAAAAATGAAGCGGAAGCTTACGCTAATGACGTAATTCCAAGAGCAAGGGGTGAAGCTGAAAAAATTTTACAAGAAGCTGACGCATACAAAAAACAAGTTGTTGCATCCGCAGAAGGTGATGCCAGTAGATTTCTAGCAATTTATAATGAATATAAAAATGCAAAAAAAGTGACACAAGAACGTATGTACTTCGAAACAATGGAAAAAGTTTTAGCTGATATTGAAAAAGTGATTATTGATAAAAATTCTGGACAAGGCGTAGTTCCATATCTGGCTTTACCAGAGCTAAAAAAGAAAGGGAGTACCAATTAATGAAACTTCCTAAATTCTTAATACCAGCGATTGTTTTAATTGGTGTAGTTATGTTTCAAGCAGCTTTTGTTGTTAAAGAAATTGATCAAGCTATTGTTTTACAATTTGGTAATCCAAAAAAGATTATTACGGATGCCGGATTAAAATTTAAATTACCTTTTATTCAAAATGTTGTTTTCATAGATAAAAGAATTCTAAATTTAGACAACGCACCAGAGGAAGTTATTGCTGCTGATCAAAAAAGATTAATAGTTGATGCTTTTGCAAGATTTCAAATTGTAGATCCTTTAAAATTCTATATTTCAGTTGGTAACGAGAGAGTTGCTAGATCAAGATTATCAACAATTATAAACTCAAGAATTAGGGGTGTTTTAGGTACACAGGAATTATCTACCTTACTTTCAAAAGAAAGAGCAAAGCAAATGGCAATTATTCAAAATGATGTTAATGAGGAAGCTAAAAGTTTTGGAATTAAAATTATAGATGTTAGAATTAAAAGAGCAGATTTACCTCAGGCAAACAGTGAAGCTATCTACAAAAGAATGCAGACTGAAAGACAAAGAGAAGCAAAAGAATTTAGAGCAGAAGGAGCAGAGATTGCTGCTAAAATAACTTCAACAGCAGATAAAGATGTAACCGTGCTTTTAGCCAACGCAAATAAACAATCCCAAATTTTCAAAGGAGAAGGTGACGGCCAAAGAAATAAAATATTTGCCGACGCTTATGGAAAAGATCCTGAGTTTTTTGGTTTCTATAGAGCAATGCAAGCTTACGAAACTGCTTTAATAGGTGGAGACACTTCTTTAATTCTTTCACCTGATAGTGATTTCTTCAAGTTTTTTGGTAAAGCAGGAATAACTAAAAGCCCCTAATAAATTTTAATGAAAGATTTAATCTCGGCTTTAGGATTACTTCTGTTTATAGAAGGACTATTCTTTGCCATTTTTCCAACAAGAATTAAAAATATGCTCAAATCTTTAGAGAAAATTCCTGAAAATAAATTAAGAAGTGGAGGAGTTTTTTTTTTAATATTAGGGTTTTTAATTGTTTGGTATATAAAAAATTAAATGAAATTATTTAAAAAAATATTAACAATCTTCATTCTCTTTAATCTTGGATTTATTAATTTATCCAATGCGAAACCCATACCAGATTCTTTTGCGGATCTTGCCGAAAGATTAATGCCTTCTGTTGTAAATATCTCTACAACACAAACTATTAAAACAAATGCTAATCCACTACCTTTTCAATTTCCTCCGGGATCACCTTTTGAAGAAATGTTTAAAGATTTTAACAAACCAACTGAAAGAAAAGCTTCTTCTTTAGGTTCGGGTTTTATTATTAATAAGAATGGAACAATCATTACAAATAATCACGTAATCAATAACGCTGAAGACATCGTTGTCAGAGTTGGTGATAAAGAATATGAAGCAAAAGTTTTGGGAGCGGATCCTTATTCTGATCTTGCTGTATTAAAGATTGATACAAATGAAAAATTTAAACCTGTTAAATTCGGAAATTCAGATAAAGCAAGAGTAGGAGATTGGGTTGTTGCAATTGGAAACCCATTTGGTCTTGGAGGAACAGTCACATCCGGCATTATTTCCGCAAGGAATAGAGATATTAATTTAACGCGTTATGACGATTTTATTCAAACCGATGCTTCTATTAACCAGGGTAATTCAGGTGGCCCTTTATTTAATTTAGATGGAGATGTTATCGGGATTAACACTGCAATTATTGCACCCGGTCAGTCAGGTTCAATTGGTATTGGTTTTGCTATTCCAGCAAATGCTGCATCAAATGTTATTACCCAATTAATTAAATACGGCGAAACAAAAAGAGGATGGTTAGGCGTTAGAATACAACAAGTTACCAAAGAAATAGCAGATGTTGAAAAATTAAAAAATACAGAAGGAGCACTGGTAGCTAGCGTAGGTGAAAAAAGCCCTGCAGAAAAAGCCGGTCTTAAAGCAGGAGATATTATTTTAAAATTCGATGGAAAAAAAATTGATACAATGAGAGCTTTACCAAAATTAGTTTCAAATACAGAAGTCGGTAAAACAGTTGAATTAGAAATCTGGAGAAACAAAAAACTAATTACTAAAAAACTTACTTTAGGTAGGTTAGAGTCTTCTGATGATTTCAAAGCAGAAAATAAAAAAACGAAACCAGGAGTTAAAATACAAGATACTGAAATTGTAACTTTAAAAATATCAGTTAGAAACAGTACTGAAAAAGATATTCAGGATAGAAAACTAAATAAAAGAATTAAAGGTGTTGTTATAACAAGTATCTCAAACAAAAGTGTAGTAGCAGGAATGTTAAGAGAAGGAGATATGATCATTGAAGTGCAAAAAAATAAAGTTCTAAACCCTGAACAACTAAACCAATTAATTGGGAGTATTTCTAAAAAAGGTGAGCAAACATTATTACTTACAATAATTAACAATAACAACCAAAGAAGGTACCTTGGTGTTAAAATTAATTAAGTTTGACTAGGAAGATTGTTCTTATTGCTGGCCCTACCGCCTCTGGAAAGTCAAAAATAGCCATTGAAATTGCAAAAAAAATTAAAGGTGAAATTATCAATGCAGACAGTATGCAGGTCTATAAAGAGTTCTCTATTTTAACATCAAGGCCGCCACCAATAGATTTAAAAAAAGTTAAACATCACCTTTATGGTTTCCAATCTGTTAAAAAACATTTTTCAACCGGAGCTTGGTTAGAATTAGTAAAAAAACAAATTTACAAATGTTTAAAAAATAAAAGTATCCCTATTCTTGTTGGTGGAACTGGATTATATTTTGAGGCTATCACTAAAGGTATGAGTAAAATTCCAAACATTGATTCTGAAAAAAGAGATAAAATTAGAGATTTACAAAAAAAAATAGGTCAAAAAAAATTTTACAAAAAACTTTTAGAGTTAGATCCTCTAGTTAAAAATAAAATTGAGACATTTGACACCCAGAGATCTATTAGAGCATATGAAGTCAAAAAATTTACTAAAAAATCAATTTTTGAATGGTATAAATTAACAAAGTCAGATTTTAAACAATTTCAAATATTTAAAATATTTATTAATATTCCTAGAGAAAAATCACTAAAAAAGATTTCGAGTCGTTCAGATCAGATGCTTAAACAGAATTGCATCAAAGAAGTGAAAAGTTTTTTAAAGCTAAATATTAAATCCTCTCTATCAGCTAATAAAATAATTGGAGTTAAAGAAATCAAAGATCATTTATCTGGTACTTCAAACATATCGCAGACAAAAGAACTTATTAATATTAAGACAAGACAATATGCTAAAAGACAGATTACATGGGCAAGAGGCCACATGTCTGATTGGAATAAGCAATATTCAAACAGTTTTAGCTCTCTTTCTAAAAAAATTTTAAAAGCTATAAGCTAAAACTTGACCACAGAAATTTCTCAGATAGATTGGTCCGATGTCAAAATTATTTTCAGGAGCAGTAATCCTTTTTAAAGCACTCGAGGATCAAAATGTTGATCATATTTTTGGTTACCCTGGAGGTGCCGTGCTTCCTATCTACGATGAATTAAAAAATCACAAAACTATCAAACATATTTTAGTTAGACACGAGCAAGGAGCAGGTCATGCAGCCGAAGGCTATGCCAGATCCTCAGGCAAACCGGGTGTTGTACTTGTTACTTCTGGACCGGGTGCAACTAATGTAGTTACAGCGTTAGCAGATGCTTATATGGATTCTATTCCATTAGTCTGCATCAGTGGACAAGTACCAACACATTTAATTGGTACAGATGCTTTTCAAGAATGTGACACTACAGGAATTACAAGACCATGCACAAAATATAATTGGCTAGTAAAAGATGTAAACGATTTAGCTAAGATTTTACACACTGCTTTCGAAGTGGCCACGACCGGGAGACCGGGCCCAGTATTAGTTGATATTCCTAAAGATATTCAGTTTAAAAAAGGAATTTATAGTTTTACAAAAAATAAAATTATCAAAAATTCAAATAACGTAGTAAAGAAAAAAGTTTCTGAAAAAGAATTAGATCAACTCATAGCAATGATGAAAAAATCATCTAAACCTATTTTTTATACAGGAGGTGGTGTAATTAATTCCGGACCTAATGCTAGCAAGTTATTAAAAGAACTCGTTTCTACTACTGGATTTCCAATTACCTCAACTCTACAAGGTTTAGGAGCATACCCTGGTGATGACCATCATTTTCTAGGAATGTTAGGAATGCACGGAACTTACGAAGCAAACAATGCAATGCATGATTGTGATTTAATGATAAATATTGGTGCAAGGTTTGATGATAGAATTACAGGGAAAATTGATGAATTTTCTCCAGAATCTAAAAAAGTTCATATCGATATCGACCCTTCATCTATAGATAAAATTGTTAAAGTAGATTTAGCTTTAATTAGCGATGTTGATATTTTTCTTTCAGCTTTAATCAAAAGATTTAAAGAGAAAAATAAAAACTTTATAGACATAAATAAAGAAAATATTGCAAAGTGGTGGAAGCAAATTAATAAATGGAGAGAAAAGAAATCTTTAAACTATAGAGCTAGCGATACTATTATCAAACCGCAGCATGCCGTTGAAAGACTTTATGAGCTTACAAAAAATCAAGATACATTTATTACAACAGAAGTTGGCCAACATCAGATGTGGGCTGCACAATATTATAAATTTAATAAGCCCAACAGATGGATGACTTCTGGTGGATTAGGAACCATGGGGTTTGGCTTACCTGCAGCTATTGGAGTTCAAATAGCAAACCCAGGAAAATTAGTAATTGACATAGCAGGAGAAGCATCTGTGCTGATGACGATGCAAGAGATGTCTACCGCAATTCAATACAAACTACCTATAAAGATTTTTATATTAAACAATCAATATATGGGAATGGTTAGACAGTGGCAGGAACTATTGCATGAAAAAAACTATTCCGAAAGTTATACCGCAGCATTACCTGACTTCGTGAAATTAGCAGAAGCATATGGTTGCGTCGGTATAAGAGCCTCTAAACCAAGTGAATTAGATGAAAAAATTAATGAAATGATTAACGTTGATAGACCAGTTATTTTTGACTGCATGGTTGATAAAACAGAAAACTGCTATCCAATGATACCCTCAGGTAAGGCCCACAATAAAATGATTTTAGGACCAGAGGATGAAAATAAAAAAATCTCAGAGGAAGGAAAAACTCTAGTTTAATGGCAAAATCAAAATCAGCCTACAGCGAACCAACAAAACTTGGTAAATTAGACCATCATATTATTGTTGTTTGGGTTGATAATGAAGCTGGGGTTCTAGCACGTGTAGTCGGATTATTTTCAGGCAGAGGTTATAATATTGATTCTTTAGCAGTAGCAGAAGTTGATAGGTTAAAACATTTATCTAGGATTACTATTGTTTCAATTGGAACTCCTGAAGTTATCGAGCAGATAAAATTGCAATTAAGAAAACTTCTTTGTGTTCATCAAGTAGCTGACTTTAATAGAAGTGATCCAAACATACTATTTAGAGAACTTGCTCTTTTTAAAATTGTTTCATCGCCAAAAAACCAAGAAAAAGTTAAAAAAGCTTGTAAAAAATATAATTCAGTTATTCTAGATAAAACAAAAAAGTCTTTTGTTATTCAGGTAACTGCTTTAAGAAGAGAAATTGATCAACTTACTAAAAATCTAAAGTCTTTAGGGTTAGTTAGTGTTTCAAGAACGGGAGCAGTAGCCATGACAAGAGGAGCGGAAATTTTAAAATAAAATCAGGAGAAAAAATATGAAAATGTATTATGAAAAAGACACAGATGTTAACCTAATAAAAGAAAAAAAAGTTGCTATTTTTGGTTACGGAAGTCAAGGACACGCACATGCATTAAACTTAAAAGACAGTGGAGTAAAAGAAGTCGTTGTCGCCCTTAGAGAAGGTTCTACAAGTATTAAAAAAGCTGAAAGTCAGGGTTTAAGAGTAATGTCTCTTTCTGATGCAGCAGCTTGGGCTGATGTAGTTATGATTTTAACGCCAGATGAATTACAAGCTCAAATTTATAAAAATCATGTTGAGCAAAGAATGAGAAAAGGAACAAGTTTAGCTTTTGCTCACGGATTAAATATTCATTACAAACTTATTGAGTCAAGAACAGATTTAGATGTATTCATGGTTGCGCCTAAAGGACCTGGTCATTTAGTCCGAAGCGAATATCAAAAAGGTGGAGGAGTTCCTTGTTTGATGGCAGTACATAAAGATAGCACTGGTAAAGCAAGAGATCTTGCGATGTCATACGCTGCTTGTATTGGTGGTGGCAAATCTGGAATAATAGAAACTAATTTTAAAGATGAATGCGAAACAGATCTTTTTGGAGAGCAAGCTGTTTTATGCGGAGGTCTTGTAGAACTTATTAAAAATGGTTTTGAAACTTTAACAGAAGCTGGCTACCCACCTGAAATGGCTTACTTTGAAGTTTTACATGAAGTAAAACTGATTGTTGATTTAATTTATGAAGGTGGAATAGCTAACATGAATTACTCTATTTCTAATACAGCTGAATACGGAGAATATGTTTCAGGTAAAAAAGTAGTAGATAGTAAATCTAAAGAAAAAATGAAAGAAATCCTTAAAGACATTCAATCTGGAAAATTTACAAAAGATTGGATAGAAGAATGTAAAGGTGGTCAAAAAAATTTTCTTAAGATGAGAGCCGATTTAGCTAAGCATCCAATCGAAGAAGTGGGTAAAAAACTGAGAGATATGATGCCTTGGATTGGAAAAAACAAATTAGTTGACCAATCAAAGAACTAGAAACCATTTTAGACTCAAAAATGTAAAAAATATTTGCAAACTCTCTTTTTGATTGTATTATAGGGAGATCAAGTGTTTAGAAAAATCTAATAATTTTGATCCTAAAAAACTACTATGAGCGACAAAAACAGAATTATTATCTTCGATACCACAATGCGAGATGGTGAACAATCACCAGGCGCATCAATGAGTTTGGAAGAAAAAATTCAAATCTCTCGTGTGTTTGATGAATTAGGCGTCGACGTTATTGAAGCTGGCTTTCCTATTGCATCTCCTGGAGACTTTGAGGCAGTAACAGAGATCAGCAAAATATTAAAAAAATCAGTACCGTGCAAAAAGATTTAGAATACATACTTTTATCTCCACAAGTCCGCTTCATATGAAGCATAAATTAAATAAATCACCAGAAGAAGTTTTAGAAGCTATTAAAGAAAGTGTTTCTTATGCTAAAAAATTTACGGACGATGTTGAATGGTCTTGCGAAGATGGAACAAGAACAGACATGGACTACATGTGTAAATCTGTTGAGCTTGCTATTAAATCAGGAGCCACAACAATAAACATTCCAGATACAGTTGGTTATTCCGTTCCTTCAGAATTTAAAACAATTATAGAAACATTGTTAAACAAAGTACCAAATATTGACAAAGCAATTCTTTCAACTCATTGTCACAATGATCTTGGTTTAGCAGTTGCAAACTCTTTAGCAGGAGTGATGGCAGGCGCAAGACAAATTGAATGTACAATTAATGGAATAGGAGAACGGGCTGGAAATGCAGCGCTAGAAGAAGTTGTTATGGCAATGAAAACTAGAAATGACTTAATGCCATATACGACGGGCATTGATACAAAATTAATAAGCAAGGCATCAAAAGTTGTAGCAAACGCAACTGGTTTCCCAGTTCAATTCAACAAAGCAATTGTTGGAAAGAATGCTTTTGCACATGAATCTGGCATTCACCAAGACGGAATGCTTAAGAACAGTAAAACTTACGAGATCATGACTCCTGAAAGTGTCGGTGTTAAAAAAACTTCCTTAGTTATGGGTAAACATTCTGGTCGACATGCTTTTAAAGATAAATTAAGTGATCTGGGTTATGTTGGAGTAACTGACGATGTTATTCAATTAGCATTTGGTAAATTTAAAATATTAGCAGATAAAAAAAAACATATTTATGATGATGATATCGCAGCTTTGGTAGATGATAGCTTAATCAAAGAAGAAAATGTTATAAAATTAAAATCCTTAAAAGTAACTGCTGGCACAGGAGAACCTCAAAAAGCAGAAATGACACTTGAAGTTATGGGTGAAATCAAGTCAGCTAATGAAACAGGAGATGGACCTGTTGATGCAATCTTTAAATGTATAAAAAAATTGTATAAACACGAAGTTAAGTTACAATTGTACCAAGTGCACGCTGTAACCGAAGGAACTGATGCCCAAGCAACCGTAAGTGTAAGAATTGAAGAAGAAGGTAAAATAACAGTAGGTCAAGCAGCAAATACAGACACGTTAGTAGCTTCAGCTGACGCCTATTTAAACGCACTAAACAAACTAATAATCAAACGTAAACGAACAGCGCCAGACGAAAGTTTTAGCGCCTCAGCATAGAAAGAAATATAAAAAATGTGGAAATGGAAAAATATTAAGGCACTTTGGTCACAAGATATGGCAATCGATTTAGGAACAGCCAACACACTTGTAGTGTTAAAAGATAAAGGTGTAGTTCTGAACGAACCTTCTGTAGTTGCTATTGTAAATGAAATGGGAAAAAGAACAGTGCTTGCTGTAGGAGATGAAGCTAAAACTATGTTAGGTAGAACTCCTGGAAATATACAAGCGATTAGACCATTAAGAGACGGAGTTATTGCAGATTTTATTGTAACCGAAGAAATGATCAAGCACTTTATAAAAAAAGTCCACACTAAAAATACATTTGCTAATCCTAGAATTTTAATTTGCGTGCCAACTGGCTCCACACCCGTAGAAAGAAAAGCAATTCAAGATTCAGCGTTAGCAGCAGGAGCTAGAAGAGTTCAATTAATTGAAGAACCTATAGCAGCAGCTATCGGAGCGGGATTACCTATATCAGAAGCAACCGGTTCTATGATTGTTGATGTAGGAGGAGGAACTACAGAGATAGCCGTTATGTCCTTAGGAGGAGTAGTATTTTCCAAATCATTACGTATCGCTGGAGATGCTATGGATGGGGCCATCATTAATTATATGAGAAAAAAATTTAATTTGTTAATTGGTGAATCAACTGCAGAAAAAATAAAAAAAGAGATCGGAACTGCGATACCAACTACAAATAATGTTTTTTTAATGAAAGGTAGAGACATTAGAACAGGAACACCAAAAGAAATTTCACTTACTGAAGAAGATGCATGCGAAGCATTAATGCCTATCTTGAATCAAATGTTAGCAGCCATCAAAGAGGCCTTAGAAAGCACACCGCCTGAATTGTCAGCTGATTTAGTTGACATGGGTTTAGTGCTTACAGGTGGTGGAGCTTTATTAAAAAATATAGATAAATTAATTTCTAAAGATACGGGCCTACCAGTAACTATTGCAGATAACCCACTTGAATGCGTTGCAATAGGAACAGGAAAAGCCTTAGAGAATGAAGAATTGTTCTCAACAATGATGTCTGAGTATTAGTTTATTTAATAAATTCAAATGGCCGATAATCGAGACGATTTTATAATAGCTATACGTTATGCACTTTTAAAAAAAGGCGCTAAACAGAAATTTTCTTTATTTTTTTTAATTTTAATTTCTATATCTATCATTACTCTGGATAAATTATCGCCACCACTTATGACCAGCACAAGAGCAGTGCTTAACGATCTTGTATATCATGTATCTGTTATTAGTTCACAACCATCAAAATTAAGAAAATATATAGCCCAGAAAACAAAAAAACATTTTAATGTAATAAGTGAAAATATTTTTTTAAAAAAAGAAATAGAATTTTTAAAAAAACAAAAATTTAATAACGCTTATCTAGCATCAGAAAATGAGCTACTAAAAAAAGCGTTAAATTTTTCTGAAGAAAAAAGTTTTGAACAAGACTTTTCTATTGTAGCCAAAGTTATTCTCGATCAAGAAAGTCCTTTTTTAAAATCAATACTAATAAACAAAGGAACTAAAGATGGTGTTGAAAAAGGTATGACGGTATTTAGTAAAGATTATTTAACAGGAACAGTTATTGAGACAAATTATTTATCTTCCAGAGTCCTTTTGTTAACGGATTTAAACAGTAAACTTCCCATCCTTATTGAAGGCACAGATGTTAACGCTATCTTAGAGGGTACAGGCAAAAAACTAGACCTTAACCTAAATTATTTACCAGAAAATTACGTAATAGAAAAAAACAAAACTATTTTTACTTCAGGTAAAGATGGCTTTCTAACACCTGGGATTCCAGTAGCAATAAGCTATTTAAATAAAAAAGACGAAGTTTTAATAAAACTTATATCTGATCCAGATCAAGCTCTAATCGTTAATGTGACAAACGGACAAATTAACCAATAAATTCAAAATGTATTATATTACATTAATTATAAATAAAATATTTAGATCTTTACCAACAATACTTTTATATTTTTTCTCATTTTATCACATTCAAACACCCGACGTTGGAAAGATAAACTTTTTTGCCTTTAATTTCCAAATGATACTTATCTACTTTTATGTTTTAAAATTTCCTGATCATATAGGATTTGGAAATATATTTTTAGCAGGTATTATAAATGATACAGTTATAGGAACACCACTTGGCACGACGTCTTTAAGCTATTTAACATTATCACTTTTTACTAGCTATATAAGAAACGCTACCCTACGATCTGTAATGACAGCCGAATGGTTTGTTTTTATTCCAGCATTATTTTTTTCTAATCTAATATACTTGTTAATTATTAATAATTTTTCTCATTTATCTTTTTATTATGTGGAATTATTGCAAAACACGTTCTTTACCTTTTTATTTTATCCAATTTTTCATTATATTTTTATGCAATATCAAAGATCAATTTCAAAGGATTAATGCTCAGTTTTAATTCCTCAAACATTGCCAGTAAAACAAAAACTATCGGTAGAAGAATGTTTTTACTTAACTCCATTAAAGCCGTAGTTCTGCTTGGAATTTTTGGCAGATTAGCCTCTTTGCAAATTAATGAAGCAAATAAATATAGATCTTTAGCTGATAAAAACAGATTTAGAGAAACCAAATTTGCAGCACCGAGAGGGATAATAAAAGATTATTTTGGTAACGATATTGCGTCGAATACTAGAATATATCAATTGCACATTGTTCCAGAAAATATTCCAAATGTGGACAATCTTTTAATTAGATTGAAAAACTTAATTAATCTTTCAGAAAGAAAAATAAATTATATACAAAAAAAAATAAAGAAACAAAAAAAATGGGAGAACATAATAGTTAATGATAACCTAACCTGGTCAGAGTTTTCAAGAATTAATTTATTTCTACACGAATTAGAAGGAGCTACTCCTGTAGTTTCTATTGCTAGAATCTATAAAAACAATGCATCAGCACATGCTATTGGTTATGTTTCTGAGATTAGTCCAAAAGATATTAGAAACAAAAAATATTTAAAAAATATCGGCATTGCCGGTATTGCCATTGGTAAAACAGGTCTAGAGTCCACTCTGGACGAGGAAATGATAGGGTCACCTGGCTTTCTTAGATACGAGGTTAATGCATATGGTAAAAAAATTAAACAAGTATCGGTAGATGAAGGATCTAAGGGAAAAACTTTTAGAACAACCCTTGATGATAAAGTTCAAGTTTTTTCTTCAAAACTGTTAGAGGAAGTTAGTGGTGCTGTTTGTGTAATGGATATCTACAACGGTGATATTATTGCAATGGTATCTTCTCCGGCTTTTAACCCTAATTCATTTGTTCACGGTATTAAGAAAAAAGAATGGAATAATTTGTTAAATGATAGAGACAAACCTATGGTTAATAAAGCAATATCAGGTCTTTACCCTCCAGGATCTACTATTAAAACTTTAACTGCTTTAAGCGCTTTAGAAAATGATGTAGTTAGCTCAAAACTTTATGTGACATGTAAAGGTTATATAGATTTACATGGTGAAAGATTTCACTGCTGGAAAAAAAAAGGTCACGGCATAGTTAATATGCGTACAGCTTTAAAAAAATCATGTGATATTTATTTTTATGAAGTTGCAAGAAGACTAGGAATAGACAGATTGTCAGCAACAGCTAAAAAATTTGGTTTAGGAGAAAAGGTTCTTCAAAATTACAGAGAAGAAAAAGCAGGTGTAGTTCCCAATACTAAATGGAAAATAAAAGAAATTGGAAAAAATTGGTATATAGGTGAAACACTACACTCAGGTATAGGCCAAGGTTATTTTTTAACTACCCCTTTGCAGTTAAGTTTAATGACGGCTCAAATAGCTAATGGTGGCTATAAAATTCAACCAAGAATTTTAATAAATGAAAACGAGAAGGTTAGCAATCTACAAAAATATTTAGATCATAAAAACTCTACACCTGGCAACATAATGTCCGCTGATGATCAGATATTTAATTTTGGGCTACAGCCACTCTTTAGAAATCAAGAAAATATAAATCTTGTGAAAGAGGCTATGTTTGCTGCTACAAATGAAGTTGGTGGCACATCTTATCGTTCTAGACATACTAATAAAAATTTTATGTTTGCAGGAAAAACAGGATCCTCGCAAATAAAAAGATTTACCGCTGCACAAAGAGAGGCAGAAGTTAAGCAGGAAAATATTACATATTTAGAAAGAGATCATGCTTGGTTTGTAGCATTTGCACCAGTTAAAGATCCTAGATATGCTATTAGTGTTCTAGTTGAGCATGGTGGTTCGGGCAGTAGAGCAGCCGCACCTATAGCTAAAAAAATTATAAAGAAAGTTCTAGAACGTCATGAATCTAGAGTTAGTTATCCAAATCGAGAGCAAGAGAATATATAATGTTATATAGTAGACAAAACTTATCTTCAATTAACTCATCTTTTTCTATTAGGAATAAAATATCAGGTTTAGATTTTCCGTTATTAATTTCTATTTTACTATTAGGTATCATTAGTATTTTTGCTCAATTTTCTTCAAGTGGCGGAACTTTTGACTACTACTCTAAAAGTCATGCCATAAGATTTGGTATATTTTTTATTTTATTTCTAACTGTTGCATTTACTCAAATTAGATTCTGGTTTAGCGCTTCTTTTTTAATTTTTTTAATTTTATTGGGACTACTTATATTTATTAAATTTTATGGCATTCAATCTCAAGGTTCACGTAGATGGGTAAATCTTTTTGTAATTAATCTTCAGCCATCAGAATTAATGAAAATTGCAATAATCTTATTTTTATCAAATTATTATCACAAGATTTCAGAGAGCGATGTTAATAGAATAAAATATTTACTTTATCCCGTTCTCGCTATAATGGCTCCTGTTATTTTAGTGTTAACACAGCCAGATCTTGGAACTGCAATCCTAATTCTATTAAGTGGAGTAGTTGTGACATGGCTTGCTGGAGTTAGATGGAAAATATTTGCTTACATTTCTCTTGCTATGTTAGTCTTCGCACCTATTGGTATTTCTTTGTTGAAACCTTATCAAAAAAATAGAATTTTAACTTTTTTAAATCCAGATACAGACCCTTTAGGAGCAGGTTATCAAATTATTCAATCTAAAATTGCAATAGGATCAGGAGGATTATTTGGCAAAGGTTTTTTAAATGGATCACAAGCTTATTTAAATTTTTTACCAGAAAAGCATACAGATTTTATCTTTACATTGTATTCAGAAGAATTTGGTTTTTTAGGATCGGTGTTAATGGTTTTTTTATATTCTTTGATTACCTATAGAATTATTAAAATTGGAAACGAAACAAGAAGTATTTTTGGAAAATTATATTGTTTTGGTTTTGCTAACGCTTTCTTTATTTATGTAGCTGTAAATATGTCGATGGTTTTGGGCTTGCTTCCAATTGTAGGCGCTCCATTACCTATCCTGTCTTATGGAGGCTCATCAATGTTAGCGATCATGTTTGGTCTTGGAATAGTAATGTCTTGTAACGTTCATAAAAACAGCGCTGTTGGGTAAAAAAAACTAATATTTAATTAAAAAAAAAC
>Ga0209711_10001048_pt1 | contig 27693 bp, 17 predicted proteins | sample ArcticOcean_MG_C_7_FD_187441 | JGI IMG/M metagenome (GOLD analysis project Ga0209711, IMG submission 187441) | Marine microbial communities from western Arctic Ocean - ArcticOcean_MG_CB11_88 (SPAdes) (version 2) | ecosystem: Environmental > Aquatic > Marine > Oceanic | place: Arctic Ocean...
ACCAATAAAACCCTCGTTTTTAATGTCAGCAAAAATGGAAGTTAAGGACACAAATAAACTAAGTGTGAGAATTGAAGATTTGAAATGCAAAATATTCATAATAACGTGTGAATATACAATTTGTTATGTGCTTATTTGAGTCAAGTGAAAATAACAACCAATCAAATAAGATTTGTCGACATTTCATCATCTATAATTTAGTTTAGTCGAACGATGTGGTTAACGAAAATTAGTAAAACTTGTGTGTGGTGCATAAGTTTAACAATTCATTTTGCCTATGGCATAATTGAGTACGACCTTCAACCTTTGGGGAATTTGAATAAGATTGATGTGAGGCTTCAAAAAGGCGTAGTTTTTGGACTGGGTCAGGTGCGCGGTTCATTTGAGAAAGTGAACGGGGAGATTCAGTTTTCAATGAAAACTCCGGCCAGTTCAATTGGTTCAGTACTTTTAGATGCTAGAACACTACGATTTGGTTATCATAAAGTCGATGGTGACGCCCATCAACCTGTTTGGCTCAATTCATTTAAGCATCCAAAGATCGAATTTAAATTAAAAGGATTACGGAAAGAGCATTGGCGAGGAAATACTCTAAATGGAGAAGCTTACGGTTCCTTATCACTAAAAAATAAAACCTCTCAAATTGCTTTTCCGATGAGCATCAAATATCTTCGTAATGCGCGTAGAAAATTTGATGGCAAACGGGGTGATTTAATTGTGCTTAAAGGACAATTACAATTAAGCAGAGGAGCCTTTGGGATTAATCCGGGGCGCATGCTCGATGTGATCAAAGACGAATTAATTGTAAATATCTCCTTGATCGGTTGTTCAAACAGCAGTCGTCCTCTTCTGCCTTCTCGTTTATTTATTTAAAAAATTTCTAACCCGGATGCCAAGTTAAGGCATGACATAAAGCCAGTCCAAGTGCATCCGATTGGTCAAAGGGTAATGGTTTGGGCAAGTGAAGCATTTGAGCAAGCGTTTGAGACATTTGTTCCTTACTCGCTCGACCAAAGCCAACCACAGCCTGCTTTACGCGAAGAGGAGCATATTCGAAGACGGGGACTTCCCGGATAGCAGATGCACATAAAGCGGCTCCGCGTGCAGCACCCATAATTTGCGCAGTTTGAAAATTCTGTACATAAATAGTAGCTTCACAAGATAGATGACGGGGTTTCCAAAGATCGAGTAATTGTGAAACTGCTTGATGAATAATTCCAAGGCATGCCACAGAATCGATCTTGGGTTTTAAAATAAGAGTTTCGGAATGCAGTAGCTTAAAGGTGCTACCCTCACAATCCAACACCGCTAATCCCGTACCACGAAGACTCGGGTCAACTCCAAGAATTCTTCCTTTGAATGGAGTTTTTCGCAACAAAGTTTGCGTATCAATAGCAGTGGAACGAGTTGATTTTCCCGCCAGATGATCGGCCCATAATTTTCGCGAACTTTTACTCATTTTTTCACCTTTTCTAAAGAATCATCCGAATTCCCGCAAGTACGATGAAAAACCAAACCATTCGCTCGAATAAAGTTTGATTAATATATTTCACAATCATTGGAGCTGTCGCTGCTCCAATCATAGCCGGAATAAACATCCACCCGCTTACAGACATTGAATCCAAAGTGATGATTTCTAGATCGATCATAAATGGAATTTTGATCACATTCACGATGAGAAACAACCAGGCAGATGTACCAATAAATGCATATTTAGGTAATGCCATTGCCAATAAGTACAGTTGAGCAATAGGCCCTGCTGCATTAGCCAACATGGTTGCCACTCCGCCAAGTAAGCCAAAGACAAGTCCAAGTACAATTGACCCTTTGGGCATCTCATTTACTGCATTTTCAGTCTCCAGCTTATTTTGTTTTCGAAATTTAACGAAAAAATGCAGAGCAGTCATACTCAATAGGATGCCTCCAATTACATACTTTAATTGTCGAACCCGATCATCTCCGCCTTGGAAATAATCAAAGACCCACCAACCAAGAACTGTTCCAATAATAAAACAGGGAAGTAACCGAGCAATAAATTTCCAATCAGTATGCTTCCTGTAAACAAGGGTCGCCGTAAGATCAGCTGAGATGAGAACCGGTAAAAGTAATCCGACCGAAAGAGGCACCCCGATAGGACCAAGTGCGTCCTCCAATACCAAGGCAAAAATTGCGACCGTTAAATTCCCCGCACCCGGTAAGCCTCCTTTACTCATGCCCATAATGAGAGAGCCCAATACCAACAGAGACCAATGAGTAACAGTCAATACTTCCATAGATTAAGAAAATTAATTACGAAATTTTGCATGCTTAAAAGAATGAAGAAAATTAAGAGCAATGGAAAGGTTAGGTTTTTACGAATCTTCCAGCCTTTACTTCAAAGGATTCCCATTGACCACTCTCAGGTTTAGTTGGAAAACTGGTACCCGTCGCAAAAACTTGAGCATCAGCAGGAAGAAGTTTCTTAAAATTTGCCTTTCTCTCTTCGTCCAATTCTCCGAGCACATCATCGATTAATAACAAAGGTGTGCGGTTACGATTTTTTTTTAAAAATTCAAACTCGGCAAATCGTAAACCCAATACTAGACCTCTTTGTTGACCCTCGGAGGAAAAGATACGGGCATCTTTTTCATCCAAGAGAAATTCAAAATCATCGCGGTGTGGTCCTCGCCGAGTAGTTCCAAATTGGCGGTCTTTCATTCTCTCCTTCATTAAGCGTTTTGCAAAATCATCGGGATTGGTAAGTTCTAGATCTGGACGATAGTGCAAGCCCGCTTTTTCCAATCCGTTTGAAAGGGAGTTATAGTAACTCGAAAGTGTTGCTGAAATTTCAGGGAGTGCTTCCGACCGAAATTGATAAATCCGATACGCATTTGGAATCAAACTTTGTTCAAATGCATCTAATTCCCTATCTCCCCCACCCTGCTTGAGCAAAGCATTACGCTCACGTAAAGATCGATGGTAAATTTTTAATGCCTCGAAGTATTCGGTTGAAGAGGAAGAGAGAAGCAAATCAAGCCATTTCCGTCGATCGGAAGGGCCTTCTCGAACTAATCGAAAATCTCTTGAGGAAAAAGCAACCGAGGGGAATTCTCCAAGGTAATCCGAAAAACGTTTAATCCTTTCGCCATCCACTTCAAGTTGCTTTTCTCCTTTGTCATGAAATTGTAACAAGGTCTCACGATCCTCTGCATTCTCGTCCTTGAATCGAAAGAAAAGCCTGCTCTTCTTACATCCCTCACGAACCAAGCCATCCATACCAGATTTCCGAAAGGATCGTAAATTCGAGGAAATACCAATCGCCTCTAATAAATTGGTTTTCCCCTGCCCATTGGCTCCAATAAAAAAAATATGATTCCCGGAAAAAGTTAAATTCGCAGATTCAATATTCCGAAAATTTTCTAAATTTAGGTCAAGTAGATGCACTTGAGATTTTAAATGGATATAACTGATGAATTGGATGCATCTTCAATGAGTTCTATATTCACTTGTTCAAAAGCCAAGGCCAGTTTTTCCCAATCGCTTTCCCTGTGTTCTAAATAGGAACTTACGCGGATAAGCCTACGAACTTCGCGAGTTGATAAACCCATCGACAACCCCACAGTAGACTGCCCTACTTTCCCCGTGGAACAAGCGGAACCAGTAGAAACTGAATAGCCGATCTTATCTAACTTTCCCAGCCAGCTTAAATTGTCAAAATTGGGTACTACAATCATTGAGGTATTCCAAAGTCGTGGATTTTTGGAACCTAAAACCTTTACCCCGGGAATCGCTTTTATTAAACCATCCTCAAACCGATTTCTCCATTCTGCCCTTTCCTTGGTGGAGCATAAAAGTGCTTGAATGTCTTGCCATGCGGTAAACATAGAAATTATTGCTGGATAATTCTCTGTTCCTCCACGCATTGACATTTCCTGCTCACCTCCCAATTGGAGCTTTATGGGTTTCTTACAGACTAACCACCCCACACCTTTTGGCCCTGAAAACTTATGTGCACTTGCAGAAAAAGAAGAACAAAGGGAAAAGTAGTTAATGGCTAATTTACCGATCCATTGTGTTGCATCACAATGAAAATAAATGCCTTTATTGGCACAAATTTGTGCAACTTCTTTCCACGGTTGAAGAACCCCGGTTTCATTATTTGCCGCCATCAAGGAAACTATAGAAATATTTCCTCCGCTCAGAATTTCCTCCACTAGATCTAACTCAATTCTTCCGTCCTGATCGATCGGAAAATAAGCGATTCGGCCTTTAAAATAATGCCTTGCCGGTTCAAGAATACTTGGATGTTCAAAAGGAGATATTAGACAAGTTGAATCCGGCTTCGCTACTGAAGCAGAATAAGCAAAAACCGCATTATTTGCCTCTGTTGCACCAGAGGTGAATATGATTTCATCTTTTTTTACTCCGAGAGATTCTGCCAATTCTTCTCTTGCTTTTTCCATCTTCGCTCGGACTCGAGAACCAGAACGATAAGGAGAGGATGGATTTTGCCAATCTTCACTTAATGCACATTGATAAGCTTCTAGGGCATTCTGACCAAGGGGCGTCGTTGCATTATTATCAAAATACGCCATTTCAGCGAAATACGCTTAGCGAGAGGGCGGGATTGGTGGGATGACTAATTTCTGCCCTAACTTCAAGCTATTCTTACTCGCTAATGATGCACGGTTGGCTTGAAAAATTCGATCAATATGCGAAGAATCGCCATAAAGCTTACGACTGATCGCATATAAACTATCTCCTTGTTGCACGACATAGGTTCGAGCACGCTCCGCAGGGCTGGGCTTAGCTTTAGGTGGAATGACAACTGGTATCTGTGGCTTAGTCGTTTTAAGCTTTAAAGCACTAACTTGGCTCGCATTTATAGGGAGTCCTTGACTTGCTCGAAGATCTGCAATCTCTCTCTTCAGTCGATCATTCTCTTTTTTCAAAGTTAATGAATCAAGTAAGTCTGAATAAGGCTCTCCGGGCAGTTCACGAATAATTTCATGTTCCGCAGTCACAATTAATTGTTTGACCTTGGGAGCTTCTCGAGAATCATTTTCCAACAAGAGGAATCTTCTAAAATGATAGATCGCAGCAATGGGATCTTTACGAGATTTAAGAGTTAAAAATAACCGCCCCACTTCCAAATGGGATTTAGAGGCATTCATCGTTCGTCGAGTAACAGAAAGAAATTCGTCCAACGCTTCTTCCTCTTTACCCACCTTGAGGTATGAACGTCCACGCTGGAAAGCGGCATCTTCTTCCTCGTCAACTATGGGGCCATTTTGACCGCATGCTCCCCAAAAAAGACAAAGTAAACAAACGGTTGATAATTTAAAAAAATATTCTCTCATTTATTCTCCTATATAACTCAAAATTAGCTTTCTTAAATGAGGGGATGTTCGATGTTCCCATAAAAAAAGCCCCTGCCAAGTACCAAGGCCTAAGCATCCATTCGCAAAAGGAATAGTCTCACTTGTTCGGGTTAAAGCCATTTTGATATGAGAAGGCATATCATCTGGACCTTCTAAAGTATGAACAAAATCAGGATAATCTTCCGGTACGAGGTTATCCATAAATTTCTCCAAGTCTATTCGTGCAGTTGGATCCGCATTTTCCATAAGCACAAGGCTACAACTAGTATGTTGGAGAAAAACTGAAACCACTCCATCAGAAAGCCCAGATTCTTGTAATCCAGTATCAACCGCATCCGTAATTTCGTAAGTCCCTTTCCCCTTGGTTCTATAATCCCAATCTTTTTTGTAAACTGCCATTTTAAAAGAATTTGATACATATTTCTAGAAAAGGAAATTACTTTTGGCAAGGGTTGAGAACAAAGAATTGGAAAATCGTGTATTGCCAACTTCTCAGGCTCAGTTGCTTGAGAAAAAATATCGCTATTTTAAGCTCTTGAAAATTCGGGGCGTGGAATATTAAAAACTAGCATCTAAGCTCAGTTTCAGCATTAAACCATGCACAAAGGGAATGAACCAGATTTGTTACCAAATCCTTTTTCGGTTCTTGTTCAGTTAATTTTGTATTCAGTGTAAAAAATGCTAAATCTTTCTCAGATTGCTCTAGATTTGCTAACCAATCTTGCTTAACTGGCAGTCCCTCAAGTCGACCAAACTGAAAAAGGGTTTTAAGCCAGATTGAACTGGGATCTAATCCATTTTGTAAGGCAGTCAAAGAACGAATAAAAAGTTGTCCGAAAGGCATGGTATCTTGAAGGTGTGAGCCGTTGTCTAAAAATAAGCGTGAGATAGAAGATGCAATTTGAAAGCGCAAATGATTATGTGCAATCTCAGGTCTCTTGGTTATAATTTGAAAATCTTTAACAAAGGGAAGACCTTGTCCATCATTCGAATGTCTTGTCACAAATTCGACCTCATCAAAAAGATCGGGGGCAGGAGAATAGCGAGCCTGTTTACTCACTCGGAATAAAAGCATCTGCAAACCATTTCGCCCAGAGAATATTGATATTCGAAGATGTGATTCACCCGTTTCAACTCGATCAAGAATGGTACCCGCCATACTTTGGACAGGAGCAGGCATGCAGAATTAATCCCTCGAAACGGGGGGCGACTTTGAGGTTCGACGATTTCCAGTTGACTTAGATGTTTTCTTAGAATCAGTCGCTACTTTTTTGGGAGAAGGACTTCGTCGTTTGGACTGAGTAGGTTTTTTTTGCCCCTCTTCTTTCAATTTTTTCCCTGTGGAGGGAGGAATGACTGCACCACCTGAAATTAACATCTTCATCCCCTCGCCCACAGACATACCCAATGGGTAAATATCTTGAGGGGGAAGCATCAGAAGAAAACCACTAGTTGGATTAGGCGTAGTGGGTACAAACACATTAGTCAGCGGTTTGCCGATCACCTCAACCGTCTCTCCCGAGGCATCGTTCGTTAAAAAGCCAAGGACATAACAATCGGGCCTAGGATACTCAACCAGTACCACTTCCTTGAACACAGCTCGATTTTCTTTCCCAAAAGTTTCTACAATCTGCTTAACCGAATGGTAGACAGTGTTGATAAATGGCACTTTTCCAAGAACTTTCTCTGCGGAAGAAATAAAGAATTTACCCAGCACATAATTGGATAAAAAACCAAGGATGGTTAAAGATAAGACACCTACAATTAATCCAAGTAAGCCCAGTAAAGATTCCAGGCCAAAGAAAAAGCTTTCCTCTCCTAAACCCAGTTGTGTAACTAACCGCGTTACAGGTTCCTTAAATAGGTTGAGGAGAAAATCTAAAACGAAAATCGTCGTACCCAGGGGTAGAAAAATAAGCAATCCTGTAAGAAATGCATTTCGAAACCTTCGAGATAATGATGTGGATTTTGTAATCACTACTCTTTCGCTAAACCTCAAAAGATTCGGGTGCGAGAAGAAAATCGGGCCAGAGCTCATCTTTCTCAATGATGGCTAATGTATTGGCCTCTTCTCTGCGCATGATTTTTCGATCTGTATCGTTCCGGTCATCAAATCCCACCAGATGTAACCATCCATGAATTAAATAAAGGCTGAGCTCCTTATCAAAAATCAGATTTCGACTTTGGGCTTCTTCAATCGCTTGATCGACAGAGACACATATCTCCCCAACCATTTCATTCTCTAGATCCGCGGGAAAAGTGATCACATCAGTGGGTCGATAATCCTGTAAGAAGTCGCCATGAATTTTAGAATGTTCGGCCTTATTTAAAAATGCGATAGAAAGCACACCTTTGGGATTATGCTCATGAATCAAAAAAATTCGTTGAAAAAATGTGGTCAACTTCTCTTCTTTAAAAAAAAGAGTCGGGTATAAATTGTTACACTCTATCGTAATCAAGATTTTGACATTTTATTTGATTGATCGCTAAAAGGGGAAGAACTGCCACGATTGGAGGAATTACCATTTTTATCATCCTCGGGGTATTCAATTCGGGTATGAAGCATATTTAATGTGGTCTTGGTGAAACTTTTCTTAATTTTCGCGACCTCTTCCAAAGTTAATGGACATTCATCTAATTGTCTATCTTCCAAACGGTCTTGAAAAATATTCTCCAATAATTCCTCTACACTATGCTGGGTTACTTTAGGTAAACTTCTTGCGGCCGCTTCCACAGAATCTGCAAAAAAGATAATTGCACTTTCCTTAAATCGTGGCTTGGGGCCGTCGTATCGATAAGTGGACTCGTCAGGTTCTTCAGCATCAAGTTCCCCATAAGGTAATTTTTCTTGTTTTATTCTTTGCTTCGCTTGGTGATAAAAATATTTCACCAAAGTAGTTCCATGATGCTGCCTTATCACATCTCTTAGAATCTTAGGTAGTCCACTATCTCTTGCCATTTCAATCCCTTCTTTGACATGACTTTTAATGATTAATGCACTCATTGCGGGATTTTGTCTGTTATGGGGATTACCAAATTCACCTTGATTCTCAGTAAAATAATGAGGTTGTGCCATTTTTCCGATATCGTGAAAAAGTGAGCAGGCACGACACAGAATGGGATTTGCACCCACTGCGACCGCTGCATTCTCTGACAAATTTGCGACCATTAGACTATGATGGTAGGTACCTGGAGCTTCAACCTGCATTCTCCGAAGGAGCGGATGATTAAAATCAGTTAATTCAAATAAGGTTGCATCCGTGGCGACTTTAAAAACATGTTCGATCAATGGCATTGCAGTAAGCACAAGCCCACCTGTAAATAATCCCATTACAAGAGAAGCCAAGGCATGATTAATGGAAGCCATACCCGCTCCTCCTGATGCAATCCCGATCCCGATGGCTAATACAGATCCAGTTAATCCAGCCAGAGCCCCTGCTTTAAGGGCACTTCCTCGAAGTCTAATTTCTCGACAGAAAAAAGCTCCGACCAATGCCGCACTTAAAGAAATTGCCAATGCTTCTATACCTGCATTTTGCATCGTAGCATGAAATATACTGGTCATCAGTGCCGAGAGTGCGGCCATCCGTGGTCCCACCGTAATCATTACGATCATTGGGGCAAATGCGACAGGGATTAAATAAGGGATTAACCCAATAAGTATAGTATTACCCCCAAATAAATCGGTTGAGCCAAGTTCTAGAATAAGCCTGGAAAGACATAAATTCGCGATAATCGCAACTGCGACAATGGTCGACCGAATAGTATCTCTCCAAAAGTTGGGAAGTACCAGACTTATGTAAAAAATTGCGATCAGAAAAGTTCCTGCAGTTATAAATATTCTTTTGGGCAAAAGATCACGATCTTCAACGGTGAGAGATAAATATTCCCCAAATTTCTCTAAGTCATTTTCAGTTAATTTACTTCCTTTTTTAAGAATTAAGTCTCCCTCCTGTACCACCACAACAGGCTGCTCCATTTCTGCTATTGCACGATTTTGTGCAGCAGTGGTTGCTTCGCGGTCAATATCCCTTAGGAAAAGACCTTTTTTTGCGAATTTTGAAAGATTTCCAGCAAGTTCATTTCGAAATTGCTGAGCAGAGAAAGATGCATTTTCATCACCACTTTCGATAAAATCCTCCAATAACAATCCAGTCTCAGGAAAAGGTCCATCATTACTTAAATGTTCCTTCAATTTATTTAAATAGAGAGAAAGCTCTGGATAGTCTGGTGCAATTTCCTCAGCATCCAAATTAAATCTTAGGCCATTTTGAATGCCCTCAATCACAATTAGGTTATTGGCTAGGTTGAGCATTGTGTTATTGATTTGAATCGTGGCATTTAACTCAGAATGAAATTTCTGATCGACCGAGGGGAATTTCACCACCCCGGTTAAATGAAGTTTACCAAGTAGGTCTTTAATAATTTCAAAAAAAGTGAGTGGGGTAGAAAAATCTCGCCATAAAAAAAGTGAATCCAACTCTTCCTGGCTGACTTGGAGGCTGAAGTTTACTACCAACTCATCTCGCAAGGATTCTCTCGCCACAATTTGGCTTTCTAAATCCATTGAATTGAGCAAAACAAGCCCCTCTTCCAATCGAATCATTGCTTTTTTAAAACTTTCCTCTCCCGCAATGTTTTGAGAAAACTCTCTTGGAGTACTACTCCTAATCCACTCTTCCGCATCCCTTCTTCTAATCTCGCTTTGAAAACTGAAAGCTCGGTCTGAATATACATTTTCAGGAGCAACTTCCCCTAGCGATCTTAAACCAGGTGGATCCTGCCCAACAAAACAAATAAAAACAATTGAAGTAGCGAAAATTAAAGTGAAAAAAACCTGTTTACCTAAATTTTCCCAAAAACCACGAAAACCTGAAAGAATCTTTTTCTCGTCCTTCCCCTCCTCCAAGCTTTTCCTTCTTCGAGCAAGCTCACGACCGCTCTTTTTTCGTAAAGATTTATTTTCTTCCATCACAAATTTTCGGGATTAAGAGTTTGATTCTTCGTAAGCAGATATGATTTTACTAACCAGCGGATGACGAACCACATCCCGATGGTCAAATTGGTGGAAATGTACGCCCTCCACTTCGGAAAGAGTTTTATGAGCCTCCACCAATCCAGATTCTTGACGAGGTGGAAGGTCAATCTGGGTAACATCACCCGTTACGACCATTTTACTACCCTCTCCTAGTCGAGTTAAGAACATCATCATTTGAGAGCGGGTTGTATTCTGTGCCTCATCAAGTAATGCAAAGCATTTGCTCAATGTCCTTCCACGCATGTAAGCAAGGGGAGCAATTTCAACAACTCCAGTTTCAATCAATTTGCGAGCCTCTATCGGACCAAGCACCTCATCCATCGCATCATAAAGCGGTCTTAGATAAGGAAGAAGCTTTTCCTCAAGATCTCCTGGTAAGAAACCAAGTGCTTCTCCAGCTTCGACGGCGGGCCGGGCAAGAACAATACGTTGCACCTCTCCCTTTAACAATGCATCTAGGGCTAAAATCATCGCTAAAAAAGTCTTTCCCGTCCCCGCAGGTCCGATCCCGAAAACCAAATCATTTTTCATAATCAGATCAAGAAACTTCCTTTGACTCAGATTGCGGGGAACGATAGAAGATTTTCGAATCTTTAAAACCAATGGATTTGAAAGTAATTCACGAAGTTCTTGAGATTGCCCGGTTGCAATTTTCTCTAAAAATCGCAAGAAATCTGCACCCTTTGGCGTAATCCCCTGCTCTTGGCCTAACTGAAGAAGTGAAAATAAATCTTCGCATTGATTGATACCTGTTTCATCTCCTTTGATTTGAAGAGATGGTCCCCGAGCGACTAAATTTACACTCAAACTCTTTTCAATGGATTTTAAGTTTTTGGGCTTTTCTTCGTAAAGCTTATGAAATTCTCTTTCTGAATCAAATTCAAGGGTACGCTCAGGCATAATATTTAAAGTCGAAAGAAAAATAAACGATCAGCAGAGATCATGGAGTCGCCAAAATCAACTGAACGAGCCAGCCGAACGAGCAAAATCGTTTAATAAGTTGGGGGTAAAGATATACATGGATATCAAAATAAATCGTTAATATACATGATTTATACCTCTCTTCGCAAGTCTTGAATAGTGGGGTCAAAATCGATTCAAGTTGCCAACAATGAGAGTTATCTTTTTTGACATTCAATGAAGAATTTAAAAAAAGCATAAATGAATGTTCTCTTTATCAGTCCTGAAGTGGGACCATTAGTTCGCGCAGGTGGACTGGGTGATGTAGTTGGTGCCCTGCCCCTTGCACTTCGAGAGTTGGGAATTGATGTGCGAGTTCTCTGCCCAATGCACAGAGAATGTAAAGAAGTGAACGCTAAGACATTACCAACGCAAATTAGATTAAAGTTTGGAACTCAGTCTTATCCATCCCGGTTTCAAGAAACAAGATTGGGCAATTCAGATATTCCGGTCTATCTTCTTGAAAATGAATTTCTATTTGATCGTCCAGGCATATACGCAAATGAACACGGCGATTACCAAGACAATCCCATTCGTTGCTTTGCCTTAAGTAAAGCTGCATTATGGATAGAAAAAGTAACGGGTTGGACTCCTGATATTTTTCACGCACACGATTGGATGGCTGCTCCTCTACCCTCCTATTTAAATGCACAGAATTCCACAAAAAGAAAATCTCGTTCTGTACTCACCATTCATAACTTGGAGCATCAAGGCTCATTTCCTGAGAAAACATTTAAGTTATCAGGCTTGCCTCCTGCATTTTCTGGAATTGAAGGGTTTAACCATTACAATTCAATGAATCTTTTAAAAGGGGGCATTCAACATGCGGATAAAATTACTACTGTTAGCCCCACTTATGCCGAAGAAATCCGAACTCAGCATTACGGGCAGGGGCTTGAGAAATGCCTCCAATACAGAGGGGCCGATATTATCGGTATATTAAACGGAATCGATGAAAATAGTTGGAACCCAGAGACCGACCAAGCCTTAACAGATAAAATTGATCCCTCGGCACCAGAAGAAGGTAAAAAGGCTAATAAAATCTCCCTGCTCAAAGAAATGCATTTACCCTTCGAGGAGAAAATTCCACTTTTTGGAGCAGTCTCACGATTATACCATCAAAAAGGCTTAGATTTGCTTGCCGATGCTTTGCCCGATCTTCTTTCTTACAACTCAAATTTACAATTTGTTCTTTTGGGCAGTGGAGACAAAAATGTAGAGAGTAGATTCCAGGAGCTTTCCAAACAATTCCCTCAAAACATAAGTGTCTTCATTGGTTTTGATGATGGACTCGCACGGAGGATTTTTGCGGGATCTGATTTCTTCCTAATGCCCAGTCGGTTCGAACCCTGTGGCTTAGCTCAGCAATATGCAATGAAGTATGGGACGATTCCAGTGGCGCGTAAAACTGGCGGACTCGCAGATACAATAATAGATAGAACAGGAAATCAGGATTCCTCAAATGGATTTCTTTTCGAAGAGGCATCATCCCAATCTTTAATCAAAGTTATTCACAGAGCATTAGCAGTGTATGATAAGCCTCCATCCTTCCAAAAAATTCGTCAGAACGGTATTGAGACCACTTGTTCATGGGATTTAGCCGCCAAACAATACACCGAAGTATATGATTGGGCATTGAGAGAAGAAGTATCGGAATAACTCCATGTGTATAACTTTCTTCTTAAATAGAGGCTTTCCTCTTGCGAATTAAGATGAAGGAAAAGTACAATGTAACATTTATTTTATAAATTCTCTCTCCTTTAATGATCTCTAATGGCCCCGCTCGAACCTTCACCCGAAACGCGGTGGAAGCATGGCTTTTTCGACTATCAGATTGCGATTGGGAAAAATTTATTAATAAAGATCACCTAAAAATTGGACGATTATTTTATCGAGAAGGTACCCTTTCCTCCCTTGATATTCAAACCAATCAAATCATAGTAACTCGTAAAGTTAACCGAGTGGAAACCTACTCGGTCATTGAATGGAACGAGAAAAAACCTGAAATACGTACCTCCTCGATGGATGATACACTCGGAGTTGCCTTAGGCACTGCAGGCCTTTACGAAATTGAGGAATTAGTTGCCGAAATCCACGAAGAAGACCCACTACTTGAACAACACACCCCTTCCGAGATCGAGGAGCAAACGATCCAATTGGAGATAAAAGAAGAACCAGTCACAATAGTACCGCAAAAAAAACAAGGCTCCAGCATTATTCCAGTCACAATTCTCATCGAAATTTCCTCGACTAAGGGACTAACGGCAATGCCGTTATGGCAAACATCAAAAAAGAAACAACAGCAAGCCTATGGTTTACCCAAAGAATCCAAGCTCGAAAACACCGATCGTCCGACATTAATGAGTTTTGTTGCAGAGGCAGGAAAACAGGGGTTTGTATTTGAGAAAAAAAAGGGTCTTTTTCGTTTAAAAGATTGGAAGAAAGTTGCTTTATTTGCTCAAGATACCCTGCCCTATTGGAGGAACACTTTCACGCTTCAATTTGAAGGGGACGCCCAGCTCCTGAAGCATGGACAAAGAAAACTTAGCTGGGAAATTGAGGCACGGAGTAAAAACGATGAAGAAATGACTCTTAGTGAAAGCTTTCAACTCGGTCCACATCGCCTCGGGAGTGAACACACCAGAAAGATTTCAAAAGCTAGGAATGGTACTACCTTTATAAGGGGTCATGGATTGGTTCGCCTCGATCAAGATCAATTGGAAGATTTTGAATGGTGGCAAAGAAATCGGGGCGACACGAGGAGGACAAATTGGCCCCGCTACATGCTCTTTTCACTCTTCGCACGAAAATATTTAAATGCCCGCCCTGATGGAAAACTAGCCGATTGGCAAACCTCTATCCTGAACCCTGAAAAAAATGGGGTGGCGAAAAAGTATTCTTTTTTACGCCCCTATCAAAAAGATGGGGTGGCCCACTTAAATACCCTGCACAAACTTGGGTGTCATGGCCTACTTGCGGATGAAATGGGATTGGGCAAAACTGTTCAAGCCCTTGTCATTATTTCTATAAACACCAAACAGATTCTGCCCGATTTAGTGATCTGCCCAGCTTCTGTGGTTCCTGTATGGGTGAGGGAAGTTAGAGAGCGCTTCCCGCAAATTAAGGTACAAATTTTGAACAAAGAGAATAACTTCGCAAAGAGCGAAGAACCCTGCTTATGGGTCGCAAGTTATACTCAACTTCGAAGGCACCGACATCTCTTAGATGACAATCAATTTCGGTATGCCATACTAGATGAGGCTCAATTAATTAAAAATCCCAAGGCAAAAGTGACCCAGGCATGCCTATCTATTCAAGCAAAGCATCGACTTGCATTATCAGGCACACCAATTGAAAATTCTGCACTTGATTTGTGGACAATTTTTCGGTTTCTGATGCCCGGACTATTAGGGGGGAGAAAAGAATTTGAAAATGAATTAGTTGCAGATCCAGAAGCCACTGCAAACCTACTACGTAGACAGGTCACACCTTTTGTATTAAGAAGAATAAAAAGCGAAGTAGCCAAGGAACTCCCTCCCAAAATTGAGAATGAACTTCCCTGCATTCTGAACGATGAACAAAGAAAAGAATATCGTTCACTTACCGAAGGAGCAATTAGCGAGCACGGTGATAATTTACAAGATGCAATTAAGCATGCACCCACCCATGTTTTTGCCTTACTTACTCGCCTCAGGCAGGTATGTTGTGACCTTGCTTTACTTCCATGGAGAGAAGGCATGGCACCAAGTGGTTCAAAAGGAGAAATCCTCCTTGAGAAGCTAGCTGAGCTCACAAGTTCTGGAACTAAAATTATTGTCTTTAGTCAATTCACCTCCTACCTAAGAATTTTAAAGAATGCTATTACTCAACAAATTCCAGACCTACAAATTTTAGAACTAACTGGATCCACCCGTAATCGTACCTTACCCGTCGAAACTTTTGAAAATTCTCCCGGGCCCACAGTAATATTGGCCTCATTAAAAGCGGCTGGTCTCGGAGTAACCTTAAAATCTGCCGATTATGTATTCCTCATGGATCCATGGTGGAATCCGGCAGTTGAGGAACAGGCAATTGATCGGGCTCATCGATTAGGTCGAACCAAGCCCACTTTTGTTTATCGAATGGTCACAAAAGGAACTGTAGAAGAAAGAGTCCGAGCATTACAAATTTCCAAAAAAGAAACTTTCCACAAAATTATCGGGGAAATGGATCGACCTAGTGTACTAGCAGATCACTTTTCTTCCCTGAAAGATTTAGTTGAATTAACCGAAGACTAGAAGAAAAACAGAGTAAATAAAAAATTTGCCTGTTTTTAAACTTCTTCAGAATCTTCAGTGGAAGAAGAACTAAATTTTTTCCGCCACCTCTTAAACATACGAAAACCTGGAAGCATGAATAAACCGGTTACCATTATATAAGTAGAGGGTTCGGGCGTTGCGGTATACTGCAAATAAAAATCTCCACTATCGTAAAAAACCTCCCATCCCTTCTCCCAATTGTTGGTGTTAAAATCAACCGAGTCAGTGTTAAATACAAAATAATCATTCAATTCCGCGTGAGTCCATTGCGTACCACCAGTCCAAGTAATGCCAGAACTATTATTATTATTTAGGAATTTAAATCCACTTGTACCCGTTCGTTCCTTCGTGCCATAATTATCAGGAAATCCTGCGGTTCCATCGCTAGACTTAATTCCCAAAATATTAATTGTAAATGTTTCGTTTTTAGCACCAAACAATAAGTTTGTAAAATTCATCATATCGTAATCGGTGCCTCCAGTAGTTCCATCAAAGTCTTGTAACTCCCAATCAAAAACACCTCCACCTTGTAAGCTTAGTGTTGTGGCAGTAAAAGAGCCAATAGCAGCATCGGCAACACCATTACCAAATCCAGCTTGGTTCTTGGTAAGTCCAGAGGTTTCAGTTAAAGAAGAAGAAATCCCCTGCCCAGGAGAAAGCACATCAATTTCTCCTGACCCCGATCCTATTGTTATGCTACTCACAGTACCATCTCCGCCAATCATGCTTTTCTTTGAGGCATTAGTTCCTCCGTTTATAGTACCTTGGGATAGAGTTATTCCTGAACTTACTTCCAACTTCCCCTTGTTAATGGTAACGGTGTTTCCACTTGCCCCGAGAGCATCCGCGTGACCGGCCACTACCGTACCATCATTGATATCCATGCCTCCGCTAAACGTATTATCTCCAGTTAATTTCAAACGACCCACGCCCGATTTTGCCAGTTTTTCAGATCCACTTATCACCCCAGTTGCAAATATTTGTTCTTTCGCGTAATCAGCGGCTGTGGTCCCGGTGGCTACCTTGATGATATTAGATGAACCAGATCCAGTGAGTACCACTCCTCCTGAAAATGTTGCTCCGGATTGTGATTGAGCAAACCCTAATTCAATTGTACTGGCACCCGTATTATCCAAGGTAAGGGTTGTACCTGCTGCTCCTTTTAAGTATTCAATCACTTGGGTTTCTCCACTACCAGGATTTAATGTCAAACCGCCTTCAATGAGGTTAATATATCCTTTATCTCCACTTCCAGAGGCTAAATTTATATTTCCAGTTAACTCTTGGTCCCCACTGCCTGTTTTTAAAATAGATAAATCTGTGCTTGCAGAGCTAGATTCATAAATATTTCCAGTAAAATCAAACGCATCTGCGCCAGTATTGCCCGTTGCTGAGTAAATTGTAAGTGTACTTCCATCATCACCTCCCAATAAATTACCCGAACCGGACAAACCACTCAATACTGTAGAACCAATTCCAGAAGCATCTAGATCGAGATTTGAGCTACCGTTATGATAAGTGACTGTTGAAACATAATCATTGTTCTCTATGCGCGTGTTACTAGTTCCCACCTTAGCAACATTGGCTGTGTATGCAGATGTGTTATCAAATTCAAACGCTACCGATGAATTTAGTGATCCACCTGAGTCATGTAGAAGAATATTGACTGGGGTTCCGCCACCTCTTTTATCCCATAACCAAGCTGCATCCATGATTGTATTATACCGAGTTGTTCCATCTGTAGCCTTCGTGATTGAACCATCTCCTCCAGTATTTATATCGTAAAATCGAATTCCAATTAAGGCAGCAGCACTTGCATCCACGCTATTGTCAAGAATGGTCAAGTGGTCGCTCAATGAGGTTTGAGTGTCAGTGGCAATTTTATGATTATCATCGGCATCGGGGTTGGTTAAAGCTTGGTCGGCATCTGTCCCTCCATTACCGTCGAAGAATTTAGTTTCAAAACTAAATTCCCCCGATGGAATAGTGTAAGAATCGTTACTACTTCCGTTGTAAACTTCGACATTATGACCAATTGTAGTCTTAGTTGTCAAAGGCGTCCAAACCCCTTTAAACGCAGTATTTGATGCTGTACCATCAGCAAGTTTGAAAAAACCCAGTTCGATTAAATCTCCATCATAGGTTGTATTAACACCATCATCCGCATGAAGTGCAGCTTTCGATGCACCCGCAGCATTTAAACCATAAAGTAACTGAGTATTGGTAGTTGGGTCTGTACCGCTTCCAGAATGCCAGACATCCCAAGTTGACCATGTCATCAAAGTAGATGATTGTCCGTGGGAATTATTACATATCAAGGAGTTACAGAAAATAATAAATATAATCTGTCCCAAAAAGTAAAATTTGTGAGGAAAATTAATTACATCTAATATTCAACCAACCCAATTAAAGGTCAAATAGAAAATTAGTAAAAACTATCATGCACGCATTAGCTGAAGTTATGGGAATCCATTAACGCAATTTATGTTCATTTGCAAAGAATATTTATTATGGGAATGTACTTGCAAAATGGGGTCTACAGGGGGTAAGTTTTGTAGATGAGATCAAGCCCTATCTCAAATAATTATATTTCATTTTTTCCAATCTACAATTGGTTTCTATTGTGTTGAGTAATTTTATTAGAATTATATCTCCCACACGGCTTCTCAAAGCCTTTTTTCGTACATGTTTAGTATTTAGCTTCGGCATCTTCACACTTCCTTCTACTTTTGCCAATGAGCAACAGATTGTAATTCATTGGACTAGTGAAACCGACCTCTCGAGTGCCATTCTTTTAAAAGACAGAAACGGTACACATTTAGATGCAGGTTCGAGCAGTAATGGGGATGGTGTTCTCGTTACATTGGGATATTTCGACCTAGCGACCACAGCTAATCCATTTACAGGAACTTGGATCCCTTTAACTTTTGGCACACGACTCGGAGATTCAAGTAGCGGTTATGGCTATACGGATGGAACTTTTTCATTCACTACCGTTTTTACAAAAAACTCAAATGTAGTAAATGTTTACCCAAATGAACCTGCGAGTTACAATGTAAATTCCCAAATCACAATTGAGAGTAATGCTCCCCCGACTAATCATCCAATTTGTGTAAGGTTTTACGACCGGACAATTACTGGTCCTTCAGCTAGGTACAACACCGTCACTGGTCCACAATGGAAATGGCCTGCTTTTTCCTCGGGAGTACCTACGAATCTGTATTTAAAAATTAGCAATGCGACCGAACCTAGTGGATCTACTTGGAACTATGGATACATATTTGAAGCACCCGGTAATCCCGTTCAATGTGCATTGCAAGTGCAAGCAAACTTATCTGCCTATGTATCAGCTGGCGGTACACTTAGCCCAAACCCTACTGGTTCTTATCCCTATGATTCTGCGGTAAGCTTGAACGCAGTTCCCCATAATACTCATTGGGAATTTGTACAGTGGACAGGTACTGGGGTAAGCAACCCATCTGCTGCAAATACAACGGTTCTCATGACTCAGGATCGAAATGTAACTGCCTATTTTCAAGTTAGGAATTACAATGTAACCATTACCAAAGTTGGTAAAGGCACGATCTCAGGTTCTGGAATCTACCCCTATGGGAGTGATGCAAACATAACCGCAAATCCAGATGCTGGTTATCAATTCAATCATTGGCTGAATTACGATTCCAATTCTAACCTAACCACAGGGTTGGATAATAATTTGTCTGCATCTACAACTCTTTCCGTGGGAGGTGGGCATGCATTGGTCGCAGTTTTTGCCCCGCTTCCCTACAACATCACTTTAAATTCTACTGCTGGTGGAAACGCCACAATCGTACAAGCCCCAGACCCATATTATTTCGATAGCAATTACACGCTCTCAGCAAGCCCAGAATATGGCTACAGCTTCCAATCCTGGACAAGTTCTTCAAATTCTCAAAGTCTTCTCTCTTCGACTACCTCTTCTATTTCAAATTTTACTTTGAATGGAGATGTTTCCTTTACGGGAAATTTTTCAGAAAACCAATATCTTTTAACAGTGCTGTACGATGCTGGTGGAGAGAGTGCATCGCCTGCAATCCCGAGCAATTATAGTCACTCGACTCAGGTACCCATAACTGCGACCGCCCTTGAAGGTTATGAATTCGACCGTTGGGAAGATCAAAATGGCTCACTTATTAATTTTACAGATCTTAACAGTACTGTAGTTATGGCAAGAAATGCTGCCAATGTTACAGTCAAAGCACTCTTTAAACCAAAGCAATATTCAATTTCTCTTACTGCAAATACAGGCGGGCAGGTTTCTATTACACCCACTGCTGGACCATGGGAACATTTTAAGGTCTACCCCATTCTAGCAACTCCAAATCCAGGCTATCAATTTGTTAATTGGACGGGGAATACGAACTCAATAAATTCTCTTACAATTTCAACCACAGATTTTAATAATAGCCTAGCAATTACGGGTCCCATATCTCTAAGTGCAAATTTTAGTTTGGCAGACTACAATGTGACTGCAACCGTAGCTTCAGGTAATGGTAATGTAACTGGGAGTGGAAGCTACACGATTAATGATAATCCACAAGTAAGTGCAGTAGCAGATACGGGTTGGCATTTTGCCCAATGGAGCGGAGACGCATTTGCCCTTAATTCTAATTCTTCACAAAGCTCCAGCGTTAATCTTTTACAAAACCCCCAGAATATTTCTGTTCAAGCTAGTTTTGAAAGAAATGGATACTCGATCAATATTGTTACCGATGGAAGTGGATTAGTGAATGGCCAATCAAGCCTCAACCTTAGTCCTGTATTTCAAGATTTGATTGAGTTGAATGCCTCCGCATCCACAGGATGGGAATTTAATCGTTGGTATGGATACTCATTTGCAAATCCTGAATTAGAAAATGTATCTCTTAACGCTTCTAGTAATCTTGATTTGAATGCATCTTTTCAAAGAAAACAATATTCGTTAACAATTGGAACAACTCCACATGGTGAATCAAATGGAAGTGGCACTTATCAATTCGAAGAAAATGCAACCATTTCTACAATTCCAAATACAGGCTATCTCTTTTCTGGTTGGGCTGGAGATACTCAATACATAGCTGACATAAATTCAAGCACTACCACCCTATCAATTCCTAGTAGTTCGATTTCTGTAACGCCCACTTTTACTCCCCTTAATTACCAAGTTACTGTCTCTTCTGATAGCAATGGAACAGTGACGGGAGGTGGATCTTATTCTTTTGGTACAATTGCCACTATTGTACCAACCGGAAATGGGCCCGATTTCAGCAACAATGCACCTGCAGGATATACATTGGGAAGTTGGACAATCACAAACCAAGCAGGTCAAATTACGCAAAGATCAGATAACCCCCTCTCCTTAGTCGTAGACGGGAACTATACTGTATATGGTAATTTCGAACCCATTGATGTGCAATTGCATGATTTAAATATTTCATCATCAACACAAAGTGGTGGTCAAACTTTCAATGACCCAAGCCAAAGAGAATGGAATGCAAGTAATGCAACTTTAACATCTGTCATTACTGCAACCCCAAATATTGGGTATTCTTTTATTGGTTGGCAAAACCCAGGCAATAAATCCATCAGTCCAAATTTCAAAAGTCCGAGCATAACTTTCACAACCGACGCCAATGCTTCTCTTATTGCCCATTTCTCTAAAAATACGACTGGTGTAATTACACGTATTTCTGGAAATGGCTCAGTACAAACCGAGTCTAACGCGACTTCGCTCGTATTGAATGCAACTCCAGATAACCACAATTATTTTACCAACTGGCGGGTTGATAATAACTTTACTTATAATGTAACTCTCGGAACTTCTTCTGTAAACAGCAGTGCCCAAGTTTTCTTTTTGAACGGGAAAGAAAGTCCATCGCTCAAGTTATTAAAAGGCTACACCTATCAATTCAATTGCAATACGAGTACCCACGAATTTTATTTATCTACAGAAAATAATTCGACTAATTATAGTCAAGAGTACACAAATTCCGTTACCGGTTCGAGGACCACTAATGGTTCCCTAATTTTCACAGTACCCAACACTTTTGACACTAATACTGATCTTTACTATTGCTCAGCTGACAATTCATTTATGGGGAATAAAATTGATATCATTGACGCAATATCTGATGATCAAATTGTACCTTTTGCCACTCAAGGAACTATTACACCCAGCGTTTCTCATGACATCGCACTTGTAGCTAATTTTCTATTGAATCAATATGATGTTACTATTGCAGCTGGAAATGGTGGAGTTATTGGTACTGGTACCAGTGACAGGTACTCACACGGAACATTATTGAACTTAGTTGCGACTCCCAACCAGCACTTTGTATTTAGTCATTGGGAAGGAGCAACATTTGCGGCAAGTAATTCTTTGTCCACGACCTCCACTATTACAAGTGATTCACAAATCAATGCGATCTTTTCTCCGATACTCTACGACCTTTCGCTTACTCAGAATATAACAGAAGCGGGGAATGTATTTAGCAACTCAAATACTTATAAATTTGAAAATGGAGTAACTGTTCCTATTCAAGCAAATCCAAACGCTGGCTACATTTTCACCTCTTGGAGTAACGGAATTACCTCACCAACGACTAATATTACGATGAATGGAAATACTAGTCTATCGGCCACATTCGCTCGAAAACCTGCGACTATCCAGCTTTTGATATCAACAAATGACATTTATGGAATCACAGAAGCAGGTCAAACTGGTGGATACATTACCCCATCCGATCTATCGGGTTATAAAGTCGGCGAAACACTACAAATAACAGCCAATGATTACCCGGGTTATCAATTTGAAAATTGGATAGAAGATAACAATCAAACTGATAGTTCGCGTATAAAAACTCTTTCCCTCGATGAAAACCAGACTATTGCTGCGGTCTTTAAAAAATTAAGTTTTGATGTCAACTTATTTACCGCCCCACTTGTTGGTGGAAATATACTTGCTAATCCAGGTTCAACTTCCCAAGTGCAAAAATTGACCTTTGCCTATGGCGAAACCTTAAAAATTTCTTCTATTCCAAATAGTAATTATCAATTCCAACAATGGTCTGGAAATGGATTGGACGGTTTAAATACGACATCAAGTGAAATTGAATTGGTGGTAAGAAGTAACATAGATATCAGTGCAAAATTTATCCCCCTTCAACCGCTAGAACTAAAGATTATAATTGAACCTTTGGATTCTGGATTTGCCATTGGGGACGGATCTTTCGTTTATAATCCGAACCATCCGATTTATGCCACCCCTAATACTGGCTACCTATTTGATAGATGGGAAGGTGTTGGGATTGAAAATGCGAGCCTTCAAAACTCTTCCATTCTACTGAACGAAGATAAGACTATAAAAGCAAAATTCAAAACTGATCCAAACTATATTGGTACAGGAAACCCCACCCTTCCAGGGTTGCATTCATTAACCATAATCTCCGTTCCATCTAATTCAGGTACGGTTTCTGGCGGCGGTGCATTTGGCACTGGATGGATTGATATAAAAGCAGTCCCTTCAACAGGCTATAAATTCTTACATTGGGGTGGAAATGGACTCGAGAATAACACTTCGACTTCAACTAGGTTTTTCCTAACTGCTAATACAACACTTTCCGCTGTTTTTCGTACAGTTAAAGGATTTGATCTTTTATCGGACGCCACTTCGCTTGGAAACTCATGGTGGTATAGTGATTGGTATGGCCCTTTTTGGCATCGAGAAGGAGATTTGTGGATATACCACGCACCATTGGGTTGGGTCTATGTCATTCCAGAGGATAACTTGGGTAACTTATGGTTTTGGGTCGATTATTTATCTGGCTGGCAATGGACCTCCAAAAATATCTTCCCCTACCATCGTGCCCATTCCCAAGCTAAATGGTTTTGGTTTAATAAAGAGAAATCGACACAAGAAAGCCGTCTATTTTATGGATACAACGATGCAAGCGGAGGTGGTGCATGGGTTCAGTTTTAAAGAAAATTAGAATTCCAGTACAACCAACTTGACTAAAGCTCAAAACGAGAATGTTTAGTAATTCAGATCTAATATTTTAATCTTTATCTAAGAATGAGTAATTCTTGACTGAAGGCGAAATATTTCCGCGAACGAATTGTAAGCAAATTGAAGAAATTGACAGATTTGCTTTTAATTTAAACTATCTCGGGGAATTAGGTACGAAGTAACCATTATTTGGGTTGCATAGCCAAATAGACTTGAACCATGCCAAGCAGGACAGATACAAATAATAATCAACCTTCTAGTTCATGAAACCATTTACAGTTACACGTTAGTAGTTACATATTGCCAATTCTCTACCTTTTAATCCGATAAGGAAACCTTTTCTGTATTGTGTGTTACCGCTCCTTTAAATGATCCAATACGATTTTGGTAAATATTCACTATTCAATATGCGTTCCTGCATATTGTATTTGCATCGATCAAATCTTTTTTATTCATGCCTGTTGGCCCTTAAAAAAGCTCAACACAATTCCTTCAGTTATCAAACTTAAGAAATTTGATATACTTGATCTTCTTATCTATGCAGAACTGATTGACAGTGATGACCCAGACTGTCTCAGTTTTTCTCGTTTTAAAACTTGTTGGTTAAATTTAACTTTAAAATTAAATTTCCCTAAAGTCAAATATGCTCAAATTGAGGATAATCGCAGCGTAATATTTTGATATAATAGACTGCATTGTAATATTAAGCCAACTCACTTGACAAAAAATTTCATGTAAACCCTTAAGGGCGAAGAACTAATCCTTCAACGCTGTTCGTTTTAAATTGGAGATAGTTTCAACATAGCAAATTGTCGTACAATTTAATACTTGAGACCAATAAAAGCACAACTCGCTAATAATTCTCCTTACTTCGTGAATCAAGGAATACCAGTGAGTATACAAAAATTTGAATACAAGTTAATGACTTACCAAAAACTTTAAACGAAACTTAGTGACTCAAATTACTCAAAGAATAAAGCCGAATTTAATCTGAAAAACTGAGAGTGAGACCAATAAAAAAATAATTATCAATCAAAGTTAATTAAAAGGGTTTTTAGGTTTGAAGTAAGATAAAATTCCATTGGGATTTTTTCGAATGATTACGATTCCCTCGGTAGCTTCTAGAATTTCTCCATCTTTAATCGCATCACTAGCTCCAACCTTCCTCCATCCTCCTCCGGAAATTATTACTTGAGGAGCGTATTGATAACCAGCACCACCAGTATTACCTGTGCCAGTAAAATCAAATCCGGTAACGACTCCACTCGAAACTGTAACTGTAGCAACTGCCATTGTCGTACTCCCGCCCCCCATGAAGTAAGCTTTGGCATTGCCATTATAACCAGCACCACCATGGCCGGTCTTCCAGGTTCTGGCACCCATAGTAGCAAAATTAATATCACGTCTTTTCTTAACAACTATTGTTGAAGAGGAAGGCCTTGCAATAATTTCATGCGTACCAATTAAGCCAGAAAATATCTTGATTCCGTTTCCTGTATTTACCTCGGTTCCATTAATATCGACTTCCTTATCTCCGTTGTCGTTAAGTTTTTTCCCAAAAAGACCATCAAAAGTTATGCTGAAACCAGGAAGAGGTGCGGCGGTTCCGCTAAGGGTAACTAGCGTATGATTACTGTCGTTATGGTCAACTGACAATCCACCAGATGCAGTGCAACTTCGCAGATTGGTAACAGTACCCGCGGCCAATGAAACATCTGCAACTTGTAGAACACCGCCAGTACCGGAACCTGCTTTTGCACTTGCTGTAGCAGTTGTTGTCACGCCATCGTTGACTCCTGATTTATAATAAAATTGAGACCACGTAGCCCCATCAAGAAAAAAGAGCTGATCTGCAGCAGTATCAGATTCCCCAGAACCGGTCTTAAAATTAGATGCACCCGAACCGAATACTTTTGAAGGGATTAGTTCCGCTAGCAACATATCAGTACCGTATGGATTGTTCATCACAACAGCACCACTCTCGATGGGTAATTTCATTTTTTGATCACCACCGCTAGCTCCACCATCAAAATCTAGGACTAGATTTCCACTAGTTCTTTTAGCAATAATAAATGCCTCATCTGGATAAAACACTAAATCATTTCTGCGACCAAATCTCATGTACATAGAGGAATACCATGCAGCCACTCTTCCGGAACCCGCTGGCATAAAACAGTATGGGATATAAGAATTACCGTTGTAAAAATAAACAAAGTCTGCTCCCGCTACGCTCCCGTTTGAACTAGATGGGTTTAAATCAAGATCGGAAGATGTATTTCCAAAAACTGAACCAAGTGTGGGTGCTGGCACAACTTCAATTGAGTAGTCGCTTTGTAAGATATTTGGTAAAGATTCTCCATTCGCTAGTCTCGAAATATCAAGTGTAAGTCGGGTTGCGTTATTATCGGTTATTAAAAAAACTCTGCCTTCATCGTCATCGCCAGACTCTATTAATTTAACAAAATGAGGTCCTCCAACTATAGCCACAGTTGGAGCAACAGAATAACCTGATCCCGCATTTATAATACTGATGCCTGATATCTCACCTGATCCGTTGATACTTGCTGTAGCAGTTGCTAGGTCGTCCCCTGAAGTTGGATATTCAATTATAATTTCTGGGGCTGCGGAAAAACCACTGCCAGCATAAGTAATCGCAACTGAACCAACTCCAGCACCTGACAAAGAAGAAGCCAGAATAGGAGATTTAACTGACGAATTAAACACCCCAGATATGAATGGATTAATACTTACCTCACTGGAGTCTGAAGAAGGTTCAAAACTTATTGTCGTCGAAGTGACGCTCACTAATTGTCCAGTGTAGACGGCATCTCCAGTAATGCCGGCACTGACTACTGAATATGAAGGATTGGCAGCAGTGGCAGCAGTTATAGTTTTGGAAATACTTCCCGAAACACCGCCCACATTAGAGGCTGAAAAAAGTAGCGAAGGTAGAGATATTAATAGTACAAAAATACTGTTTGCGTAGCATGCGTTATTCATAGTGATAAGAGATAATTAAGTAAGGGCTCATAATTACTTAGCAGTAATTAAGTAAATCTTACAAGTAATTGAGATGTTTTTTCAAAATAAATATTTTGATAAGTAAGTTTTTTTTTAATAATGTCACAAAATTAGTAACTTTATGCATTAAATGTGAGATTTCCTTAAATTAACACGCTCAAATTTATATAGCAAATAAGAACCAATAATAAAACAAACTACATTTGGAATCCATAGATAAAATGAATTTGAGTGGATTATGGAGAAGTCCTCTAATATTGTGAGGCTCGCATAGTATAAAAGCGAAAGGCAAATACCCATAGCCAAATTAGAAATACTTTCTTTACGACCTTTTGTGATGGATAATGGCAAAAGAATCAGAGAAAGGAAAAATGATGAAGTGCCCAAAGCAAAACCTTTCTGGACTAATACTTTGGCTTCGTTCTTTTTTTCATTTTCGACCCGAGATAATTCTAATAGTTTGAAAAAACCTACTCGTTTAATATTTAAAAAATTGTTTTTTGAATTTAGATCGAATACCAGTGGTTTGCTCCATTTTTCGAAAGAAACAAAAAGGTTATTCTTTCCATGCACTTGGGCGGATTCCAAATCAACATTCTTCAAATAAAGAAATAATTGTGAATTATTTAAACTACTTTCAATTCTAGCACTTTTGCTATTTATAATTCTTAAGAGTTCTCCCTGTTCACCTAAAAGTAAAATTCTTAAATTATGCCATTTTTTTCCGATAATGGATCCTACGGATAGGGAAACTTTCCGAATTGGTTCAGAAGAAAGTGTGCCAAGATTCTGATTGGTAAAATTTCCCGAATCTTCCCCTAGATCAAATTCAATCTCTTTTTCTGTTTCTAAAAGAGAATTTATATTTGACCAAAAAATTGCCATTTTTTTTTGATCAAACTCTGCTCTGCTTACCGGTCCCCACTGCAAAAAGGTATACAGGGAAAATAAAGATACAACGAGCGAAAGAAAAAAACAGGGGCCCCCCCAAGA
>Ga0209711_10001051_pt1 | contig 27670 bp, 29 predicted proteins | sample ArcticOcean_MG_C_7_FD_187441 | JGI IMG/M metagenome (GOLD analysis project Ga0209711, IMG submission 187441) | Marine microbial communities from western Arctic Ocean - ArcticOcean_MG_CB11_88 (SPAdes) (version 2) | ecosystem: Environmental > Aquatic > Marine > Oceanic | place: Arctic Ocean...
ACCGGATAATCTGGCCTTAAACTGTTAACTAGTTCGTTAACGTCTGTAAATTTCTGCATCTCATGTGTCCCTTTTTATGTTTACACAAAAAGTTTTTAAAAAATTTTATAAAAAAACTTCTTAAAATGTTATTTAAGGTTTTTTTAATTAATGTAAAGAAAATAATACCAAAGGAATTAGTTGATATTTTTTTTTTCGTCGCCATATAAGACTCAAGATGAAAAGTAAAAATACAGAAATACCTAGCGTAAAATTAATCGATTTTGCCGACAAGAGTCTTCTTATACTTGATGATGATGATCCCTTTAGAAGCAGGCTTGCAAGAGCGATGGAGAAGAAAGGATTTGTCGTAACAGAGGCTAAAAATGTTGAAGAAGGCCTTAAAATCGCACAAAATACACCTACAAGTTTTGCTGTTATAGATCTTAGGCTTGAAGACGGTAGCGGTTTAGAAGTGATTAAGACCCTTCACAAATCTAAGAAAGAGAGCAGAATTGTTATGCTAACAGGCTATGGAAACTTACCTACAGCCGTAGCAGCAGTTAAAGCAGGAGCAATAGACTATATTGCTAAACCAGTGGATGCAGACGATGTTGAGGCAGCTTTACTAGCTTCACCCGAATCAAAAGCTAAACCACCTGAAAATCCAATGTCTGCGGACAGGGTTAAGTGGGAACATATTCATAGAGTATTTGAATTATGTAATCGTAATGTATCAGAGACAGCTAGAAGACTTAAGATGCATCGTAGAACGCTACAACGTATACTTTCGAAACGATCACCTAAATAATTATTGTAAATATTGGTTTATTTTTTTCAGCTGCGATAGGCTGAGCAAAACTATTAATACTTTAAAAAGTTCTGCAAATAAAAATGGTTTCACACCTAATTGAAATAAAGGTTTTTCCCAACCAATTAAAGCTCCTAACCACAAGACTCCAAAAATATAAATAAAACTTACTGAAAATGAAAGTTGTAAAAATTTTACAAATAGTTTCCATCCAAGTAGATTTTTGCTATAATTAAAAGATCCCGCAAAATAAGCAGTAAAAAGAAATCCAATTAAATAGCCCATTGTTGGTCCAGTAAAATAAACTATCCCAATTCCTTTTTCAGGTGTACCAGAAAAAACAGGTAAACCGATAATTCCTTCAAATAAATATAATGCTACAGTTGCAACACCTAATTTCCATCCAAGGGTAATACCTAAAAAAAGTACCACTAATGTTTGCATGGTCATAGGAACCGGGTAAAAAGGAATTTTTATTTTTGATGAAATCGCTAACAGAACTGTACCCATTAAAGCAATAAATACATTTTTTATTAACTTAGAATCTTTTAGTTCTTTTATTAATTCCATAACTGTATATTTACTTTTTTTTTAATTAAAATCTAGTTATTTGTTAATTGCACAAATACATCTTCTAAATCACCATCTTCTGTAGATATATCTAAAATTTCAATGTTATTTTTCTTTAGTATTCCTGCAATATCATCAAATTTATAAGAATTTTTCTCATATATAGCTGTTACAGTATTATCGATTTCAGAATTAAATTGTACTCCTGGTAAATTTAAATTTTTGTCATTAGCTACCTTAGAAACTTTAAAAGTAATTTTTTTGGTTTGTATTCTGTCTAATAATTTTTGAGTCGTATCTAACGCGACTAAATTACCTTTATCAATAATTGCAATACGATCACACATTTCTTGGGCTTCAAAAAGATAATGTGTAGTTAATATAATTGTTACTCCTTCTTTATTTAATGTTTTGACATTTTCCCAAAGTTTTTTTCTTAATTCAACATCAACACCTGCCGTAGGCTCATCCAAAACAAGTATCGGTGGTTGATGAACCATAGCTTTTGCAATTAGAAGTCTTCTTTTCATGCCACCAGAAAGACTTCGTGCATAGGAATCTGCTTGTTTTTCTAGCGAGACCATCTTTAAAATAATATCTGTAATTCTATCTTTTTTTTGAACCCCGTATAACCCCGCTTGTAATTCTAGTAATTTTCTAGGACTAAAAAAAGCATCTAAATTAACTTCTTGTGGCACTATTCCTATTGATGCTCTTACTTGTCTTGGATTTAGATCTAAATCAAATCCCCAGACATTTACTAGCCCTTGTGTTTTTGCGACAGTGCCTGCAAGTATACTCAGAAAAGTAGTTTTACCAGCTCCATTGGGGCCCAACAAGCCGAATACCTCACCTTGTTCAACTTCAAAACTTAAGCTGTTAAGTGCTTTATTTGAAACACCTTTTTTTTTATTTTTTGAATAAATCTTAGTTAAGTTTTCAACACTTAAAGCAATTTTGTTCATAGTTTATTTAATTATATCACGAAACAAATAAGGTATTATAAATATTAAATTTATGACTTCCTTAAAAAAAACAGATCATTTTTATTTGATAGATGGCTCAGGCTATATTTTTAGAGCTTATTACGCACTTCCACCACTTTCAAGAAAAAGTGATGGCCTGCCGACAGGTGCTGTCAGCGGCTTTTGTTCCATGCTTTTTAAGCTCTTAGAAGATTCTAGAACTGATGACTCCACACATAAACCAACCCACTTTGCTGTCATTTTCGATTCTGCTAAAAAAAATTTTAGAAATGATATTTATAGTGAATACAAAGCTAATAGAACTGAAACTCCAGAAGATTTGATTCCTCAATTTGAGTACATCAGAAAAGCAGTAAAAGCATTTAATCTACCTTCAATTGAACTAATTAATTATGAAGCTGACGATCTTTTAGCAACTTATGCAAAAAAAATTGTAGCCGCTGGGGCCAAAGTAACTGTGATTTCTTCAGACAAAGATTTAATGCAGCTAGTATCAGAAAAAATAAGACTCTATGATCCTATGAAAAATAAAGTTCTAGGAGAGAAAGAAGTGTTTGAAAAATTCGGTGTTAAGCCCAATCAGGTTATTGATGTTCAATCTTTAGCAGGAGATTCTTCTGATAATATACCTGGTGTACCAGGTATAGGAGTTAAAACTGCCGCCGAACTTATTAATAAATATAAAACCTTAGATGTTCTGTTAAAAAATATAGAAGAAATTCCACAAAACAAGAGAAGAGAAACTCTTTTAGCAAACAAAGATAAGGCAATACTTAGTAAAAAATTAGTTACATTGAAAGATGATGTTCCTGTCAAAGAAGAGCCTGAGAGCTTTATTATGAGGAGTGTAGAAAAAGAAAAACTTTTTGATTTTTTTCGTGAAATGGAATTTAATAGATTGTTGAGCCAAGCTATTAGTTTTTATGGAGAAAGTCAAAATTCAACATCCAGTCAATTGAATCCAATAAAGGACAAGAAAGAAAAAAAAATAAATACTAAAGATTACGAATGTATTTTAGATGAAAAAAATTTGAACAAATGGGTAAAAATTTTAGCAGAGAAAACAGTTATTGCTGTAGATACTGAAACATCATCCTTAAATCCATTAGAAACAGAATTAGTTGGTGTTTCATTTAGCTATGCTCCGAACAAAGCGTGCTACATACCTTTGGCTCACAAAGAAAAGAGTTTAAAAAAAGAAATAGTTCTGAAAAAAATTAAGCCACTTTTAGAAGACCCAAGTATTAAAAAAGTTGGTCAAAATATAAAATTTGACTTTATCGTTTTTAAACAAAACGGCATAGAAATGAATCCAATTGAAGACACCATGTTAATTTCTTATACTTTAGACGCAGGTATCAATCGCCACAACATGAATGCTCTGTCTGAAATTCACCTCGGACATAAGACAATAACCTTTAAGGAACTAGTAGGCTCAGGAAAAAATAAATTAAATTTTTCTGACATAGAACTAGCAAAAGCAACTGAATATGCCGCTGAAGATGCAGATGTAACTTTAAGATTATACGAAAATTTAAAAGAAAGAATGAATGAAGAAAAACTAAATAAAATTTATGAATATTTTGAAAAACCAATGGTAAAACTATTAGCAAAATTAGAATTTAACGGAATTAAAGTTGACGTCAATTATCTTAAAAAACTATCGGCACAGTTTGAAAAAAAATTAAAAAAAATAGAGAAAGATATCTTCACTGTAGCTGGAAAAGAATTTAACATTGCCTCTCCTAAACAGCTTGGTGAAATCATCTATAACGAACTTAAAATAGCTAAACTTAAAAAAACCAGAAAAGGCAGCTTGGCAACCAATGCTAGCGTTTTAGAAAATTTAGCATTAACAGGCCATAAATTTCCCAATCTAATTCTAGAATGGAGACAGGTTTCTAAATTGAAGAATACATATACCGATGCATTGCAAGACCATATTAGCTCTAAAACTAAAAGAGTGCACACATCATTCTTATTAGCAGCTACTAACACAGGAAGATTAGCATCAAGCGACCCTAACTTACAAAATATTCCCATTAAATCAGAAGATGGAAGAGAAATTAGAAAAGCATTTGTTGCAGATAAAGGTAATGTTTTAATTTCTGCAGACTACAATCAAATTGAAATGAGAATCCTTGCAGATATAGCAGATGTAAAAGAATTAAAAAAAGCATTTAAAAACAATGAAGACATACATAGTTTAACCGCTAGTCAGGTTTTTAATGTTCCAATAGACAAAGTAAATGAAGATCTAAGAAGAAAAGCAAAAGCAATTAATTTTGGAATTATTTACGGAATAACACAATACGGATTGGCAAAACAAATTGCGGTTTCTAATCAGGAGGCATTAGATTTTATTAATGCGTACTTTAAAAAATTTCCTGAAATTAAAGATTATATGAACACAACAATTAAATTTTGTAGAACTAGAGGGTTTGTTAATAATATTTTTGGTAGGCGAATACACCTTAGGGGGATTAACGATAAAAACTTTAGCGTTAGAAGCTTTCAAGAAAGAGCAGCTATAAATGCACCAATACAAGGTTCAGCAGCTGACATCATTAGGTTGGCTATGATCAAGTTAGATCAAATAATAGAAACTGATAAAAAATTTAAAACAAAAATGCTTTTACAGATTCATGACGAGCTTATTTTCGAATGCTCTCAAAATGATAAAGACTATGTAAAGAAAGTCATTAAAGAAGCTATGATATCTGTCTCAATTTCTGATTATCACATGTTTTCCATTCCTTTAAATGTAAGTATTAATTCTGGTCTTAACTGGGGTGAGGCCCATTAATTTGATTGAGTTACGCCTAAATTTTGACAACTTAGTTGTAAAAATTAAACATTAAATGACTCAAACAATTGCACTTGTAGATGACGATAGAAATCTTTTAACGGGGATTAGTATTGCCTTAGAAAGAGAAGGATTTAAAGTTCAAACTTATATTGACGGTGAAACAGCTCTTAATGGTTTAACCAGGAATCCTCCGGATCTAGCAGTTATCGATATTAAAATGCCAAGAATGGACGGTGAAGAACTTTTGACTCGTTTGAAAAAAAAAATGTCTATACCTATTATTTTTTTAACATCCAAAGACGATGAAGTAGATGAACTGTTAGGACTCAAGTTAGGTGCAGATGATTTTGTTAAAAAATCAGGTGGTTTTTCTATAAAAGTTCTAATCGAGAGAATAAAAATTCAACTTAGAAAAAAAATCGAAATCGTTGATGATTCTAAAAGTCTTATTACCCATGGAAAATTGAAGTTAGACCCCTCACAATTAGAGTGTGAATGGAATGAAAAAGCTTTACCCGACAAGTTGACCACAACTGAATTTTTAATAGTTAAAGAGCTTGCAAAAAGACCTGGTGTAATAAAAGAAAGAGCACATTTAATGGATATAGCCTACAAAGAGAACACAGAAATAGAAGATAGGACTATTGATAGCCACATAAAGCGTATTAGAAAAAAATTTAAAAAAGTTGATGAAAAATTTTCAGCAATTGAAACAAGGTATGGAAGTGGGTATAGATGGAATGTTAGTTAATGAACCAAAAAAAATCAACATCTATACTAAAAAAATTCTTATTATTTAATTTATTAGTTTTTTCCGTACTAGGACTGCTTACCTATATTTACTTACAGGCAATTCAACCTAATTTAGTAAAAAATAAATCTACAAGTCATTTAGTTGTTATCAAAAATACTACCGATCATTTGCAAAGGTTAAATATAGATTTTGAAGAAAAAAGTTTAAGTACATTTTTGTTATCTGCTAGATTTTTATTTCAAAGCTTAGATAGAGTTCAGTTTTTTAACTTAAATGGAAATCTAGTTGGCGACACTAACATGTTAGATCTAGATAAAAATGTTTTTTCTAGATCTGATTTAATTGTCGAACAAGAAATAGATAACCCGAGTGTTAATCAAGTTTTAGATAGCAACACTAATACTATCAACAACGAACTTGATTACTATAAGGAAATTAAAAATACTATTTTAAGCAAACTAAAAAATGAACCTTTTGTTATTGAGAAGAAAATAAAAAAAGATTTTTTTGTAGAGACTTTAGATAAAGTAATAATAGAAAAAAAAAAAGTTGGCTATATACTTGTTAGTGAACAATCTAATGAGATACTGGTAGCCGTTGATGAAAGAAAAAATTTTATAATTAGGACAGTCTTAGCTGTCGCCTTGGTTATTTTTATTTTTTCTATTTTTTTAAATAAATATATTTTAAAACCAATAAGTTTTTTGGTTAAATATACAGAGTCGATAAAAGCAAAATCGAGTCAACCTGTTAATATTGATAATTTTTTTATTAGAAAGGATGAGGTAGGTAAATTAACTCAATCTATTCATGAAATGACTCTAGATCTTCAGAAAAGAACTAATCGTGCAGAAACTTTTTCTACAGATTTAGCTCACGAAATTAGAAATCCATTAGCGTCTTTAAAAGGAGCATCTGAACTGTTAGACAAAACTATAGAACAAAAAGATCGAGAAAAATTATTAAATATTATTAATCATGACGTTGAGCGGATAGAACGTCTTATTACGGATTATACTCAAATGCTAAAAGACGAAGCCTCTCTTTCAAGAGAAAAAATGCTTAAAGTCGATCTAAATTTAATTATTAAGAGTGTCGTAGAAGACTTTAAACAAAACGTCGAAAGTTTAAATAAGAAAATTGATATTAAGATAGTGAACAAAGAAAATAAGCAAAAATCTCTTTACATACTAGCAATTGAAAACAGAATAGAGCAAGTTATCGCAAATCTTTTAGATAATGCAATTTCTTTTAGTCAAAGTAATAGTAAGATTTTACTTGAAATAGATGAGACAAAAAATTATTTTTTAATAACTTTTAAAGATGAAGGGCCAGGTTTTAACGAAAAAAAAATAGAAAATATATTTAAGAGATTTTACAGCAACAGACCTAAAAATTTTGGTGAACACTCAGGTTTAGGTCTTAATATAGTAAAAAATATTATTGAACTCCATAAAGGCAAAATTAAAGCAATAAATAGAAGAGATATCAAGGGAGCCCAAATAGAAGTTATACTACCCAAACACTTCTAAGATTGTTGCTTGCTAAGAATAAATTATATTGTTAAAACACCCGCAGATTATGGAAGATTTTAAAGTAAAAGATATTAATTTAGCTGAATTTGGTAGGAAAGAAATATCCCTAGCTGAAACAGAAATGCCAGGTTTAATGGCACTAAGAGAAGAATACAAAAATAAATTTCCTCTTAAAGGTGCAAAAATTTTAGGTTGTTTACACATGACCATTCAAACTGCTGTTTTAATTGAAACGCTTGTAGATTTAGGCGCCGAAGTAAGATGGTCTTCATGCAATATATTCTCAACACAAGACCATGCCGCAGCGGCTATAGCTAAAGCGGGAACACCTGTTTTTGCCTGGAAAGGTGAAACCGAAGAAGAAGCCATATGGTGCATAAGGCAAACAATCGAAGGAAAAAAAGATTGGAAAGCGAACATGCTATTAGATGATGGCGGTGATTTAACCGCGATGATGCATAACGATTATAAAGATTTACTAAAAGAAATAAAAGGTGTTTCAGAAGAAACAACAACAGGGATTAAAGCATTAAACAAAATGGAAAAAGATGGATCTTTAATGATACCAGCAATCAACGTTAATGACTCAGTTACAAAATCTAAATTTGATAATTTGTATGGATGTCGCGAAAGTTTAGTAGATGGAATAAAAAGAGCTACTGATGTAATGATGTCAGGTAAAGTGGCGATAGTAGCTGGGTTCGGTGACGTAGGAAAAGGAAGTGCAGCATCCTTAAAGCAGGCAGGAGCAAGAGTAATGGTTACAGAAGTTGATCCTATTTGTGCATTACAAGCTTCCATGGAAGGTTATGAAGTTGTTTTAATGGATGAAGCAATTAAGAGAGCTGACATAGTAGTCACAGCAACTGGAAACAAAGATATTGTTACCGCAGATCACATGAGAGACATGAAAGACAGAGCAATACTTTGTAACATTGGTCATTTTGATAATGAAATTCAAGTTGAGGCTTTAAAAAATTACAAATGGGATGAAATAAAACCCCAGGTACACGAAATAGAACTTCCTAGCAAAAAAAGAATAATTTTATTAGCTGAAGGAAGACTCGTAAATTTAGGTTGTGCGACAGGGCACCCGAGTTTTGTCATGAGCGCATCATTTACAAATCAAGTTATTGCACAAATAGAATTATGGAATAATTCTAATAAATATGAAAATAAAGTTTATGTATTACCCAAACATTTAGATGAGAAAGTAGCTACCTTGCATCTAGAAAAAGTTGGAGCAAAACTAACTAAAATGTCAAAAGAACAAGCTGATTACATTAGCGTTAAACCGTCCGGACCATTTAAACCAGATACTTACCGCTACTAACAGTAGCTAATGATCATAAACTCTTTAGATCAATTAAATCAAATCTCATTAAAAATTATTTCAAAAATTAAAAAAGAAGATTGCATCTTATTATTTGGAGAGATTGGTGTTGGAAAAACTACCTTAACTAGAGCCCTGATTAACAATTTTCAAAATCAAAATAAAAAGGATGAGACTGAAGTATTAAGCCCTACTTTTAATATTGTTTACGAGTATGAAATTGGCGAACATAAAATAATGCATTACGATCTTTACAGGTTAAAAACTGAAAGAGATATTCAACAACTTGGAGTTTTTGAACAAAGCATAAATAACATTAAAGTTATAGAATGGGGAGAGATAATCAAAGACAAACCAGAAGACAGACTCGAAATTTATATGTCTTACGAGAAAGAAAAAAATATGAGAAAAATCAATTTCAAAGGGTTTGGCAGATGGAAAGAATTTAATGCAATATAAAATCAAAAAAATTTCAGGAGATGCTTCTTTTCGTGAATTTTACAAAATAGAAAAAAATTCTAAATTCACAATATTAGTTAAAGCTAATAAAGATAAATTTAGAAATCTAATTATTTACGCGGCTATTAACGAACTATTAATTAAAAATAAAATAAAAGCTCCAAAGCTAGTTCAAGAGTATTTTGTAAAAAATATGATGGAGATAGAAAATTTAGGAAGTTACTCCTTTTTAGAATACGTAAAAAATAAAAAAAATAAATCTAGTGATTATAAAAAACTAGTTGAAATAATAATTAAATTGCAAAAAATAAATTTTAAAAAGGATATTAAATTTAGAAATAATAAAATTAGAGTTAAGAAACATAATTTATCTGAATTGCACAAAGAATCTGATTTATTTTTTGATTGGTATTTAAAAAATAATAGTAAAAAAAAAGAATTCAAAAAAAATAAAAATAAAATAAAAAAAGAATTAAATACTCTTTATAACAAACTCTATTTTCAAGAAATGTGTTTTGTACACAGAGATTTTCATGCCTCTAATATAATGGTTAAAAATAAAAAATTTGGTTTAATCGACTCACAAGACGCACTTAGAGGTAATTTACTTTATGATGTTGCCTCACTTATTGACGATGTTAGAATTAAGCTCCCGCTAAAACTAAAATCTTCTCTTTTTAGCTATTATCTTTCTAGAACATCAAAAATTAAAAAAAATACGGAAAAATTATTAGCCCAAAATGATTTTGATATTTTGTCAGTGCAAAGAAATTTAAAAATATTAGGTATCTTTGTCAGACTTTTTAAAAGAGATAATAAATTAAGTTATTTAAAGTATTTGCCATATATTTGGGAACTTTTAGAGCTAAGACTCAAGAATCCAATTCTTATAAATTTAAAATATTTATTAAATAAAGCTGTACCTATAAAAAATAGAAAAAAGGTTAATTTTAATGACAATTAAGAAGGCTATGCTATTAGCAGCTGGTTTTGGTAAACGAATGCTACCGTTAACGGCTAAAACACCAAAACCTTTAATAAAGATTGGTTCAAAAACTCTTTTAGCAAGATCTATAGAGTTGCTCATAAAAATAGGAATAGATGAAATCATTATAAACACACATCATTTATCAAAAGAGATTGATAGTTTTCTCGGAAACAAGAATTATCAAATTTCTATTAGTGTTATAAGAGAGCAAGTATTGCTTGATACAGGAGGCGGCATTCTAAATGCTACCAAAAATTTTAAAAATGAGCCTTTTTTTGTTTTAAACCCAGATACAATTTGGAATAACGATTATTACGATGAATTAAAAAATCTTGAAAATTCTTATCTAAAAAATAATAAACCTATTTTATTATTAGTTAATAAAATAAATAGTTACGATAAATCTTTCAAAGGTGATTTTAATTTTACAGACAACAACTGCATTGTAAGAGAAGCTAGTAATCAGTACATATTTACGGGTGCTCAGATCATCAACAGGTCTATCTTTGAAACTATTAATGAAAAGGTTTTTTCTATGAATCTACCATGGGACAATATGATAAAAGAAAAAAAACTATTAGGACAAGAAAGTAATCAAACTTTCTTTCACTTAAACAATTTTAAGGTTTACGAGAAATTAATTAAACTAAAATTTACTGATTAGTAATAATCAGTTTTTCTCTAGATTTATCAAGGTACTTAATGTCTTTTACTTCTAGGTTTTGGTTGAATTCAATAACGAGTGGGTTTCCAGTTGGTATTTCTAATTCATTAATTTTTTGATTTGAAATATTAAATAATTTTTTACAAAGAGCTCTTAAAGAATTTCCATGAGCAGCAATTATTATATTTTTATTATTTTGTAAGTCAGGCTTAATTTTGCTTTCAAAAAAAGGAATTACTCTATTATAAGTATCCTTTAACGATTCTGTCAAAGGTATCTTGTCTTGAGGTATGCTGGCGTTTAAAGAGCTAAACAAAAATTGATTCTTATCATTCTCAAGCATTGGTGGTGGTGATATGTCCCAAGATCTTCTGTATTTTTTAAACTGCTCTTCACCAATTTTTATTTTTGTTTCTTCTTTATTTAATCCAGTTAATGAACCATAATGTCTTTCGTTGATTTCCCAGGAAGAATTTAACTCAAGCTTTAAATTATTTTCCTCAAGTATAACGGACAAGGTTTTGATCGCTCGTTTTAGAAATGAAGTATAAGATATATCTATATTTATATTAAGATTTTTAATTAATATTCCTGACTTCTTAGCTTCAAGAATACCTTGTTCAGATAAGTCAACATCAACCCATCCAGTAAATCTGTTTTCAGCATTCCACACACTTTGACCGTGTCTAGTTAAAATTAATTTGCTCATAATAGTTTATTATTAAATAGTATGTACTATATTTAAATCATTATGAAAAAGAATATAGTTAAATTAGTTATATATTTATATTATTTGTCTCTAGTTCTTTTATTGCTTATTTATTTATTTCCCGGAAGTATAATTGGCTATCTGCTATATGAAAATTTAGACAAACAACCTAATCTCGTCAATAGTCCAATAGGAACTGCTATAAATCATTTTTTTTATTTTTTTTACTTAACTTTTTTAGGGCTAATTTATAATTTAAGTGAAAAAAAATTTATTAATAGTTTTTTATTCTTATTTTTTCTTTCATTTTTTCTAGAATTACTTCACTTTTTTATACCCAATAGAGCTTTCGAACTAAACGACCTTCTAGCTAATATTGTAGGCGTTGTAAGTATATTCTTTTTATTCACATTAAAAAAAATTTTTACTAGATGAAAAAACTTATTCTTGCTGTAATTATTTTGTTAAATTTAAACGAAAGAATAATCGCTAGTGAAATTTATGGCCTTCCAATTATTACTGACGGTGACACTATCAAAATTTCAAACAATAAAATAAGATTACATGGTATTGATGCTCCAGAAAAAAAACAAAAGTGTACTAAAAACAAAAAAAAATATAATTGTGGAGTAGTTTCTACAAAGGCACTGACCAAGAAGATTGGTAAAAGATTAGTCAAATGCTTGACGCAAAAAAATAAGGATAGATATAATAGATTTATTGGTATTTGCTTTGTTGAGCATGAAGACTTAAACAAATGGATGGTTCGTAATGGCCACGCGGTTGCATACAAACGTTATTCCAAAGACTACATTTTAGATGAAGAATTTGCAAAAACCAATAAACTAGGGCTGTGGTCTGGAACTTTTTTAAAACCAGAAAAATGGAGAAAGCTTAATTAAACTCTTGTATAAAATAAGTAGTGATTCATTCTAAAAAAATTCAATTTTATTTAATAATTTTTATTATATTTACATCTTGTTCTTCAATACCTAAAAATACTAAAAATAGCTGTGCTATCTTCGAAGAAAGATATCTCTGGTATAAACACACTAAAGCATCTTATGAGAAATGGGGTGCTCCTATTCATTTACAGCTTGCATTTGTTAAACAAGAGAGTGATTTTAATTGGTTAGCAAAACCACCTAGAAAGAAATTATTTAAAGTAATACCATTTAAGAGACCATCCAGCTCTTTTGGTTACTCTCAAGCAGTAGTTGGGACTTGGGAGCAATATAAAAAAGAAACTAATAATAAACTAGCTACACGTGCAAGATTTAAAGATTCAGTAGATTTTATTGGCTGGTATATTAACAAAACCTCAAAAATATTAAAAATATCTAAGAAAGATACTTACAGACAATACCTTGCTTACTACAAAGGTTGGGGTGATTATAAAAATTATAAGAAAGATAAGAAAGCAATTATTTATGCTAAGTCAGTTAAAGATTTAGCTAACAATTATAGAAAACAATTAACTGTATGTCAGAAAAATTTAAATAAAAATAAGTATTTTATTTTTTAAGCTGTTTATTCAATTCAACTTCAACTGCGTCAATGTTTTTTTCATTCTTGCCAATTATAGAATAAATTGTTGGAATTACATAAAGTGTAAAAAAAGTTGAAAATAACATTCCACTAAAAATAGTTATGCCAACCGTTAGTCTGCTTGCAGCGCCTGGTCCAGAACCAACTATCAACGGAATTACCCCAAAGATGGTAGAGAGACTTGTCATTAGTATTGGTCTAAATCTAATCGTTGAGGCCTCAACTATTGCCTCTTCTAATTTCTTCCCTTCTTTTCTTAGTTGGTTGGTAAACTCCACAATTAAAATTCCATTCTTTGCAGCTAGACCAATTAAAATAATCAAGGCAATTTGACTATAAACATTCAAAGAAGAACCAACTACAAGTAGTCCTAATAAACCTCCGAGTATTGCAAGAGGCACAGTAAGCATAATTGTAAGAGGATGTCTCCAACTCTCAAATTGAGCACACATGGCTAAATAAGCAGTTATCAAAGCTAGGGTAAAAATTACATAAAGTTCATTATTTGTTTTTTTATATTCTTCACTCTCACCTTTGTAGGCAATTTTAGCTTGAGGTGTATTTTTTTCTACAACATCTAATAAAAATTTCAGCGCTTCATCCAAAGAATAGTCACCAACTAATCTTGCAGAGATAGTTACAGCTTTTTGCCTATTATATCTTGCTAAGAATGGTGACTTCCCCTCTTCGCTGTACTCAACTAAATTAGAAACTGATATTAATTTTCCATTATTTTTTGATCTCACAAATACTTTGCTTATACTTTCTGGTTCCTGTCTGTCTTTAATGTCGCCCTGAAGAATAATAGAATATTCCTTTCCATCTTGCGTAAATTTTGTAACTGTCTTTGAGCCAAAAATAGTTTCTATTGTTCTCCCTATATCTTCCGTAGAAACACCTAAATCTGCAGCTTTTTTCTGATTAATTTGGATATTTAGCTGTGGTTTATTAAGGTCAAAATCGTCTTGAACAGAAGATAATCCAGGGTTTTTTCTAGCCTCTCTCTTAATTATTTTTTTCCATTCTATTAATTGATCATAGGTATTTCCAAGCACTACAAATTGTACGGGACTCTCAACTCCACCTGTTCTAATACCTTGAGGCATAACAGAAAATGCAAGGACACCAGGAACACGACCTATCTTAGCAAAAGACTCCCTTAATATTTTTACCCCATGGCGTTTTCTTTTTGACCAATCTTCTAGAAGGACAATAATAAAACCACTATTAACCTGTTTTGAAGATTTGCCAAAACCTGGAACTCTCATAATCAATTTTCTATACTCACCTTTACCTAATTCTGGCAGCAACATTGCTTCAATTTCTTCTGCTTTAGATTTTGTAAAATTAAAACCAGAACCCTGTGGTGCTTTTATAATTACAAAAAAAGCCCCTCTATCTTCAGGTGCAATTAATTCTTTAGGTGTAAAATTAAATAAAAATGTAGTTAATGCTAATGTTACGCCTAAAAAAGAAATGATTATTTTTTTTTTATTTATCCATAAAATCAAAGATTCCCTATAGGCAATGGTAATACCTTTTAAAAATTTTTCAAACTTACTTACAGTTTTAGATTTTTCCATATTTTTTTTTAAAAATTTACTAGCCAACATAGGACTAAGAGAAAGCGCTACAAAACTAGATATAATAACGGCAGAGGCTAAAGTTATCGCAGTCTGGGTAAAAAGAACTCCTGTAATACCTTTAATAAAAACCAAAGGAACGAACACAGCTACTAAAACTACTGTAGTTGCTATAATTGCAAATGATACTTGTTTAGCACCTTTGTAAGCTGCAACTAGAGGGCTTTCACCTAATTCAATTCTTCTAACAATATTTTCCAACATTACTATTGCATCATCTACCACAATTCCTATTGCCAGAACCAATGCCATTAGAGTGAACAAATTAATAGAAAAATTAAAAATATAGATTGCCAGAAAAGTAGAAATTAAAGAAACAGGTAATGCTACAGCTGGTACAATTAGAGCTCTAATGTTACCTAAAAATAAATAAATTATTATGGTAACTAGAATTAAAGCAACAAATAGAGTTTTGTACACTTCTGAGATAGCAGCTTTTATATATCTGCTACGATCAAATGAAACTTCAAGACGCGTACCTTCCGGCAACGACCGCTTTATTTCTTTGATCTTATTTTTTATTCCATTAGCCACATCAATAGTATTTGCATCTGACTGTTGGTAAATACCAATCCCCACCACTTGCTTTCCATCTCCTTTAAAAACTGTTCTGGTTGATGCCGCGCCCACTTCTACTCTAGCAACATCCTCTAATGTAATAACAGATCCATCGTTGGCTCTTTTAAGTGGTAATTTTTTATAATTTTCAAGATTTTGGTAGGCTTTATCTAATTTTATTGTTAAATCGATATCTTTTGATTCTATTCTACCAGCTGGAAACTCAATATTTTCCTTTTTTAAAGCTTGTTCAACCTCTTGCGTTGTTAAATCCCTAGCTGCAAGTGCAATTGGATCCAGCCATACTCTAAGAGATGTTTCTCTTTCACCACCTAACCTAACTCTACCAACTCCAGGAACCGTTGAAAATGTATCAGTCAAAAAACGATCTGCATAATCTGTTAATTCAAGATCTGTCATTGCTTCTGAGCTAAATGACAACCACATTGTTGTTCTCATGCCTGCACTTTGTTTAAATATTTCTGGTGCTTTTGCATCATCAGGAAGATTATCTGCTACACGTGCAACAGAACTACGAACGTCATTAGTCACATCATCAAGATCTAAACCATTTTCAAATGTTAGCGTAATTCTTGAACTTTCATCTTCACTAAAAGAATCTATTGTTTCTAACCCAGGTGTTCCTCCTACAAAATCTTCTATTTTTTGGGTAATTTGAGCGTCTATTATTTCTGCTGAAGCACCTTTATAATCTGTTTGAATAGTTACAACAGGAGGCTGAACATCAGGAAGTTCATCTGTTGGAATTTCTTGAAAAGTTATTATTCCAAAAATAACTAAAACTATGCTCATTACTGAGGCAACAACAGGTCTTTTAATAGATAAATCTGTTAAAAACATTATCTGTTTTTTTGTTTGATTATTTTTATTTTACTTTTATCTCTAACTTTTGAGACACCCTCAACAACAATTTGATCTCCCTCAGAAACACCGTCTAAAACAGACACTTTTCCAAAATTTCTTTTTCCAATTTGTATATTTGTTTTATCTACAGTTTCTCCATTAACAACATATACAAAAGCAGTTTTACCCTGAATTGTAACTGAACTTTCTGGAACACCAATCTGTTGAATTTCGTCATAAATAATTTTTACAATTAATAATTGCCCAGGTATAATTTTAAATTTAGAGTTGTCTACTATTACTCTTGCTAGAATTGAACGTGTAGACGGGTCAACACGTGAACTGACCGAGTCTATATTGCCAGTAAATTTTTCATCAAATGCTGTAGAAGATATTTCTGCTTTTAGCCCAGACCTTAAAGTTCCAACAAAATTTTCAGGTACTTTAATGTCTATAACAATTTTTTTAAGATCATCTAATGTAATAATTAAACTATCAGTGCCCAATACACCCTGTGCTATTTCTCTTTTACCAAGCCTCCCCTCAATCTCTGCAACTACTTGGTCACCATTATTTAATGTAGCTATAACTTCTCCTACTTTGACAAATCGACCTTCAATATCAAGTTTCTCTTTAATGTCTTTTTTTTTTATTCTGTAGGTTTTTGAATCTTGAGCTATCGCAGTACCAAAAGTTTCTATACTCCTATAAAATGTAGATTTTTCAACAGTTTTAACTATTACTCCTGGCGGAGGCCTAACACTAAATTTTTTCTTAAAATGTAAGCCAACAAAATGTCTAGCTGCAATTATAGAAAAAATAATAACAAAAATAATTATTAATAATGTTTTAATTTTGCTTGTAGTTTTCATTTTTTATTTAAGACCATATTCCGACCAAGATCCATCATATATGATTGGATTTTTATCATTTAAAATTTTATTGGCCATAGCTAAAATGCACGCAGTAATACCTGACCCGCAAGTGAATACTTGTTGTTTATCAGTTCTAATACCGACATGCTCAAAAACTTTCATTAATTCACTTTTATCCTTAAATGTATGATCTGTTTTATTAATACATTCATCGAATGGTAAATTTTTTGAATTTTTAATAGAGCCACTTTTTAAACCTGGACGTGGCTCTGGTTTTATACCTTCGAATCTTTTCTTCCCTCTAGCGTCCACAACTTGAAAAATATTTAACTTTATATTTTTATCAATCTGCAACTTATTTACTACTAAACTTTTAATTTCCTTTGCTTCATAGGTAGTCCTTTTGTTTACACTTAAATTATTTGTAGTTTTTTTATTATCAATCTTCCACTTTTTTAAACCACCATCTAAGACAAAAATTTTACTAATATCATGACCAAAATAAATGAACATGTACCAACATCTGCAAGAACTAATTACATCAGAATTATCGTAGACAACTATCTTATCTTGATTAGTGATACCGTAGTTAGATAACATTTTCTGCCACTTTTCTTTAGACGGTAACATGTGAGGTAAAGTTGAATTAAGTTCCGAATTTTTATCTACATCAAAAAATTGAGAATTTTCTATATGTTCAACTAAAAATTCTTTTTGTGCATCTCTTTTTGTACTTGGCATATGCCAACTCGCATCTAAGATTTTTACTTTATTTAAATTTTTTTCAAGCCAGTTAGTATTAACCAAAGACATTATTGATTTTTTTCATTATATATTTTTGATGGTATTCCTCTGCTGTGCAGTAGTTTTTAATTTTTGATATTTTTGTTTCAATTTTTTTATCAAATTTACCACTAGATAGATTTTTACATTGCTCTGCCATTTTTTTTTGTTGTTCATTTTCATAAAATATTTCACTCCTATATTGAGTGCCCACATCAGGGTATTGCATATCTTTCTGAGTAGGGTCGTGGATCTCAAAAAAAACTTCTAACAATTTTTCATAAGGAATAATTTTTTCATCATAAATTATTTTTACAGTTTCTGCATGCCCAGTTTTACCAGTACAAATTTCTTCGTAATTAGTATTACTACTATTTCCACCCGCATAACCAACTTCAGTTTCTAGTACCCCAGATATTTGGCGAAAAGTTTCTTCTGGTTTCCAAAAGCACCCAAGTGCTAAGTAAGCTTTTTGCATAATTAATTTAATGTGTTAAAAAAGATAAAGGATATTCAATTGCTTACAAAAAATCAAACTGGAGTTTTATATATGGTTGCAAGCGTTATGTGCTTTGCAATTATGGATATATCCATCAAATGGCTAAATTATTATCCATTTGGAGAAGTTTTCTTTGCAAGATTTTTTTTTGGATTAATACCTATCTTTTTAATTATACCTAAAGATAAATGGTCAAATTTTTATAAAACATCAAGACCTGGTTTGCATGCCTTTAGAGCAATTTGTGGCTCAGTAGCTTTTATCTGCATTTTTTTTGGCCTGAGGCATTTACCTCTAGCCGACGTAGTATCGCTTACCTTTGGTGGACCAATTTTTGTGACTATTGCATCAATTATATTTTTATCAGAAAAAGTTGGCACCAAGCGTTGGGCTGCAGTTTTTTTGGGTTTTATAGGAATGATACTTATAGTTCAGCCAGCATTTATTGAACTCAATTATTATTACATATCACCTATCTTATTTTGTGTTTTTTTTTCTGGTGTTGCAATAAGCGTTAGAGCTTTATCTAAAACTGAACCAAATTATAGAATAGCTTTTTATTTTACAATTCTATGTATGTTCATAGGGCTTTGCACCCTGCCTTTTGGGTGGGTAATGCCCACTACAAAAGATCTATTTTTATTTATAATTATGGGCGTATGTGGAAGTGTTGCAAATTTATTATTAACCCAAAGCTATAGATTGGCAGAAGCATCTTTAGTAACGCCAATTAAATATTTAAGTTTAGTTTACGCGATAATATTCGGATTTATAATTTGGGGAGAGGTACCGAAACCTTTAATGTTAGCAGGTGCTCTACTTGTAATATCAAGCTCTCTAATAATCTTTGTAAGAGAGAAAAAATTAAATAAAGAAATTGTAACCCCAAGATCATGAAAAGATCACCAGCTTACTGGAACAAAGCTAAAGCATATCTGTCTAAAAAAGATAAGGTTATTAAATATCTAATAAATAATTACAAAGATGGTCATTTAATTACACTTAATAATGTTTTTTTTTCTTTGTGTAAAAGTATTATTGGTCAGCAGATAAGTGTGGCTGCAGCAAATTCTGTTTTTTTAAGATTTAAAAAAAAATGTAAAAATAAAATTACTCCAAACTCAGTAAACAAATTATCCAGTACCAGTTTAAAAAGCTGCGGGCTAAGCAGGCAAAAAGTTAGAGGCATTAAAGATTTAGCTAAAAAAATAATAAATAAAAGTTTTAAACCCGACTTAATAAAAAAAATGAATGATGAGGAAGCAATAGAATATTTAGTAAATCTTAGACAAATTGGAAAATGGTCTGCTGAAATGATATTATTATTTACATTTAACAGGTCTAATATATGGCCTGTACAAGATATTGGTCTTTTAAGAGCAGTATCGAAAAACTATAAGAAAAAATATTACCCACCAAAAGTATTTTTAGATAAGCTTTACAAAAAATTTACTCCTTATTGTTCCGTAGCTACCTGGTATCTCTGGAGATCGATAGACGACGAACCAATTCAATATTAATCACCCTCTATAATTTGGTGGTGACGAACAACTGTATCTTTTAAAATGGCATGAGCATCTTGATACTCTTTTGAATTAAAAAATGTTTCTGCTTCAGTAAAAGAAGGAAATTCAATGACTACAGTTCTAGGAGATTCATCTCCTTCCGTAGTTATTTTTTTTCCTCCTCTTATTAAAAATTTACCTTTATATTTTTCAATTGCCTCTCCAGCTTTAATTGCATAGTTTTTCAGTACATCTTCATTTTTTATAATCTTATAAACAGTTACTACATAACCTTTCATTTACATCCCCTTCAAAATAATTTAGTTTTTTCTATGGCTGACAAACTTATTGTAGACTGGAAAGAATACAATCTAATAGTAGAGAAATTAGCAGTTAAAATTCATGAAAGTGAATTTAAGCCAACAATGCTTATAGGAATAATGAGAGGGGGAGCGCCAATCATAGACGTATTAAGCAGAATATTTAAACTCAAGTGTGCCTATCTTGCTGTAGAATCTTACTCTGGAACTGGCGTTGAGAATCAACAAGGAGAGCTAATTTTTTCTAGAGAAATGAGTTCTACCGTTCAGGATATGGGAGGTAGGTTACTTTTGTGTGACGATCTTTCTGACACAGGTATTACACTTAATAAAAGCATAGAGTGGCTGAAAAAATATCCTCCGATAAAAGATAACATCGAGTCAATAAAAACAGCAGTATTGTGGAAAAAAGTAGACTCAACTTTCGAGCCTGATTTTTGTGCCGAAAGATTAAAAAACAATCCGTGGATTGTTCAGCCATTTGAAAATTATGAAGAAGTAAGAATTGAAGATTTAGTAAAAAAACACAAAAAGTAAGGGCCAGTTTTCACCAGCCCTTAAAATTTAATTTTTAAGCAACATAAAAACTAGCAACACTCAACGCAGCAATCACCCATATAGCAATTGGAGTAGAACTAAATTTTCCTGTAAAGATCTTTATTAAAGCGTATGCAATAAAAGATAACGCGATACCATTACTAATACTATAGGTAAGAGGCATAGCTACCATTGCTAACACAGCAGGAGCTGACTCAGCTATATCGTCCCATTTGATATCTGTAATATTTCTTACAAACAAAACTGAAACATAAAGTAAAGCAGCACCATCAATTTCTTTCGGCAAGCTAGTTGCAAGTGGAGACAAGAATAGGCAGGCCAAAAATAAAACTCCAATAACGACTGAAGTCATACCCGTTCTTCCACCTTCTTTTACACCCGCACCTGACTCTACATAACTAGTTACTGTTGTTGTACCCATTAAAGCACCAGCAACGGTTCCTACACTGTCAGCCATCATAGCTTTATCTATATCTTTTATTTTTCCATCACTTCCAACTTTTCCAGCAACATTTGCCACGGATGTAAGTGTGCCCGCTGTATCAAAAAAATCGATAAACAATAAAGTAAAAATAACTGTAGACATACCAGCAGTTAAAACAGCACCAAGATCAAAAGCGAATAGATAGCTCATTGATGGCGGTGCGCTAACTAAGCCATTAAATTTAGCTAGTCCACTTGCCCAAGCAATAATACTAAAAAATAGTATTCCAATAATGATGTTACCCTTAATTTTTAATTTTTCTAAAACAATCATACTCACAAAAGCAAAACAGCCTAAAAGAACTAAAGGGTTTTTCATGTCACCGATTGTAACTAAAGTTACCGGATGGTCTGCAACAACACCCATAATTTCTAGCCCAATGATTGCTAAAAACAAACCAATACCAGCGCCAATACCTAATTTTAAACTTTTAGGAATTGAGTTGATTAGCCAAGCTCTGATTGGTGTTAAGGATATAAGTAAAAATAATATACCAGCAACTAACACACCACCTAAAGCTTGTTGAGGTGTGTAGCCCATGCCACCCACTACTCCAAATGCCACGAAAGCATTTATACCCATACCTGGCGCAAGACCAATTGGCCAAGTCTTACCGTAAAAGCCCATAATGAAACAAGCTATTGCGGTTGCTACTATGGTTGCAGTAAACACTGCACCAAAATCAAAAAAACCTTTTGCAGGTCCTGCGAATTCGCCAGACAATATAAAAGGATTCAAAAACATTATGTAGGCCATTGTCAAAAACGTAGTTGTGCCGGCCAAGACTTCAGTTTTGTAGGTCGTTTTATTTTTTTTATAGTCGAAATATTTTTTAAACATATGAATCTCCTTGTTGGTCATAATTAACCCAATTTAGCTGTAAAATCTTATGTAATAATCCTAAATTACAACTAAAAGGTCATGTATCTGTTTATAACATTAAGTTATATTCTACGTTCAGTTGAAAAATGAAAAAATTATATAAAATATTTTTCTTAACTTTGTTTCTGTCAAGTGTTTTGGGCTGTCAGACAATTAGCACAAAAGTTGATAAAGTTACTCAAAAAGAGGAACAGGAGCTTAGTAAGTGGATTGGTAAAACCGAAGCTGAGTTAACCTCTTCTTTAGGCAAGCCTGATCGAATTGATTTTGGAAATTCAAGAAACAGATACTATGTGTATGTTAGCAAAAGATTAAAAATTAAATGTGAAAGAAAATTTGAAATAACGCAAAACAATGTGGTACTAGGCTTTAGCAGTAAAAACTGTTTTTAAAGCATGTCAATTATAGAATCCAAAAGTCAATTAATAGATTATTTTACAAAAGGTATTAAAAAAGAAGACCAATTGCTTATTGGCGTTGAACATGAAAGATTTTTATTTAGTGGTGAAAAAAAAAAGAGAGTAAACTACGAACAAATAAAAAAAATTTTTAAAAACTTAGAAGCTTTTGATTGGAAGCCTATTTATGAAAAGGAAAATATTGTAGGACTCAAAAGAGGCAAGCAACAAATAACTACAGAACCAGGTTTGCAATATGAGCTTTCAGGAGCTCCATTAAAAAACATTCATTTGGTTTGCAGTGAAAGTTCAACACATTTTAATGAAATTAAAGTAGCTTCAAAAGGTTTAGATATTAGTACAGCTTCAATAGGTTTTGATCCGTTTAATAATATAAATGAAATCCCTCAGAATCCTAAAGTACGCTACCAAATTATGACTAAAGAGATGCCAAAAGATGGAGCACTAAGTTTGCAGATGATGTACCAAACATCAGGTATTCAAATTAACTACGACTACACTTCTGAAAAAGATTTTGAAAAAAAATTTAAAGTTGGAAACTATTTAGTTCCATTAACCATTGCTCTTTTTGCGAATTCTCCTTTTGCAAACAAAAAATTTACTGGGTATCTTTCATATAGGAATAAAGTTTGGCAAAACACTGCACGAGGTGGAATCATGCCGATTACCTTTGAAGATTTAAATTTTGAAAAATATTTAGATTATGCAATTAATTATTCTCTACTTTTTGTTGTACACGATGGAAAATATATCAAGCCTAACGGTCAAACATTTAAAGATTTCATGGAAGGAAATTTCCTTCCACTTAAAGGAGTTAAAGCAACCATTAAAGATTTTGAAACACATCTAGCAACAATTTTTACCGAAGTTAGACTAAAACAATTTATAGAAGTTAGATCGATAGATACTTGTGATTGGGGGTGTATTTGTAATGGACCTGCTTTTTTTACAGGGTTGCTTTACGGAGCATTAGATGAAACCTACGAAGTAGTTAAGGCATGGACAAAAAATGAGGTAATGGAAGCATATTTAAAAGCTCCAAAACAAGGATTAGAGACAGAACTAAAAGGTAAGAAACTATACGAGTGGAGCAAAATATTTTTAGATTTAGCAAAAAAGGGACTAAATAAAAGAAAAGAGATGAACGCTAACAATAAAGATGAAACGATATATCTTAAACACATAGAAGATATCATTGATAGAAAAACTAATAGAGCTCAGCTACTATTGGAAGAGTTTAACAAACAAGGGAACTTAGATTTTTTTAATAATGCCAAAGAAGATTTTAGCTATTCAGGGCTCTAGTTTAAGTAGAGTTAACACAGAAACTGATACAACTTTATTTTTAGGTCTAGAAGCTCAAAAAAAAGGTTATCAAATTTACTATTATGAACCGCAAGATTTAAGTTTTTTAGACGGTAAAGTTATAGCGAAGTGTATTCATCTCACTTTCTTTGAAAATACAAAGAAATTTTATAAAATTAATAAAAGATTAAATTTTGATTTATCTAAAGCAAAAGTATTGTTAATTAGAAATGAGCCTCCGTTTAATCAACAATATATTAATTCTACCTTTATTTTGGAGCATGTTGCTAATAAGGTTAAAATTATAAACCACCCAAAAGCTATACGAGAAGTTCCTGAAAAACTTTTTTCTATACGTTTAATTAGATATATGCCCTCAACTTTAATAAGTGAAAATATAGATGAAATTAAAAGTTTTTTTAAGAAAAATAAAAAAGTAATTGTTAAACCTGTTAATGGATATAGTGGAAATGAAGTAATTCTTTTAAAGAGTTATAATAATAAAATAATTAGTAAATATTTAAAAAAATATAACCATGTAATATTTCAAAAATTTTTACCTAAAATATTTAATGGAGACAGAAGAGTATTTATAATAAATGGAAAGGTTAAGGGCTCAATTACGAGAGTACCTAAGCAAGGAAGCATTTTATCTAATATGAGCAAAGGAGCGATAGCTAAAATTAACAAACTTACAAGTAAAGAGAAAAAAATTAGTCAAGAGATTGCCATTTTATTAATAAAGAAAAATATTTATTTTGCTGGAGTTGATTTTGTGCAAGGTCAATTAATTGGAGATATTAATGTTACAAGTCCCACAGGCCTTGCAACTCATTATAACTTGACAGGAATTAATTTAGCTAAGTTTTTTTGGGACAATATTTAATCACGACTTCAAGTTGTAGACAATTTTTCGACTGCAATATTAACAAAAAAAGAGAGGAACAAATGAGTGGATACGCAATTTTTAATATAAATATTACTAATTCTGAAGCATACAAAGAATATGTTTCAAAAATAGTTGATATTATTAAAAAATTTGATGGAGAGTATTTAGTGAGAGGCGGTGAATATAAAGTGATGGAAGGAGAGTGGAAGCATCCTAGAACTATTGTGATTAAATTTCCGACTTACGAAAGAGCTTTAGAGTGGTATAATTCTGAGGAATATAAACCTATTAAACCTATTCGATTAGCAAACTCAGAAGCTAATGGAATTATAATAAAAGGAGTTTAACGATGATAGAAAAATTTAATAATATTTTTTATTTAATAATTTATTTAGTGCATTTTGCCGGAACAGGGATTTATGCGTTTCAAACAATTATAAACACAAAAAGGTTTATGAAAAAATTTGGAATTGATAAATCCGCGGCGATAGCGGTTAGATTTGCAGGTGCTTTTTTGCTTGCTGTATTTCTGATGTCAATTTACGTTGGATTTATTAGACCTGGAGGGTTGAATGCAACTTGGGCTTTTTTCAATATAGTTTTCATTAATAATCTATGCATACTTTTATGTAATTATTATTCAATTAAAGTTGATAAAACTGGAGTGAGTAAAAAAACTGGTATGGAGCCAATATATGGGCCATTAGCCTTTACAATTATGAGTGCAATACTCTGTTATGGTCTAGCTGATAAAATTTATGTATAATAATTAAAAATAAGAAGGAAGATAAATATAATGACAAAAATGTATATCATGGGAAAATACACTGAAAAAGCATATCTTGGTTTCCTTAAAGAACCAACTACCGACAGAAGAGCGGCAGTAGAAAAATTAACAACTGCAGCCGGTGGAAAAATGCTTTCTATGGACATTGTTAGAGGAACTTATGATTTTATAGTTGTCGCTGAAGTACCAAATTTTGATACTTTTGCCGCTATTAAATTGGCCGTTGAGTCATCAGGTGCGGTTAGAGATCTTACAGTACTCGAAGCAATGGATTTAACTAATGCAGCTAAAAAAGCTGGAGAATTAACCGGAAATTATAAAGCACCAGGGCAATAAAAGTTAAGACACTTGCGGAGATATAGTCTCCGCAGGCTTCATCTTTAGAATTTTAAGATCTTAAGAGTTTAATTTATCTGTAATTTTCAGAGCAAACGCATAGTCAAAAGCTACTTCTTCTATTGCAGCATCTCGTCCAGATTTTCCTCCGTGACCCGCGTCCATTTCACATTTAAAAAGCAATAGATTATTATCTGTTTTTACATCTCTAAGTTTTGCTGTAAATTTTGTGGGTTCATCGAATAAAACTCTATTATCAGATAAGCTTGTAGTAATAAGTATGTGAGGATAATCCATTTTTTTAATATTATGATAAGGTGAATAAGATTTAATATATTTAAAATGTTCTATATTTTCTTTTGCATTACCAAATTCATTAAATTCTCCTGCAGTTAAAGGTAATGAGTGATCTAAATTTGTTGTTAAGCTATCTACAAAAGGTACAGCCATAATCATACCTAAAAATAACTCTGGCACTTCATTAACAACAGCTCCCATCAATAAACCTCCTGCACTACCACCATATCCAATGACCTTGCCTTTACCTGTATATTTTTGATCAATTAAAAATTTTGTACAAGAAACATAATCTTTAAAGGTATTTTTTTTATTGAGCATTTTTCCTTCTTCCCAAAACTTCATGCCTCTTTCCATACCACCTCTTATATGTGCTGTTGCCCAGATAATATTTCTATTTATTAAGCTTAAGCGAGTAGTTGAAAAGCTTGGAGAAATAGAATGTCCATAACTTCCGTATCCATAAAGCAAAAGGTTTGCTGTACCATCTAGTTTAGTGTCTTTGTGATAAGTAATAGTAATAGGAATTTTTCTTCCATCATGTGCGGAGCAGTTTACTCTTTTTACAATATAATCGTCCCGATTATATCCAGATGGAATTTCTAATTCTTTAACAAGTTTTTTTTCTTTTGTAGCAACATTATATTCATAAATTCGAGTAGGTGTTTTAGGTGACTCATAACTAATTCTTATAGTGCTAGTGTTTCTGTCTTTTTGCATCATACTCATACCAGGACTTATTATCTCCTCATTTGAAATTATAAGCTCTTCTTCAACATTAGTTTTTAAATTTCTAACAAATAATTTTGGTAAGGCATCAATCCGTTCTGATCTAATCATCCAATCATTTAATAGAACAAATCCACCGATTAAAACTTCATCTCTTGCAGGGATATAATCTTCCCATTTATTAAAATCATCGTGTTTACATCTTGTAATTTTGAAATCTTTTGCATCTTGGTTAGTATGCATCCAAAAATAGCCACCCCAACTGTCAAGAGAATATTCAATGCCTGCTTTTCTTTTTAAGATAAGCTTTGGCTCAGGTTTTATTTCGTCTTTACTAAAATAGTAGCATTCAGAAGACGTGTGTTCAGAAGTTGAAATAAAATAGAAATTTTTATCTGAGCTTGTTACAATTCCGCATGTAAAACGATCTTCTGTTTCCTCAAAAATTAATTCATCTTCTTTAATGCTTGTACCAAGTTTATGCCTAAAAATTTTCCTTGGTCTATGGAACTGATCTAACTTAGAGTAGAAAAAGTATCTATCATCATAAGTCCAAGTTATTTCACCAGCAGTATCAGTAATAGGTTCCTCAATTATCTTATTGTCAGATAGTCTTCTTATAAAAATTGTAAAGTATTCACTTCCTTTATCATCTATAGAATAAGCCAGAAATTCATCGTTATGTGAAACAGCCACATCTCCGGTACTGAAGAATTTTTTACCCTTTGCTTCAACGTCACCATCCCAATAAGTTTCAATTTTAGTTCCATCAATTTTTCTTCTTAATTTTTT
>Ga0209711_10001055_pt1 | contig 27639 bp, 25 predicted proteins | sample ArcticOcean_MG_C_7_FD_187441 | JGI IMG/M metagenome (GOLD analysis project Ga0209711, IMG submission 187441) | Marine microbial communities from western Arctic Ocean - ArcticOcean_MG_CB11_88 (SPAdes) (version 2) | ecosystem: Environmental > Aquatic > Marine > Oceanic | place: Arctic Ocean...
GGATAGCAAGGTTCTCAGCAAATTCGGATTTGACCTTTGTATTGTTTGCGATGACAAAGTGATGCACATGGAAGAGGTATATGGTGGTAAAAAATAATTATTATAGCTTCGTTTTTCATTACGCAAGATTGTAAATACCGCAATCTATGTTACACAAATGGCTAGGAAACCCCGCGCCTTGGCATGGTCATTATTACTGCGCACTCGCCCTTTTCCTTTCAGGCCTGCTGCAGATTTCTTTGATGCGTTTCGCGCATCAGGACTCGACCGCTGGGGCATCGATATGCACGATCGCTGTTTTTGCCTATCTCGTCAAAACACACCAGTCGGTCACCGCCATGATCAACGCAGGGTTTCTTTTCGTGTGGGGGTGTCGCGTTATCGTCAGGGGAATTCCCGCACCTCCTGAAACCTTTCTAAGTCCTTCGACGTGCGAGGTGCTAACCAGTAAGGCGATATGGACTTGGATGCTATCCGCGCCCACTGTATTCGCAGTGGCGATGGACCTGTCGGAGTTACCTGAGCGAGTATCTACTCTCGGGGTTGCACTGTGTTTTTTCGCAATTGGTACCGATCTTCTTGAGAAAAACACTACACAAGGAAAGTTTTGCAGGAACCCCTACGCTTTCTGCAGCATATCTATGTGTTGGGGCCTTTTTTTTTTACACCCAACATCCTGGACTATTAGTTTCCCTCTCATTTTCACCTACATCGTACTATTCGCACCCGGCGGATATCGCACGGCAGAGATGTCGCGGAGGTCACGAATGCTAAAAGATCCTCTTCTCTTGGAATATGTCCGAACGACGAGTCCTTTTATTCCTCTTCCAGCTGGAGTGTATGAAAGACTTCCGAAGTGCGCCGAACTGTTTAAGTGAATTCATATTAATGTGATATATAATAATTATTTTTTCCTGTTGATGTTGCCAATGTTTCATTTATTTACCGTTCATGTTTTATTAGCGCTCATGATAGCGGTGGGTGTCCCGGCAACCGAAGTGTTTGACAACGTTTCTGAAGCCAGTGGTTTGTTTGAGGGCGCGTTCTTAGCGAGTCCAACTAGCGTAGATTTCCTTCGCGACGTCAGCCACGTTACAGACTTAAGTGTCAAAGTGCACTATGAAATAGAGCCCCCGTCGCTTATCAAAGTGATTGTTGAAGTGCCTTACGTTACAAGCGACAAACAAGTCATTTTTGTCGAAAACGGTGTGTTTAGAGCACAGAAGATGTGCCCCTCGGCGTACATGATAGATTTTGACGATCCGGTAGAGCCATTTCCGCGCAAAGAAGATAGCTATTACCGTCGCACGGACAACGAAGAATTATGGGAGCCGCTTCATTACTTTCCCGTTTCAGACCTTCTGGGACGACCTCGCTCCGCATGCGGCAATTTCGATTTCAAATATACTAGTGAAGCAGATTTCCGTTCAAAGTTTACTTTTCCAGATCTTCAGAACTCTACGGACCGTTTCACTTACGGAGCGGTACCAAATGTGGACAGTGGTGTTTGGGATAGCTCGCTGTCTACCTACGGTGTTCCTAGTGGCGCTGACACTTTCTGGAAAATTGGGGTTCCGAATAACGGTCGCGTTAACTACACATCTACATCAGAAATCTCGGGCTCGGGCTTTGATTTGATAAAAACTTTCTATCAGTGCAAGGACTACGTCACTTCCGAGAGGCTAGTGAAGCGAAACATAGAGTCCGACTACGCATACCTTAACGGTGTTCCATATCCGGTAGAGACGTATGAGTGGACTCTGCACATCTGTCAGGTTGGATTTTTCGGAGATAATTGCGATGATAGTGCGCAGGCGCAGATGTATGCCAAGACATGCGCGAAAATACCCTCCTCTTTTTCTATCGCCCCTCAACAAGTGTCTCACGTGGCCACCCAAAACACATCTTCTCTCCGGTCAAAAACATTCCTGCAATCGGTAAACTCGCTCACAGGCAATTGTACACTTGGACACGAACGAATGGCCATTGCCTTCAATTTTATTGTTTTTGCCAACGAGTACGCGTTGTTTGAGGATAAGGTACATGATATTTTGAGCCCAACTGGCATATTTGACGCCGAACAGGTCGATATAAGTTTCCACAACGCAACATACATTTCAACCGTAACTCAGCTTTTAGAGAGCGGTCCGACCAAAGAAGGGGTTTTCAAATTGCGTCCAACAACTATTGCTTACAGTACGGCATCGGTCTTGTCGCAGAAGTTAGTGGTTGTCACCAAATGCTACAACACGGGCTACGACGCTATCAAAAGAGAACGAACAAATCCCGCTGTTTTCGCAGAAGCGGTAGAAGACGGCGACGGACGCGTGATGTTCGATCTTGAACTGGTTCTAAAGAAGCACACCTCGTCGTTTGACATACGAAACACACTGAACATTCGTGTGCTCAGTACAAGAGAAACTTTTGTCTTGCAAACGACCGTATCTCTCCTTCAGGGAGAAGTGGCCGCCACTCATAAACTGTACGGCAGTTATGAGATGGCCCAGGCCGACGTATCCGCCTCACTCTCTAACGCGCTCCCAGAAGAGGAATTGACTATGAGAGGAGGCGATCAGATTTGTTCGAAACACCAGCTCGTAGGATACGAAGGCCATTCTACGATTCTTAACCCCAACGCGGTCGCGGCATGCATGCTCTCGGCGTCTGGTCAAAATACGAAAGATGGCGACGGCGTGCTTCTCGCGGGAAGAGAAGTGCTCTACCAAACTCCCTCAATGCGTGAACCAGCATCGTATGTATTTGGCTGTACAAACGACTGGCTAGATCTATCACAAGCGAGTTTATCTCCACAAGGTGTCTATAGTATCAGCACAGTCCAGCGTTCGGTTAACAATCACGAATCGGCTTTCTGGTTTGTTACCAAGGGAAAGCTCAGCGAAATACCGCTTCCGGGCACGACGGAGTCCTTGGCCGACCGTTTTGGCACCGGATTGTTCTATTACAACGCTACGAGCGGAGCACATCAAGTCAGCAAGTCAAATCAGATGCAGGTAGACAGCATCACCGCACAACTGTCACTCTCTGGGAAACTAAGAGCGGGATGTGTCGAGAACAATGGGAATCTCAAAGCTGCATGCAACCTTGTGTGTTTTGATCTTGTTAATGGCTTACTCACTCCAACTGGAGTTGATGAAGAGAGAGTGGTGCTAGTACATCATTTGTCTGTGGCAACCGTTGCCACAGAAGAGCAGAGCGGGTCGGCACATAGGTTTGGTACAGCGACCCAAAAAAGACGGTCTCTTTTGGAAGCGCCAGTCGGCGAGGGGGGTTATTCACATAGCAAAGTTAAACACTTGAGAGTGAAACCGTCAGAACGGCATCATATTGCCACTGAAGTCGGAAGTGGAGTTGGTATTTCAGAAAATAATAGTTTGGGTGCGGAGGTTTTCTACACAGTGCTAGCGCTCACACTAGTCACCGCAGCTATAGGCGCCTTGTGTTTTTGCAACTCAAGGCGTAGGAGAGCGAAAAATGCGTTCACATACAGTCTTATCAAATAAAAGTTAAACGCCTATGTTTATCAACCAATGAGTCAGAATTTTTTCTTTCATCTCTTCGAAAAAAACCAGTTTCTGCTCTAGCGTGAGCAGAAACTCGCCCCTGTCTTCCCTGTAGTTGGGGTTGGTCAGCGTTGCATATCTCCTGCTCAGAAGAATTATATCTGTGGTCGTTGGTCTCGTCACGCACACGAGCTCTAAATGAAGACGAACTTGTTCCACAATAAAGTTCGTCATATGCTTGTCATATCTCGCTGTCACCCTTGTCTCTCTCAAAGATTTACAAAACAAGGCGTATATTTCGTATTGGGGCATTTTTGTAAAAAAAAAAATAGAGTTCGTTGGGAATATTTTTACAGCGCTTCTTCCTCGTCTCCCTCGTCTTCCTCGTCTCCCTCGTCTTCCTCGTCTCCCTCGTCTTCCTCGTCTTCCTCGGCTTGCCTCTTGGCTGGTTTCCTCTTTTTTATATCCTCAAGAATTAAATCGGCTTTTCTTTTGTTTTTTTCTTTTCGTGGAGGAGGCACAGTTTTCACAGTTTTAACCATGTCATCTTCATCAAGATTCTCCGCTTGCATTACTATCCTCTTGATGGCATCAAACGTAATGAGTCCTTCGGTGTGATATTCTAACATCTGGTTCACGTTGTGTCCCCCAACAAACCGACAGTCGGTTTCAATATCCTCGTCAGAAGTTTGGAAACAATTTGCATACACTTCGATCATCATCTGGCGCATGCACTGTCGCAAAGGGTTCACAGTGCATCGCACTAACGCCTCCATCGTTTTCATACTATTCATTGAGTTACCACCCGAACTAATCATTCCACTGATGAATGGTTCTGGAATGCCCATACCCATGCATATTTGATTCTTTACGAACTTCTGCATACCAACTAAATCTTTTCTTTCTTCCGGAAGTCCGAAGCTTGCGATGTCAGCATCATTTGGTAACGGAACAAATCGAGGGACGTATTCTGCACTATGTTCGCGCATTGTTTCTGATAGATATGTCTGCTTTTCTGCGTTGAGGTGTTTTGACCAGAAGTTTGACGAAGAATCTATCCGATTGTCGTTGAGCGTTTTGATCAAATCGTGTTGTTGTTTGAACTGCTCAATATTTATTTTGTTCCTGAGACCCATGTTGTCACTCTCGTCTTGCGCTCTGAGACCCGGTACTGCACCAGTTATTACATCTCGAGAGTCAAACGAAAGGTCCGTTTTAGTTTTTGTGAGCACGGGTGGTCGTGCCCTCACAGCGAAGGCCTGCATATCGTACTTTTCGAGCTCGTCTAAATATGACACGTTATTAGAGACAAGTGCTACCTTTGATGTTAGTTGACCACCACTTGTTGGCATGCTACCAACGAAAGTGAACATCTTTTTTCTTGTCTCGCGGTGGCCGGAGACCACTAATGACCGTTCCCCTCTCTTTACTTGCACCACACATTTGTACAAATCATTTCCAATCACAAAGGGTATTGGAAATTTGTTGTCCACCGAGCGAGAATTGACACCGTAGACAACAAATCCCTGCACTAAGAGGGCTTCTAATGCAGCTTTCGCAAAAGGGACAAAGTACTTCTCTGTGTGTTTTTTGAAGCGTTCGCTTGCTTCAAAACGCGATGAGGTGTAAAAAAACCCTGTTCCGAGCAAACGAGACACGATGTACGAGCAGCACGCCCCAACAGTCACGTTTGAAGATTTCTGATCCCATAAGTATTTCACAGACTGCTCAGATACTTCACATGAGTCCGACGACGCGTTAGACTTACCGGAAAAAAGTTCCATCGTGCATTTACCAGGAGTGTGATTCCGCTATATATATAGAGTAATTTTAACAGTTAAAAACTATATTTTGGTTTTTCAAATTAGAATGGGTCAAAGTCCAGATGTGAGGGAGCTTATTTGGATCCGATTTTTTATCATGATTCAGCTTGGAATATCAGTTTGCAACTTACTAGCAATTGTTGTATTTCTTGGCGTGGTTATGAGTTACGGCTTCAAGATCACAGATGATGTTAAGGTGTACTGGGACGAAAACAACGTGACGGGTGCCACCCAACAATCTTTTGATATTATCAGCAACGTGCGCACAATCTCCAAAAATATGGTTCCCGTTTCGGAGGTAACCTCCCAGGCAGTAACAGATGCGTCAAACATGACGGGAAATGTATCTTTCGCACAAGCGGCTACCGACGCTCTTGTTGGGGCCGGGCAGGCGAATTGGGATGCCGTACTAGGGAACGCGACTGTGGCCATGGGCTCATTCGGCAATATCAACTTCTCGGCCGTCACTGGGCTCTTTGAACAAGCACAAAACCCACAAACGCAGGCAGTTGTGAAAGAGCAGATCGAACACTTTTTTAAAAGTTTCGACTTTACGAGCAAAGGTATTTCAGGCATCTTCAAGGTTATCAAGGAAGGTATATTATCTGAACGATAGAATGCATATCTATATAAGAGTTTAGGGCCAAACGAAAAGCATGTGGGTTTTTCCCGAAACGACAGCCGCAGCTAACAATGACGCAACATTGGATGACGCTGGTATTCACATATTCACTTACATCCACTGTGTACACTGTAAAGAGTTGAAGAAATCAGCCTATGAACTCTTTGGAAAGGAGATCTGCAAAGTCCATGATGGTATTCGCGTGTACAATCACGATTATTCGTCCTATAACACCCGTTCGTTAAAAAAGTTAAAGTACCAAGTAGTGGCGTATCCGACTATTTGTTTCAAGAAGGATGGTGCTCCGCCCCAAAACTATAACGGTGCAAGAACATCGCTCGATATATCCACCGCGTTTCATGATTACTTGCAAAATCTTTAAACAATTACAACATCATCCGAGAGGGGTATTTTTTTTCTAGGCGCTAAAATCGAATTGAAAATTCGAAAACTCTCCATTATTTGAATAGTCGACGGCTCTTCAGATCGATCCCGCAACTGTGCGCCGATCGCACGTTTTACTAGTTTCACTCGTTTGTTTTGTGGCACGGTTTCCGTGCGTTCGAGCAAGCCATCATATGCATTTGAAAACGTGAGCATTTTTCGTTTAGCCCCTCGTCGCAAGTTGTCAATGAAAATCTGCTCTAGAATTTCTCCATCTGTCTTTCTCTTTTCTATCGAATTTTCTAATATATCAGTCAGCAGCTGTGGGGGGACGCGGTACCTGTCGTTGAGCGATAACACCAGTTCCTTCTTCACATGTGTACCCAGTGAACTCTGACCTTTCTGACAAATTACCATGTGACACCCTTTCTCTTCTTTTTGCTTACAATAGAACCCTTTTACACACCGCTTTGCGTCAAAAACAACGTTTGTCCATAGATCGGTGTTTTTTCGGTACTCATATCCATAGCGACAATAACTCACCGTTTTCCTGAACTTTTGATACACTTCCATACAAGGCTGCCACCTTAACAAGCCCACGGGATTCTCAATGCAAAAATAGGAGGGTTGGAAATAATTTATGATTTCGAGCGTTCTTTGCACAACAAGAGTCGCCTCTGCAATTTTCCTCACCCCAACTGTTTTCGCAATGCTGAATTCTGTGCAAGGAGGGCTAGCCCACACGAAGCGAAAATAGCCAACAGGGTACATTTTGTATTTGAAATCTAGAATGCTCACGCATATCGTGGGCGAGCATTTGGGGTTCGCGTCTACACTCACCACCTCATCGTATCCACACCTTACTGCCACTTTACTCACACTCTTTGTGCCACAAAATAACTCTAGAATACGCATGATGTGGATGTAGTCGTGACGCCTCAGTATATATAGATAGCGTGAAAGAAAAATGGATTCTCCAAGAACCATGTCTTTTGCAGTCGCAGCACTCGCGGAACCCGGTGAAATAGCCGGCACCATCACCTTTAAGGGCATCGATACTGCCAAAAACAAAGAGTTTGGATACTACATACATTTTCCGTCCTCAAAGGACTCCGTCTTGCTCGAGGGCATCGCTGCAGCTGACTCCAAGATAGATTTCATGATTCCGGAGGAAGCGAGGGCCGTATGTATTACATTAGTTGAGCGATACGAAAAAGGATGGTTGAGGAAAAGCAGGTGTAGATTTTCGTTAAAGAACGAAGCCGCGACAAGATACGGCTCAAAAACATCTGCTCTGCTCGACGAGGCGACTTCCACGAAAAAAGGTTCAGCGACCCTCAAAATCGACGCTTCGGAATTTATTTCTTTGAGCGAGAATGACACGCGAACGAAACAGAAATGGTTTTTTGTGGACGAAATGCACGACGAAAATATCAAAGAAGTGTACCGAGACGGCCAATGGTACCTAACAAGAGAGCCAATCGATGCTTCGATAAAAAACCTTCACATTCCGTTTTGGAACAATAAAAAGGATTCCATTCCGGGTTCATTTTTTGCCTTTTCTGCCCCTCGTGTGAAAACTTATTCCAAAGAGACATTCGGAGAGGTTTTTGAGAAAGCGACACTTCTTCTCGATGCCTCGTTCAGCGACAAGACACTCGCCTTGGGTTTGGCGATGTTCGGCATGTCCATTCAGTACCAGTTTGATAGGACAACATGGTCGAGTGATCTGGTCGAAAGGTTCTCCTCTAACGCGCGGCTTGATGGAATCGGCGATTGTGAGGATATAGCAAAAGAAACCATGATGGCGCATCATGACTTATGCACTCTGAAGAGCGAGCAAATGAATCCTGTGCTTCAAAACATCCAGGCTTCGGCGAGGAAGTTTGTGTGCACGTTGATCCTGTGTACCGTCCAAAGGCCACACTCTTCCAGAACAGAGGGCCACGCGGTTGCCATGCTTTTACCAACGTCGTTTTTTCGTGAATATGGTGCTACCCAAGAGATGAACACTTTCCTATGCGACGGAACGTATCCGTGCTATCCCACTCATCAATGGGCAGACGGAAAATATGTTAACAACAGACCCTGGAAGTACAAACACGTCGTGTCGGCTCTTAAGTACAAAGAGGGAGAGATATATTTTTGCTACAAAGATCACGATGAGTATGGCGTGTTGTTTGAGGATATATTCCCAAGCATTAAGCCAAACGTCACTTACAGATGGGTGTCTGATCTCAGGCATATTCGAAAACAGAACATGGTCAATGACATTCTGCAATCAAATATCCCGGTTCAAACTCACACTTTCAACGACCGAACCCAATCCGTAGTCGACCGTTTCCAAAAAGTGCAATTGTACAGCGAAAATGCCACCGCGACTTTTAACCTCTATTTCCCAGAGATGAGTTTGCGCGCCAAAGCACTCTCGCGTATCGACGAGTGCATGTATGGAGACGCTCGTCGTTCGTTGCAAAAACATACGGAGACGGAAGTAAGGTTCACGAGTGAAGCTGGGAAATTGACAACAGTAACAAAAGGAGAGTACGGTAAAGTCAATAGACCATCAGAACAATCCACTCAAACTGGTCACACGCATCATTCGGGTCTTTGGTTCAATCCACCAACACCAGATGATGTTGTTGTATTTATAACTCAGAGAGTATACGGGCTTGTGTTAAACTCAATAAACAACCTAAGCTCGCCCGTACCTACCACCGAGACGATTATTAGTCCTCATTTTACGTATGAGATAAGAGATAAAATAGAGGAAGATGGGATGATTTCGCGAAAAAACAGAGAGGTGCAAGTAAGAGTCGGATCCTCAAAAGAAAACCTCGTTTACAACAACCTACATCGGGAAATCAAGAATTACTTTAAAACACAGGTCAATACGTTCTGGGGTTACGACGAAAAAAAAAAAACTTTCACTCTGCTAAATAAGAATGTGCTCAGGAAAGGAAAACAACACGATGCTTATCTCAAAACCTATGAAGCTTTGGGTGTTACTATTACAAGCACCATAAATGAGGACTATGAACAAATTTGCGGAATTGTTAAAATGACTTAGCCACTATTTACATTTGTTAAAGCCAAATCATCGCTCGTCTTTGGTTTAAAAAGCCAGCGTAGGCAAAAGATTGTGCATTGTATGACAGCGAGTGTGCAGAAGCACACCAGCGTCGTAATAGCCACGATGATTGAGATCATTTTGACACTGTGCACATTTCGCGACGGAGGCGGTAAAGGCAATAAGACGGTAGGCGGCGGTAAAGGCAATAAGACGGTAGGCGGTGGTAAAGGCGGCCCGTACTGACAATGCACCGAGCACGTTTGTATGTTTGGCGGTGGACCGCTTCCAATCCACTCCTCGCATAGCGAGATTGATTCCGACGAACAACTCCAGCCCTCGGGTGATTCGCTGACACAAAGCACCATACGCCGTATCAATCCATCTTCTCCGCAAGCGGCCTCACATGATGACCATGCTGTCGCTAAGTAAGAAAATTTTAAGGTTTCAAAATCAGCTGGGTTGCAGCTTTTCAACATTTTTCCAATGGGCCAAGAAAAATGAAAGTCGAATTTTTGCGCGCTTACAATTTAAACAGGAAATACGAAGCGAAAAAAAAAACCCTGACTTTTCATCGCTCCATTTTTTTTTCCGTTTTTTTTGAAGTTTAGTGTCGGCACGAATGATATTCTCAGTATAGAATTAAACTTTTTGTCGATCTATAAGGGAACTTTCAGATCCTTTTTTCCAAACGGTGGAAAAAAACAAAATTGCAAACAGCCTCCCAACTTTTTTTTCAAAACTTTTTTTCCCACATGTGGTCATTCGGTCGAGATTTTTTAAAGTTTGCTAGATCTAAGTTTTTCATTTGATACGTTCCATTCACTGATGTCCCCGTTAAAAGACTTGGCTTTCATAAACTTTTTGTCAATCTACAGTCATCGTCTCATCGTCGGCGCCACCAGCCTCCTCCTCCACTTCCGCTTCCGCAGGCGCGACGTTGGTGTTCTGTGTGACCACATCAACCAATATTTTCTTGAGACCTTCCAAAAGAAATTCCTCCGTGTCGTCGTCGGTGTAGGTGACATGGAAGATGGGGGCGAGACTACCATCATCAAGCTCACTTAGTTCGAATCGGTCAACCGTTCCTCTGAAGACTCCGATCTTGAACTTTTTTTCTACAATTGCGCCAATGTATTCGTAACTTGTGATTTTTTTGTCAGCAAGGCGCTTTTCTTCTGCAAGACGCTTCCTCGCCGGACGATGACGAATCAAGTTTGACAAAAGCTCAAAAGAGCCGATGTAATCAATTTGAGTGCCAGGGTCAATTGGGGAGATGGGGTCCGTGAAATCTATGAGATAAAATCCAGGACAATACGTAGAGTTCGTTTTTGCCAGTCGCGCGGAAGCCTTGGTACGAGCCATTTTGATACCAACTCGATTCTTTTGAGCACAGTAGCGATGCGATATGTACGGAGGTGCCACTTTTGCCAGTCGCACGGAAGCCTTGGTACGAGCCATTTTTACCTGATAGCCGGCGAAAACTGAACTTTTGTCAACTTTTGGAAATGAACTTTTTTGCACACGCTCTCTTTTTGTGGAGAGAAGCTTGGTCCAACTCGGCTCTTTTGATTTTTTTCGGTGAAATAATTACCGATCCGCTACGCGCCAAAATCACAAAAAAAATCACAAAAAATATAATAACAGGGGGGCGAGCTTTTGTTTTTTCATTCACACGTCGCGCACCTCAAAAAATCACGTCACACGAAAAAAAAATGGTCAAAAATTCTTCTTCCGATTCCGCGCGTTCGACGCCCACGGCGCTCTCGATCGTCAAAGAACGGCGAACCGTCGTTCGCGAGAACAAGAAGAAGATGGGTCGTAAGATCCAGAACGTTCGCGCGATTCTCGGCGCGCTTCAGGAGGAGAAGAGCGCGTTCACGATACGCATCGAGGCGCTCACATCGAAGGTCGAGTCGCTCGTCTCGGACGTCGTGGACGAATGCGCGCGATTCGAAAACGCGATTCGTGACGTGCCGATTTTCACCGCTCCTCCCTTGGGAATGGACAAGGATGATTTAGATTTGACAGAAACACAGCAAAACTGCTTGAGAATCATGCAAGAAAATGCTGTATTACACGCGGCTCGTGCAAACAGAATGTTTTATCACAAGATCGTGACCTTTATGGAATCAGTCGTAGAGAAAAATTCATGGTGCCAACTGCGGAACGCAAATGTACCGTACTACCCCATCGCGGCGGATTTTCGATATGGGCAAGCCACGACACTCCCGTACATTAACTTCAAAGGCAGTGACGGTAAATTGTACAGGATTTTGGTACACCGAAATAATTCAAGGCATCAAAAAGTTGTATGCGTTTTGTTGAACGCCGCTCGATACGATGAGTTGTTAAGAAAAGCCAAAGAGGAAAAAAAACCAAGGTGGTATCAACAAGAAGACTGTATTTTGATCGACGAACAAAAAATGGATTTTGTTTTGAGCGGCGGTGGTGTTGCTTACCACTACCGCTCACAACAAGATGAAGTGAAATTCAAATTTTGGAACCCGATTGAGTACGACTCAATCGAAACTGCGGTGAACGACGTTTTTGATGTTTTAGATCCGATGATAACCAGTTACGAGGTGACTGACTCTAAGTCTGATTTTGGCATGGTGTACTCGGATTTTGAAGTCGACTCGGAGAAGGAAAGCGACGGCGACGGCTACTCTACTTCATCTTGGGAATCTGAGCCGGCAACCGACGAAGAAGAAGAAGAAGAGGAGGAGGAGTAACATCTGGAGAAAAAATGGAACTCCCAATACCGCAAGATCTACTACTTGAATGTAAATGGTAAGAAGTAAATTTTGAAAATAAAAGTTTAGAACTGACAGAGCGCCGAGAGCGAACCAGTTCAGACTTTTTTGGTTTTTTCCAAATTTTGACAAAAGTAAAATCGCAAACAGCCTCCCAACTTTTTTTTCAAAAACTCTTTTTTTCCCACGTTTAGAGTCGGCTCGGATGATATTATCAGTATAGAATTAAACTTTTTGTCGATCTATAAGTCTACTCAATCGTACGATCGGAAAATTTTGACGTACGGGTGTGTGGCGTTGACGATCTTTTTGACGACTATTGCAGTTGGGGGCGATGCCCTTCTCGCCGCGATGTCTAAGAACTTCTTCGTAGTGAGGCGTATGGCGATCTTCTTCAGCGTGGCGATCTTCTTCAGTCTGGATTCCACGACTCCTTTTTTTGCGGGGTTCGCGGAGCTGTTACCCTTGAGCACAAGCGTCCTGTTCCACCCGGGGAATCCAAATTCGACACTGACCGTGTCGCACGCCCCCGCTTTTGGGTCGTTTTCGAGGTTTGCGGCGATCAATCGCTCGATCTGCCCTGGGACTGACGCGCGAACTTGTTCGAAGTCGATTGGGATTTTGCCCTTCGCGACGAGCAGGGGAAGAGGGAGCGCGCGGATGGTGATGCGGTCGCCATATTGGACCCTCACGGGACCCCTGGCGAGTATCGGATCTCTTAGTGACCCCCCACCGATAAGATACGGATGATCCCAGCAGGGAACGTACTCCGTGGTGTCGCGGATCATGAATCGAGCAACGTCATCATAGGTGGTCTTGGCGTGCTCCACGATGTCCTCCATGGCGAACTCGAGGGGGACGTGCACGTACACGACGGCGCGTTTGCACATGTAATGGTTGTCGTCCACCGCACCACTGTACAGGAGGAGTCGAACGCGACGTATGTCCGTGGAGGGGGGGGCGGTCTTGGAGGCACCGTAGACGGGAGTCGAGGTCGGTCGGTCACAGGGGTCGCGCGCAACCCGGGCCTTCGGTGTCCACCCGATGACATCGAAGTCGAAACCATCGCGCTTGGCAAATACGAGCGCGGCGATGGCGCCCCCAACGTACCGGCGCACGACTCGTTCCTTCTCGTCGTTACGCGCCAACTGCGTCAAGCGGTCCCTCACGGGGCTCCATGCGCCCTCGGCGATCGCCCGCTGCCTCTCGAGGTCGACGACGAAGGGGACGATATTTGGTATGATGCACTGGTCGATTACGTCACCTGGGATGTGGATGTTGGGCGTATCGATATCGCCGGCGAGCGTTTTCTGCACAACCTCTTCGTCGAATCGCTTGAAAAGGTCCTTCTCATTGGCGATGAGGAGCGTCGCGAAGAGTCTCTTAACGGTCTCGACCCGACGGAAGGCCATGGGAAGGCCACCTAACTCGCCGATGGTGTACAAAGAACCGACGAAATCCGAATCCATCAGATGAGTCACGTGAAACACGCACTTCCGCATTCCCTCGGCGTCGTGATTCGCAAGTGTTCCTGTGCCGTCCCGAGAGACAAACGCGCCCATGCCGCGAAGAATGGTCTGCTCGTCGACGCGGGTGATCACGCGCATCGCCCAGCCCACCTCCTCGCGGGTGAAGGCGGCGTACGCCTTGTACTCGGCGCACAGATCGCGCATGATTTTGTTTCGAACCGCACGAGCCTCGCTGTTGGTCTCTTCGGAGTCGGAGTCGGAGTCGCCATCCATGGCGTCGTCGTACTCCTCCTCCTCTTCTTCGTCTTCTTCTTCTTCTTCTTCGTCGTAGCCGTCGCCGTCGCTTTCCTTCTCCGAGTCGACTTCGAAATCCGAGTCGACTTCAAAATCCGAGTCGGTGTGGTGACCGTCGTCGGAATTGTCATCGGAATCGACCTCGGCATAGGAGATTGTGTTAACGCGGCAGGCTCGACCAGTGTTGGACATTTTGTCAATTTTTGGAAAACCCCAAAAAAGTCTGAACTTTTTTGCACACGCTCTCTTTTTGTGAAGAGAAGCTTGGCCCAACTCGGCTCTTTTGAACTTTTGTCAATTTTTGGAAAAGCTCCCTTTTTCTGCACAGGGAAAAAATGTCAGAAGCACAAAACACACCCATCTCGCAGAGAAAAGTGTGCGAGGCGAAGACACGCGATCGCGTTTCCTGTTTTTCCGTGCTGGTTATGAGCGCCTAACGCACCTCTAGCAATTAACGCGCAAAAACTTCTTTGCTTTCACGTTTGGCATATGTGCCTGTGACGAAAACGTTGCATCGTCGTTTGAAAAGACCAAAATAAAAACGCAAGCACCTCTGGCAGAAGTCGCGCGCCTGAAAGAATAGAGGATGTGTGTTTTTGAAGGAACGCGCTCGCAAAGCAAGAACGGACGCGTTTTACCTTCTCTCTCGCACGTTGTCTGGCGGCGCGAAACAGTGTGTTCACGTTTGGATCTGTAGCTGCCAAAACCTGTAGGGTCGCAAGGTCTCGTTCTCAGATCCCCTGCTTGAAAAGACCAAAATAAACGCGAGCACCTCTGGCAGAAGTCGCGCGCCTAAAATAATAGAGGATGTGTGCTTTTTAAGGAACGCGCTCGCAAAGCAAGAACGGGTGCGTTTTACCTTCTCTCTCGCACGTTGTCTGGTGGCGCCAAACAGTGTGTTCACGTTTGGATCTGCAGGGAAAAGGGGGGATCCCTCTTTTGTTTTTTTTCCAAGGACCTTCCTTCGGTAAAATAATTGCCGATCCGCTACGCGCTAAAATCACAAAAAAGTCACGAAACGCGCTAGGCGCTTTTCGCGTTTTGAGTTTTTTTCATATAAAAACATGAAATATAGAAATGAAAGAAAACGAGAAAAGTTTTTATTTTTCGCGGCACCAAGATAATAAACACGCTCTGAAAAATGTGGCTTGTCATTTTTTTCATATTTCTGAATGTAGCCGTGCGACTCGCATCTCTATACGATCACTCGGAGGTGCTGAAAGTTTTGCTCGCGTGGAAAGGTCAGAACGGTGTTCGAACAAATTAGTATATATAGGGTCTACAATTGCGAAAATAAATCACTCCCACTCGTCGTCATGTCGTTTGACCTAATTGCCGCCCCCGACGGGGGGCAGGAGATGACCAATGGAAAATGGAGAAAAATACGCGATTCCGATACTTTTAACGATCCACCCGAAAAAACAAAGTTCTGGGAATGGGTTCGCGACGATTTTGAACCACCGAACGAACATTTCGAGTCTTGGATACGAGGTACCAAAAAGTTTTCACGCGAGCGCGTCAAAAGATTTTTTGAAGACATTCAAAATAGAAATAGAAGACTCAAAAGCATGCCGTACGACGTGCATAACGAAATACTTCGAAACACGGAAACGTGCCAGGAGAGAAGCGACTACTGCGAAGCTATCGCCGAGCCGCTCAAAAACACGCAAAGCATCGACGGACAAACACCGTGCACTAACCGGATGTTTAAAGAACTGCACGATGCCAAATGCAAAGCGCAGAATAATAGAATAGCGCCATCTCGCCCGTACCCTAAAATCATGAATGTATTGCTCGATCACTTACAGGCTTCTGTCGATGGAGATGTTAAAAAACTGAGAGATGCTGAGCTAAAGCATCTGCTCGATTCGCTACTGACGCACGAGCACACTGACGATAAAGGGAAGAAGTTCTTTTCGAGACGAAACCTGGGACTCAAGCCGGCAGACGCGAGGGAATCCGACGACGAGCAGAAGAAGGAATCCGACGAAATCAAGAAAATACAAGACGACGAGAATAAGTGGAATATCATTTTAAGTGAGTCCGCGAAGTTCGGTCATGCGAACGTGGTGGAGGTTTTGCTCGCGGCCGGATGCGACCCGAGGTTTAGTTCGAACAGCGCCGTGCGATTTGCATCTGAAAACGGTCACTTAGCCGTGGTGGAAGTTTTGCTCGCATGGAAAGGTGAGGAAAATCCCTTTGACTGGGAACCGATGGTAAGTAACGAACAACTCATTAGAGTCGACCCGACCGCCAAAAGAAACTACGCCATAATAGCCGCCTCTCGAAACGGTCGCTTGGAGGTGGTGAAAGCTTTGCTCGCGTGGGAAGGTCCGAACGGTGAAAGAGTCAACCCGACCGTCATGGGCAACTCCGCCGTGCGATTTGCATCTGAAAACGGTCACTTAGCCGTGGTGAAAGCTTTGCTCGCGTGGGAAGGTCCGAACGATAAAAGAGTCAACCCGACCGCCCATGACAACTACGCCGTGCGATTTGCATCTGAAAACGGTCACTTAGCCGTGGTGCAAGCTTTGCTCGCGTGGAAAAGACCGAACGGCCGCAGAGTCGACCCGACCGCCGAAGACAACTACGCGGTGCGAAAGGCCTCTCAAAACGGTCACTCGGCTGTGGTGGAAGCTTTGCTCGCGTGGGAAGGTGACGGAGACCTTGAAGGTTTAAAAGTCGACCCGACCGTCAAAGACAACGAGGCCGTGTTATTCGCCTCTGAGTACGGTCGCTTGGAGGTAGTGAATGCTTTGCTCGCGTGGAAAGGTGACGGAGACCTTGAAGGCTTAAAAGTCGACCCGACCGACGGACGAAACTACGCTGTGCGAGAGGCCTCTCGAAACGGTTACTCAGACGTGGTGGAAGCTTTGCTCGCGTGGAAAGGTCCGGACGATAAAAGAGTCGACCCGACCTACAATTACAACGCGGCCGTGTTATTCGCCTCTCGAAACGGTCACTTAGCCGTGGTGAAGGTTTTGCTCGGGTGGGAAGGTCTGAACGGTAAAAGAGTCGTTTTGTAGTAGTGGTGATGTATATTTTAAAATCACAAAAAAAGTAACGAAACGCGCTAGGCGCTTTTTGTGACTTTGAGTTTTTTTCATATAAAAACATGAAATATAGAAATGAAAGAAAACGAGAAAAGTTTTTCATTTTTCACTGCACCGAGATAAGAAACACGCTCTGAAAAATGTGGCTTGTCATTTTTTTCATATTTCTGAATGTAAGCTTAGTGAGCGCGATGGACATGGAAGTACGCAGTGTAAAAAAACACACGAAGGATGACCTCTCGATTTTTCTCGAGCGGCGGGTGATAGACGTGCACAGCGAGCGCGACGCAGAAGAAATGGGGCAACGTCCGCGGTTCGTGGGGACAGTTTTGAATGCCTCGACGCGATCTCGAGAACTCAGGGAGAACAGTGCGTTTGAAGACGCGCGTTGGGGTCTTCTGGATGGGGGGATCAATACGACCAACGAGTGGACGCATATCGAAACGATGGGCGATGTGACTCCTGCGTCCACGGTGCAATTTCTGATAGCGACCGACGGAAGCGGTGAGAGTCAAACCGCCATAGCTTCCGTCCTAAAGCAAACTGGGGGTGGAATCGTGGGAGCTGTGTCGTTCGGATCGTTCGTAGCAGTTGGTGGCCCGACGACCGCGGTCTCCGTCGAGAGGGTGCGTGGGGTTTTGTGGATAGGACCTCTTACCCCGGCGGATCGGACGGCCCGGGCGTGGGACGCGATACTCAGTCGAGTCGAGTCCCTAAATACCTTTGTCGAGGTGAAAACCTTTCTCGGGGCCTCGAAGATGGCTGTGGACGCGGACGACCGCGCAACGATTGAAGTTGTGCTTCCGCCGTTAGTAACGAACGGCACGTCACATGGCTTCAGCAAAAAACTTGCGGTTGCGGTTGCGGGAGACTTCGCCAGAGGGGTACGCGTCGTCGCCTCCGACCCAGGAGCGCGAGCGGAAATTTCTGAAACTGTAAACAGAAATACGGTGAAAAAGATAATGGTATACGTGAGGGCGGATCGTTTACCTGCCACCGTGGCTTGGCTAGCGTCACATCGCGCAACACACTGGGTGGCACCGAGTCTATTTGTTGAATTGCATAACAAAGGAGCTGGGGAAATATTACAGAGTGGATCTCCAGGAATCGGTCAAAATCCAACACCCTTCTGGGATGCTGGCATCACTGGCGCTGGTCAGATTGTGGGCGTCGGTGACACGGGTGCCGATCGTCGCAACTGCTACCTGTCTGGTGAGAATAAATTCGTGATGTACAGAGAACCGGCATGGGGAGATTCGCGAGATGGAAATGGACACGGTACTCATGTGTGTGGATCTATTGCTGGCGATTCAGATTTAGGAGGCGAGCACAACGGTGTGGCAAAGCACGCGCGGATTGCCTTTACGGACCTGGCCGCGGATAGCGGACTGCGTCTCTCAAACGATCTCAGCGAAGACTACTATCATCACGCTTACGACGTTGGTGCCCGCATACATTCTGACAGTTGGGGGATTGTCCAACTCAGCTACGCACAAATCTCTTTTGAAGTCGACCAGTTCTCGCATCTCTTCAAGGACTTCTTGCCGATTTTCTCCGTTGGTAACTCTGGCGAGTCCGTCGGAAGTACCGCCTCGTACGCAACTCCATCCAACGCAAAGAATACGCTCGCTGTTGGCGCGACCAAAACGGCGAACTCTCCTATCGCGCGGAAGATGTCTCGCCGCATTTGGAATGTCGACATTGAGGGATATGGAGCCGAACACTGGAGACATGCTCTGATTAAGGGTATAGAGGCAGACTTCTCCTCGGTTTCGTCTCATGCTACGAGCGCTAGGGAGGTGTACGGACACCCAACCGATGGATGTGACGGTACGCACATGGGTAACATGACAGGAAAAATTGTCATCGTCAAACGAGGAGGCTGTCAGTTCGTCACGAAGGCGATAAACGCTCAGAACGCTGGCGCCGCAGCTGTCATAGTATTCAATCACGAAAGGTGCAAGTTCGTGTTGATGTCGGGAGATATATCTATTGGAGTTTCTATACCAATCGTATCGATTGCGCTGAAAGAAGGGGAGATGCTCCTGGCATTGGTAGCCTCGACACCGGGTTCCAAATTGTCGATATCCGGACCCCTGGTTTATTCTTCAGACGATTCACGAATGGAGGATCTCGAAAGTTGGAGCTCGGGCGGACCTACAATGGACGGAAGAATTAAACCTGATGTCGTCGCTCCTGGGAGTTACATTAAAAGCGCTGCCTTAATAACAGACGAACAATTCGCCGCCAAAGACGTTTGTCGCGAGACATATAAGTCGGGTACGTCTATGGCCGCCCCGTTGGCTGCGGGAAGCATCGCATTGATCAGGCAATACTTCGTCGACGGATATCACCCCAACGGCATACAAAACATACAAAACGCCTTCAACCCTTCGGCGGCTCTCCTTAAGGCTGTGGTGGTAAATGGCGCTCAATCTCTACGGGGGTTAAACTCGGATGGATTTCCATTAGAACCGCCTCCTTCATGTCGACAGGGATGGGGGCGCGTCAACATTGCGAGATCCGTGCGACTCCCAGACGCAAATGCTTATGAAAAAGACTACGCCTTCATCGCGTTGGATCGCGTCTCTGACCCTCTCGTCAAGGCGGGTCAGACGTACGGTGTCTGTTTACAGGTTATTGGGAATACGGAAGAGTTTCGAGCCACGCTCGTTTGGACGGATCCTCCGGCGTCGGTGGTGAGCGACGGGTCCATAGTCAATGATCTGGATTTAAAATTGTTTCACAAGAAGGCGGGGACCACTGTACAAACGTTATGGCCGTTACCTGGACAAGAAGACAGAGAAAATAACGTGGAGAGGGTGGTATGGAGCTCACCGGATGTTGGAAGGTATTACCTGGAGGTTACTGCTCATCGAATACAGCAGGCACAGACGTTCTCCCTCGCGGTTACCGGACAAGTTGTTTTACTACATGATGGGGAAACTGATGAAAATAGGTGTTACGACATCAATTACGCGGTGAAAATTCCACCACCGCCGAGCCCATCTCTACCACCGCCGAGCCCATCTCCACCTCCGCCGAGCCCATCTCCACCTCCGCCGAGTCCATCTCCACCACCGCCGAGTCCATCTCTACCACCACCGAGTCCATCTCCACCACCACCGAGCCCATCTCCACCGCCGCCGAGCCCATCTCCACCGCCGCCGAGCCCATCTCCTCCACCGCCAAGCCCATCTCCACCACCACCGAGCCCACCTCAACCACCGCCGAGCCCATCTTCGCCACCGAGCCCATCTTCACCACCACCGACCCCAACTCCAACGCCGCCGAGTCCGGTCGTCGTTCGTTCGCATAATTCTACGAACTCAATGCCATCGACGTCTCTGAAAGATATTCACCCTCGATCTCCACTTCCACCCTCGCTTCCACCCTCACTTCCACCCTCGCTTCCACCCTCGCTTCCACCCTTGCTTCCACCCTTGCTTCCACCCTCGCTTCCACCCTCGCTTCCACCCTCACAAAGCTTCATCTCGGACATTGAAACTTTTGTAACCGACGATGTTGGCATTTATGTGATTAGCGGCGTGGGACTTTTTGCACTAGCGACCTTCGCCGCCGTTCGTTTCCGTCGCAAAGCTCAAAAATGCGATAATAAAGACGAGGAGCCGTGTGATGGGGGAGTGTGTATTGTGCCACATGAAACTTCTGTATAACAATTAGCCGCTAGCGCCTACTATAGGAGTATAAATAAGAGTTGACAACCAAGACTAAAAGTAAGCAAAATGTCCTTCCACGCTAGAGGAGAAGGTGGCGATTTTGGATGGGACCCGTCTCAGCGAGCCGTAAGGAACATGCTTGAGACTCTCACAAACGACATCGGCCTTCTTCGCGAACAACTCCGAGACGTTCATGAAAAACTCAAACGCAAGAATACTCAGATTGGAGTGATGAGTACGACGATAACACAGCAAAACGAGGAACTTATAAAACTGAAATCTGTCGAAGGTCGCTTCCAACTCTCTTTCGGTTCCAACTCTGAGCAAAACCTGCCTTTCGGCACATCGATACGGGATTTCAATGAAAACATTCGGACAAGAATGGGTATCGATAATATTGTTGAATATTTGAAATTTCAAATTTATGACTCTATTCTTGAGTACGACGAAGAAGAAGACATAAATATTATACAATATTCTTTGAACGATTTGGACTGTTTATTTCATTTCTTGGATGAGGACATCAAAACAAACCCAATTGTAAGGGTTGCGATGATGGCGCTCCAAGAACATATCATTGCAGAGCTAGTAGAAGAACACGATGGCGATCTACATGGATGGATGAATCTGGAGGATATCGAACGAGAGGATATTGATGCATGGGGCAAAAAAAACATCAGAGATGTTTTTGAGCGGCATTTCTCTTAGGTGTGCTGCCGTTAAAAATACGGAGTGTTGGACAATTCCATGTTTGTAATCGTGAAAGCACTTTTTAAAAAGACCTCCCAGACGCCTTGCACCAGTCCGTTGCAATTATCGTTAGACGAGCAATAAATATCGACTCTTCGCCACAATGAGACCAAGAAAGCTGCATGCGCCATTTTGAAAGCCCTATGTGTGGCAAACATTTCATTGTTGAAAGATGTGATCTCTTCTGCAGATTGTATACATTTCGTCGATTCATTGATGAGGTCGTAGTAAAGCGTGTTGTATTCACTCATCTTTCGTTTGTTGTCGATTTTGCCAAAAAAAATCACTACATTTTCTGTTTTGCTTAATTCTTGGGACAATTCTTCCATTAAGCAGTGGGCATTTTTTAAACTTGTTACTCTGTCGTAGCAAGGTAGCAGTAGTGCAAGAGGGGGGGCGCAACTCATAGTAGAATAGCGATCTGCTCTTTTCCCGTTTTATATATACTCAAGCTCATGTCCGCACCGCTTATACTGTCGTGGCCGAGAACCGACCATGACCATGAGCGTCACCCTGTGAGAAATTCAATCTAACTGTTTTGACAATATATGGTCCTGCACCCATTGCACAGATCCAGAGTCACCGTCTTGAGCATATTCTAACACTCTGTCGTCTCTTGGGCACTTGTTCAACTCAAGCCATCTCAAAACTTCAATTTCCCCACTCCATAAAGCCCAGTAGAAGGTAAGGTCACTCCACGGTGCAGGTGGATTTTGGGCCCTCGCCCAACGCAAAACATGAAGATGGCCTTTTCGAGCTGCATTTGCACAAGCTCTTCCATCCCACGGGCATCCGTTTTTTCTTAGCCATTTCAAAATAGTAAGGTCACCAGACTCCGCGGCACTTGCGCACGTCCATTCATCCCACGGGAAATTGTTCTCTCTTGCCCACAACAGAACATGCATGTGTTTGTACTTTGCGGCATATTTGCAAATGTCCAGGTGGAGAGGACAGCACTCATATTTGCGAAGCAATTTTAGTGTTTCAAGGTCTCCGTCTAAAGTCGCCTCGAGTGTCCCCATTAACAATGAATGGTCACGCGGACATCCGTTTTGACTTGCCCATTCCAAAGTCTCCTCGTGTTTAGCTCGAGCAGCTTCATAAAGGACCTCACCGTCCCAAGGACAACCCCTGTCACGAATCCACATCAAAGTTTTCACATCGCCATTTTCAGCGGCTTTCTTACAACCCCTTTCGTCATACGGACAAGGGGGGGATTGTTCTAGAACCCAGTGTAAGATATCATGCCGAGATTCACTTACAGCCAGTTCAAAAGTCATCTCGTCCCACGTGCATCCGTTATGTCTCACCCACTTGAGCGTGTCGAGATGGCCTCGCCTCGCTGCCTCCGCACACGTCATCGGGTCCCACGGACAATTGCGCGCCCGCAACCATTTTAATACTTCCGTTTTTCCAAAATGCGCAGCTACGGCGCATATCCGCTCGTCAAAAACACCCTTGCCGTGCATATTCTCAATCCACTCCAGGATCAAAGGGCAACCCTGAATTGCAGCGGTTTCGTGAAGCTCTCTGTGAGACCCGACGCGCATATTAGTGCAATAGGTGAGAAATAATCCGTAAGCCGTATTGTCTACCGATTTTTGCATCGACCGGTTCACTGCTCGGAGACGTGCGACTTCTTCGGGACGAAGAAAAGAGAGTGTGTGCTCTACGAGAGATGTTGGGAGATTTTCAAAAAAATACACTGGACAGTCGGTTGTTTTCATTTGTATAGAATGCAGCAAAGTGTATAGCAAATACTAATGAGTATCACGCGGACTTTCATCAACTTTTAGATTGATTAGATGTAAAATACTACACCTTAAGTACCTAAAAAAGAACGTTAAAATCTACACTTGTCTTTAAGTACTTTTTTTGTTTCAAGAGCTTTATCCATCGCCCGAATACATTGTTCTGATCCAACTTCTCCCCCATCCGTGATGCCCAAAAAGTCATTCGGAGGACACTGTTTCTTATCCGGATGACTTTCCAGAACAACTCGCTTACTGGCATTCATCACTCTTTGGAGGGATGGTACTTCGTTCGGGTCGATCCTCAGATGGTACAAATGCGACGCGATTTCTCCTTCTCTCATGCCGGGACATTTCCGCATCCACTGTCTCACTCCACCTCCACGGTCGGGGCCACGGGGCATGGTTGCGGCGGCGGTGGCTTCTTGAGCAGCCTTCATGGCGGCTTCGGCTTCACGAGCAGCCTTCATGGCGGGGGCGAAGGCTTCACGAACAAGCCGCTCGTCAAGAGCACGCTCCTCTCCAAGCTCGTCTTCGCGTCGAAGACGATCAAATAGCGCCTTTCGAGCATTTTGTTCTTTTAGTGCAGACTGGACTTTGTATTCACCGAGCTCGGCTTCTTTTCGCTGGCGACGCTGGGCTTCTTTTTTTCGCTGGCGACCCTGACCTTCTTCAGCCCGAGCGTATAGGTTACGAAAAGCTTTGGCTTCCGACGTTATTTCTGTCGACATGATACCGACGAACGAGATTGAGATCGCCGCTCACTTGTTTATATACAATCCAGAGATACTTCTCCCCTGCTTTTTGTACTTTACAAATGGTTCCTCTGCGAGTGGATAGAAAGAAGACGACTGATATTTTTGTCATCAACCAACGCCTCCGTGCAATCTCGAAGCACAATATGCTTCGCTTTTTTGTTTGACACGTACGACGAAGCTTTGGCCGGGAGGTTTCCTTTTTTCTCATCATGAACTTCCATTTTGGAAACGGGTTTTGTATCAGCAAGAAGACTCCACTTCAAATATTTATCGCGCATAGACCCGCCTAAGGCATCGCACGCTGCTTCATTTGCACGTGTGGTGTTTATACGACACTCTTCTTGTTTTTGAGCTTTGACCACCCTGAGAGGTATGTCTTCTATGTTCGTTTTTCTCTTGCCTATTTGTAAGAGAGCCTGCGAGCGAGGATGGGTTCAGTTTTGGCTCATGTGTCACAAGCTTAATTTGACTTACCGAGTGGTTTTTTTGCAACTGGCTCTGTTTTTCATGCTCCAATTTCAGATTGATTGCCCTTACCTGTAGAAGAAGAAAAAATAAACCGTGTTTGTTACTATTACTTCTAAAAAACTTCTTCGAACCGCCGTACCTGTTGTCTTGGTGCCGAAACGATTTCAGTTTCAAAGGTATCGCTATTCACATCTCTTCGTTTCGAGGCACATAAGGAAACCTTTCCAAAGAGGTTTATCATAAGTGTTTGAAGCGCATCTTCGAGGTATTGATGCACATCTTCATTTATAGCAAGGTCGTTTTTGCGGTCAATTCGCGCAGCGATATGAGACTCGATGTCTTTCCGCCAATACTCCTTGGGCGAGGGGGTTAGGTTAGGGTGCATCGCGTGTCTTCTTTTCATGGCGGAATGGAAACTTTCTTGAATATGAGCTTCCTCCTCTTGATCGATACCCGAAATCGACAAAATATCAGCATTCTCCTGTGGGATTATCATATCGGATATTTTGCAAAAAAATGTTGCGCACTGAAATTGTGAAGAAGTGAACACAGTTTCTTCAATTTTTATGTATTTCTTTTTATTTTCCAAAAAAAAATCATCTCCGAAGTTTTTAGATTTAAAGTGAAAAATCCTTTTCATTTCAGTCACTTTTTTGAGCCACCAAAATTGTTGCGATTTTTTTTTCAAGCAAGGTAATGCATCGACCAGGTTTTGAATCGCGAAAATTGGATTGTAATAACTACAGTGGAACGATTCGAGACCATCAAGGGAAAGAACACTACCTTCAGACGTTTCGCTCTCTCCTTCGCATGATCGCACATCGTCCATATGGACCTGAGCTACAGCAGCTTGCTCATCATCTAAATCTCTTTTTGCGAAAGGCAGAGGGAACACACGTCCAAGCTCACCGTTTGATGGTCATGCAAATGCCAGAAGCCTCTTCCCAAGAAGGGTTTTCTTCGGACCTCGAATGCAAGTTTAGCCAACACCTCGGTTGCCACATCCTTTCCGTAAAAAAACACCTGGAGGATGCGGCGGAGGATGACGATGATGCACTCGCTACTCTCATGCCGATTTTTGAGAGTGGTGTCGATGAAATACGAAGCCTTTTCGCGATGCATCAAGAAAAAAAGAAAAAGAAAAAGAAAAAAACAGATTTCGAAAATCACAACGACAACAAGTGTTTCATCTGCCCTATCACGATGTCTCTCATGGTAGATCCCGTCTCTGCCCCCGATGGACATAGCTACGAGCGCAAGGCGATCGAGGAGTGGATTGCACGCTCAGGAGTCGGTGGTAGTTGGAAGAGTCCCGTTACAGGGATATTGTTACGGGGCAACATAATGCTTCACTACAACCGTAACCTGAAGCAGGCTATAAGTGCTGCACTAGAGTCTTGGATGAGTTGCTCATAGACTCGACTGCTAATATTGTCCTAAATACTCAGAACAACACTGAACCCGTCATTCGAGGTTACGTTCATATCCGAGTCCTTCGAGTTTGTTTTTTAATTCCTCATCACCCATATAAAAGGCAAAATCGAGGGGTGTTGGATAACCTGGAGCGTATACACTGGTCTCCACTCCTTTTTTGACCAAGAGGTCTACCACTTCACGTAGTTTTTCGAAGTTTACTGCGTTCTCATCGGTCTCAAAATAATTATGACTCTCTGATAAAACCGCAACCATAAGATCCATAAGATCTCCCTCAAGATCTCCCTCAATGTCAACTTGTACATCTTCTACAGCTTGAAGTTGTTCAAGTCTTGTTTTTATCTCCTCCAACCGGTTTTTTTCGTCTTTTCCAACGACGTCGCTGCGAATGTAGCGACATAACCTTCTCCATAAGATAGTCGTTTGGTTCATGGTAAACGAGAACGTTCGCCCTTGTAGATTGGTCGCTGGATCCCTAAAATGTCCGTGTCCGTCCTGTTCTTTCTCATGACGGATCCATTTCTCCAAACCATCTTCACCAACGTTATAGCAATTACCGGAATAAAACGTTTCTTCGGGCTCCGTAGCGGGATTCCAATGATATACTTGCGATTTTACAAACGGTGTTCGTATGTCATTAAAGGTGACGGGATCCACCCCACCTTTGCCACAAACCTTGTCTATTTTTTCCTGTGTGCACAATTGGCTATCTTTTTCTTCACAACCCTCGGGGAAATCGTACATCACGTTTACGGACATCTCCGTAAACAAATATGGGGGGTGACAGTAAGACGTCGTCCCACCATATATACTCAAGCCCTGAACTAGGCAATAGGATCGGTTTTTTTATTCATACCATCCCTCTGGATCTCGGACATCAAAGCCTGTTGAGACATTTTGGTCGTTTGGGGGATGCCGTTATCCTGCTTGAAACGCTTCGTCGAGCAAGTGTAGCCGATGTTAGAGACCATGTGGATCGCACGATTAGAATTCCAATCTTGGATACACGAAAGATCATCGGGAGGCTCCGCGCGACGGGTGCCCTTTTCGCTCATGGTTATAGTATAGAAGTGAACACGCGCGTTTGACAACTTTGTGATTTTAATAAAAATCGACTAATTATAGAAAGCTCCATTTCCTCAAGAAAGAACCCACTTCTCGGCACCTTTAAGTAAAAATGAGCGAAGTGGAAAAATTACATTGGCAAAGGATCAGACGGGTAAATAATCGTACGATTTCCAGGATTTTATTTTACCAAAATCTGGACGTTTTCAAAAATAACGATGTTTTCAAAAATAACGATGTTTTCAAATGGCTTTTGGAGATTCTTCCATTGCTCTACCTAAACAGTTGGTCATGGCAAAGCATGATGTACGACCTGAGGCATCTCCAAATTGAAAAGAGAATTGAATCTAGTCTAGGTGTGCTTGCAAACATCGTAGAAAGGGTGGCGGAATATAATTTGCAACATCACAACAAAACGAGTTATTCGATCGTTTCAAGTGATTCCGAAGAAGAGGAGCGGGAGCAAAATGAGGCGAAGCACGCTGACGGGGCAAACCGCAACAGCAGGTGCCCAAGCCTCCACCCCTAGAGTTTGATACACGTCTTTGGAGTTCAGGTACCTCTGTGTGCTGCTTTAATTATCGCTGAAGCTGAAATTTGTATAAAATCAGGAACTAGTCAGCGCGTTAACAACATGTTGCAGATCCGAATCATCAGGTGCTTTCCAATTAAAATAATTAAACATCAAGATAAATCTGTCGGCTGCTCTCACATCCGCATGACAGACGTGGCGCAGATCGC
>Ga0209711_10001058_pt1 | contig 27607 bp, 8 predicted proteins | sample ArcticOcean_MG_C_7_FD_187441 | JGI IMG/M metagenome (GOLD analysis project Ga0209711, IMG submission 187441) | Marine microbial communities from western Arctic Ocean - ArcticOcean_MG_CB11_88 (SPAdes) (version 2) | ecosystem: Environmental > Aquatic > Marine > Oceanic | place: Arctic Ocean...
AGGGAAGTTTTGAAGAATTTTTGCCCGACCCTTCGCCTGCTAAAAACACTCAAAACCTTATTTTCTGTTCGGGGAAGGTTTACTATGACCTTCTCGAAGCCCGCGAAGGCCTCCGAAATCCAAAATCAACTATTATTCGGGTTGAACAGTTTTACCCTTTTAATAAGTCGAAATTTCAGGAAGTAGTTGCCCCATACGCCAAGGCTAAGCGTATCGTTTGGTGTCAGGAAGAACCTTACAATATGGGAGCTTGGAATTTCTTATCGCCTATTTTCGAAGAAATGCTTGGCCGACGACCCCACTTTGCTGGAAGAACCGCTACTGCCAGCCCAGCCACTGGATCCTTTACTTTACACAAGATTGAACAGGCAGCACTCGTTGCTGATGCCTTAAATCAGCCTCAACCCTCTCGCTCTTAATTTTTTATTATGCCTATTGACGTAAAAATTCCCGCTCTTGGTGAATCAATCTCCTCCGGAGTGCTTTCCTCTTGGAAAGTCACTGAAGGAACTTATGTGGAGATTGATCAACCAATATACGAATTGGAAACCGATAAGGTTACTCAGGAAGGACTTGCAGAAGTCGCTGGAGTGATCTCTTTTTTAGCTCAAGAAGGAGATGAAGTTGAGATTGGTGCAACGATTGCCAAAATTGACGAATCCGCAGAGAAACCTGCTTCATCATCATCCGAGAGCAAGGTAGAAGAGACTGACCCACCAGTTGAGACGGCCGTTTCTCCTGATCCACCCACAGAGAGTGCCCCTAGCCCCTCCCCTGCTCCAAAGGTGGCAAATGTAAAGAGTCAGGAAGCGATTGATTCTACCCCTTCCTCGATTCCTTTATCTCCCGCCGTCCGAAAAATTTTGACCGAGTCAAATTTAGATCCGACCACTATTCCTGGAACTGGTAAAGATGGTAGAATTACTAAAGGAGATGTGCTTGCCGCCCAATCGGCTCAATCAGCCCCCAAGGTAGTTGGGCGGGGAAAAGTTACTCAAGCACCCTCCACTGCGCCTGTTGCCCCAGTAAGTGCAGATAGTCGAAGCACTCGTCGCGCACTGTCCCCTATCCGTAGAAAGATTGCATCCCGGTTAGTGGAAGCTCAGCAAACTGCGGCAATTTTATCAACTTTTAACGAAATCGACCTTTCTGCAATAATGTCTTTACGCAAGAGACATCAGGATTCGTTTGTAAAACAAAATGGGGTGAAACTTGGTTTTATGTCCTTTTTTGTTAAAGGCGTGGTTCATGCCCTTCAAGCAGTTCCTGAGATCAATGTTCGGATGGAAGGGAATGAATTGGTTGAGAATCATTACTTTGATATTGGTGTCGCAGTGGGTACAGAAAAAGGATTGGTTGTACCAGTCTTGCGAGATTGTGACCAACTTGGCTTTGCAGAGATCGAACAGTCCATTGTTCAATATGCTGAAAAAGCTCGAAGCGGTGGGATGACTCTTCAGGATATGCAAGGTGGTTGTTTTACCATTACCAATGGTGGTATCTATGGTTCTTTACTTTCTACCCCCATTATTAATCCGCCACAAAGTGCTATTTTAGGAATGCATTCGATCCAGGAACGCCCAGTCGCGGTCAATGGAGAAGTGGTGATTCGCCCGATGATGTATACCGCGCTTTCCTATGATCACCGAGTGGTGGATGGTAGGCAGGCGGTTACCTTTTTGGTAAAACTGAAGGAAGCGATGGAAGACCCTGCTCGTCTTGCCCTAGGAATCTAATCTGATGAGTAGCGAAATAAATTTCGATGTCTTGGTGGTGGGTGCTGGACCCGGTGGGTATGTCTGTGCCATTCGATGTGCTCAACTTGGATTAAAAACAGGTCTTATTGAGAAAAATCCACGATTGGGTGGAACCTGTCTTAATGTTGGTTGTATACCCAGTAAAGCCCTTCTCCATTCCACAGAGATTTATCACGAACTTACCCATTCCGCGGATTCACATGGAATTGTAGTCAAAGGCATAAGCCATGACTTGGGTAAGTTGATGAAGAAGAAGGATGCAGTTGTTGACCAGCTTGGCAAAGGTGTGCAAGCCTTAGTTAAAAAGAAAGGAGTTACTTTAATACCGGGGACTGCGAAACTCTTACCCAAGGGAAAAGTGGAAGTAACTCATGAAAATGTATCCAAAATCCTAGAAGCCAAAGAAATTATTTTAGCCACTGGTTCCAAACCGGTAGAACTTCCATTTCTTCCCTTTGATGGGAAGAAAATTGTCCATAGCGATCATGGCATCGCATTTGAAAAAGTGCCCAAAAAGATGGTCGTAGTGGGTGGTGGAGCTATTGGGCTTGAGCTTGGTTGTGTCTGGTCGCGGCTAGGCACAGAGGTGACTATTATTGAATTCCTTCCTGAGATTTGCCCACAGTTAGATCCGGATGTGGCGAAGGTCGCGAGAAAGATTTTGGAAAAACAAGGTCTTCGTTTTTTACTTTCTACCAAGGTGACCGCGGCAAAGAACAACAAGTCGGGAACCACTCTATCTTTAGAATCTGGGGGACAAAAATCGGAGATTTCAGGTGATCGTATTCTGGTTGCCGTGGGTCGAGCTCCCTGTGCGGACGGATTAGGTTTACAAGAAGTGGGAGTACAAACTGACGATAAAGGCCGGGTCTTAGTAGACTCCACTTTTTCGACCAACCTTCCGGGTGTTCGTGCTATTGGGGATTTGATTCCCGGTCCTATGCTTGCTCATAAAGCAGAAGAAGACGGCGTCGCTTGTGCTGAAATTATTGCCGGACAAGCCGGTCATGTTAATTATGACCTGGTCCCAGGTGTTATTTATGTAGACCCAGAGATTGCAAATGTTGGATTAAGTGAAACTCAGGCAAAAGAGAAAAAGATACCGGTCCGAACTGGATCATTTCCTCTTGCTGCAAATGGTCGAGCCCTCGCTACCGGTGCGACTGATGGAATTGTTAAGGTGGTTGCAAATGCTGAAACCGACCGCTTACTCGGGGTGCAAATTGTGGCCCGTAGCGGATCCGAATTAATCGCCTCTGCGGTGGCTCATATGGAATACGGTGGTTCAGCCGAGGATTTAGCCCGTACTATTCATGCCCATCCTACACTTTCAGAGTCTTTAAAAGAAGCGGCTCTTTCTGTGGATGGTCGGGGCTTACACAGCTTTTAAATAACGAATTTCAACTCGTTTATCTTGGTAGTTCGAGGTCGAGCGGTAGGCGGTTCTCTTTTTCGTCTAATGTCCATGCTTCTTCGATTTGGATGAGATAGGTAGATAGATCCTTATCGTTGGCTAACTGATTTTTTTCACTGCTTGAAATTTTCACTCTTTCTAAATTCCCCACCACAATAATCACGGAAGAATTCGCATCCGTAAAACGAAGCTGGTATCCAGGACCGGTTGATAGAGTAGACTTACCCAGCCTGGTCTCACTAAGCCTTATGAATTCAATAGATCGAGTTGATTCCTTAATTACCCGAACTTTGCCCAATGCCTTACCTTTGGTGTTAAACAGATAGGCTGGTCCTTTAATATTAATTAATTTGGATGCACTGGACAATACTTTCTTCTTTGCTTGTTGAGTGCTTGCCGATCGATATAAAGGCATTTCCTTCTGGTCAATTGCAACGGATGAGTTTTTGATTACAGTTTCTTCTAAACTGTCGGTTGTAATTAATGGAGCACTTTCACCTATTAAAAAGGGTGCCTTATTAAGCGGAACTTTGTCCGTGCGTACTTTCTTTTGTTTCGATAAGGTTGATAAGATTATTTCTCGAGCGTCATCTAACTGCTCAGTCTGCTTCTCATCTTTTTGCACAGAATTTGTTAGCTTATCTTGCTCGATTGTTTTCATTGCGGAGCGAGACTTTGTGGAAAGAGGAGAATCAAGTGGGCTGTCTTTGGCGAATTCGGAGAAGGCAAAAGCATCAGCAAGTGAAATCGAATCATTTAACTCCTCATTCATCGCTTCAACTTCGACTTTGGTTCGTTGTGCGAGTTCTTGAATTGCACCCTCCTGAGCCTGGTTTTCGAGCATCAAATCGAATTGAAGGTCTTTTTTTAATTCAATATTATCTACACTTTCTTCTTTGGATTTAAATTGATTCGATGGAACTGTTTTCTCGCGGTCCAAGGCGAGTTCAATAATTGGGGGATTGTCGGGTTCACTCACCAATACGATAATAAATGCACAAGCCGCTATTCCTAAGGGAACCCAAAAAAGTAAGTTGACTGGTTTTTTCTTCTCTGTGGCGTTCATTTTTTCATTCTCCTCGGATTCATATTTTTCTCCCTTGATTATCGAAAAGATCTTTTCCTTTCGATCTTGGTTCAACCGAAGCTCTTTTTCTTCTAAGTTTGGTAATGGTTCCCTACCGGAATGCCCAACCAATCGTAGAGTATCAGCCAACATTTTTTCCATCTCTTGCAAGCTGGGATTTTCAGAAATCGCATTTCGAACTAAAGTCTTCTCCTCACTGGCGAGTTCATCAAGCAAGTATGAAATAATTTCCTCTTCGCCCACTTTGAAGTCTTCGTTCATTGGAAAAAGCCTTCCGTTTTTAATTCATGGCTTAAGTTTTTTACAATGTGGTGTAATTTATAGCCCACATTACTCACGCTCAACCCGGTGATTTGAGAAATTTCATTGTAACTCTTTTGTTGGTCAAATTTAAGCTGTATGATCTGCACTTCTTCCTTGGGCAAAAGAGAAATTCCATGACGCACTCGATTGAGAGCTTCATTTTTTTCCAAGTTTTTGACCAGAACGCTCTCCACAGAACGATTGATTGAATCAAGGAAATCTAACTGATCCTCATCAGTTGTTCTTTGTAACCGTCCGTTTTTTCTTAAAAATGAAATGCTCAGGTTACGAAGAGTTTTATAAAGCCAAGCTTTGGGTTCGAGAATTGGGTCCTCCTGTTTAAAAAAGCGAAGAAAGGCATCTTGGACTAAATCCTGAGCTTCATCACGATCGTGAACAATTTGAAAGGCATAAATCATTAAAGGTTTTTCTAGTTTTTCAAACCATTCCTTAAGTTGTTTTGCCTTCTCGTCCCTTTTCATTTTAAAGATTGGGATCTGAAAGAACGATGAAGCAAGAATTGGTTTAAATTTTTTTGTTTCACTTAGAAAGACGAGATAAAGTACTATTCCTTAGGAAATTTTTTAAAATGTCGAATTAGTTCTCAAAAAGTTGGCGCATTCTTTGCAATCCGATTCGCAAAGTTTCTTTTGGATCGAGCTTCCACCAAGTTTCATTGAACAGCTCTAAACTTACGGTTCCATCATAGCCCATTTCCTTGAGTGCCTTAATTTCTGCTTTTAAATCGATTTGACCATCCCCAGGCATTACTCGGTCCGGATCAGTCTGAGTACCTGCCGGTTTATGAGGATCTGCATCATCAATGTGGTAATGGCTGATTCGCTCCACTGGTATAGCCCGGAGTTCCGATTCTGTGGATCCACTATTCCAATTATGAAAAGCATCGAGGATTAAAGTGGCGTCTTGATCGTCGGTCACTTGAACAATTTCCCATGCTTTACTTAGAGTATGGACGGATTTGAAAAAACTGATGTATTCAAAAGTGGGTCGAATTCCTTCCTGACGGCCAATTTCGAGTAGTTCCGAATAACGTTCTGGCAAATGCTCAGTCTCGGCTTTTTCTAATGGTGGAGTGGCCACAATAAAGGGTGCACCCAAACGGGCTCCTAGGGCAAAACGCCTGCGTGCTTCATCCAGTACCAATTGGTGTTCCCATCCTTCCATGTCACCCCATTGTCGCATGGCAATGACCGAGGGTACCATTAAGCCCTGGTCTGCAATCGCTTTTTCAAGATCACTCACTTCCCCCCCGCGTGCCACATATTCCCATACATCATTAAGCCAAAGTTCAATTCCGCCGAACCCCGCCTCCCCCACAAGTCGAATTTTATCCATTAAGGATTGGGGTTTAATCGTACTTGTGTTCAGGCAATAGATCATGATTTGTTAGGATTGGTTCAATATTCAGCTCTAGTTCACGCATTTTATTTGGCAAGGGAATTTTATCCAAGAATTCGTTTTTCAATACAATGCCCAAGTACTCCCTGAAGCACGCCGTTAGAGAAAGGCTTATTAGGAGTATGCCCGCCAATTTCTGCAGCCTTGGAAATTTCTTTTAAGGATCGAGGGAAATCACCCGCAAACCAATGGAACCAAATGGCAAAGTAGTCCCTCTGGTTGATTTCTGATAATAAGGGCAGGCAAGCATCAACCCAAAGGGTGTCGACTCGAGAACCTCCCCACCCGTTGGCAAGTACTCCTTTTTGCCAGTCATTTTTTAGTTTTTTGAGACCGAGGTTTTTACGATTACTCTTTTGGAAATTCGTACTTATCGGAAGGTTTATTTTGAACGCATCCTCAATCCAATTGGGGTTTGTTTTCCATAAATTACCGTATTGCAGCAATCTCTTTAGGGGATGATTCGCAGGTCTCAGACCTTGAAGTTTCCAGTTTTTTTCTGATTGGAATATTTTTTCGGGATCGAGCTTCTCATTTTTCCATTGATCAATTGGGTATAATTGTCCGATTCGTGCCATTGTTTCCCGGTTCCTTCGATAGCCTAGTACTTCAAGGAAGGATTGGTGAAAGACTTCTTCGTTATTACCTTTTAATAAACGATTTTGGGCATATTTCTTTTTTTGTAACCAACGGGCTTTAGCCAATTCATAATTTTTTTGCTTTACCAGATTGAGATCAATTAAAGAAGAAAAACTGACGGGCTTTTTTGACTCATAGTCCGACAATCTTTCTAGAGCTTGCGATTCCAGGTATTCTTCTAAGCTTTGCCTGAGCTTTGGTAAAAGAACGAGTTGGGGAATCTCTTTCCCTCCTAGCGTTTTACAAATCTTCTTTTTTTCCGTCGGGGGAAAGAGAGTCACATGAAGGACGACCCGGTTATAATTAACATCTTGGTGATGCTGGTGTTTTTCCCAATCCGAGGAATGGAAGTGAATTTCAATTGCCCCTTCGACAGGTAAATCATCAAGGGTCAGAGACGCATTTTTAAAATCAGGCCCCTCCTCGGCCAGATTCCAGACTCCGGGGGAAGAAATAGTCACTCTCTGGCCACATTCTGTGTGTAAATCTATTCGATCGAAGTCTTGATCCGCCCAAATCTGTTGGATCACTTTTTCCTCCACTCGTAACATTCCGTATAATCCGGGAACTTCTTCTACTAATTGATCATCTTTCATAGGTTAGTGATTCTTTTGTTCAAACTCGGGAAATGATAAGGAATTTTTAAGTGGGCCTTTGGCTCCATTCCCTTGGTGTTTTATTTTTAAACGGGTCCGATCAATAGTGCTATCTAGTTTCTTAATCAACTCCTCAATCCTCATCGCCGCGGCACCCGCTTCATAGGCACAGTTTCTAATTAGCCCATCATTGGTAGCCACAATTATCCGTTCGGGGAATTTCGCCGCTAAAAGCATTCTTTCAATCACCCCATCTGCTCCCTGGGCAGAAGACGAATAAATTACGGTGTAGTTTTTATTTTGCCCGTGTTGATAAATTCTACCCTTCCCGCCTCTTCCATCAAAGACAACGGTGAGGAGACTTTCTCCATCTTGGATAGGTTCAACAAATCTGATCAAGCTCTCTCGGGCGAGATTTCGATCTTGTTCAAGTTCTTTGGTTAATTCAGGGATTGCATGCAAGGCATTATTCCCATCGATGATCAGATGTTCTTGCATTTTTAAAAGGTTCGTTAAAAGTAAATACTGCTAACCTCCTCCTCTCTATTTCGCAATTACAATAATATTTTCCTTCTATGAACACTGCTTTTCTATTTCCTGGTCAAGGCTCCCAAACTTCTGGTATGGGCTCAGAATTATTTTCCCAATTTCCAAACATTGTCGAGCAAACTGATGAAATACTTGGTTATTCGATAGTCGAATTATGTCAAAATGAAGATACCACGGATTTAAATTCGACGAACTTTACTCAACCCGCTCTTTATGTGGTCAGTTGCCTCGAGGCAATGTCCAAGGTCCAAGCAGGTCAATCCCCCACCAGTGCGGCGGGTCACTCGGTGGGTGAATTCGCGGCCTTACAATCTGCCGGGGCATTTTCCTTTTCAGATGGCTTGCAAATGGTCGCCAAACGGGGAGCAATTATGGCCAAGGTTTCCGGAGGTGGCATGGCTGCGGTAATTGGCCTGGAAGGAGATGCCATTTCTTCGGTTCTTTTAGAACAGGGAGCAGATCAGATCGACCTGGCTAATTTTAATTCACCCGGACAGATTGTCATTTCTGGCCCCGCAACACAAATTGCCCAGGTTCTAAAACCGATTAAAGATGCGGGCGCCCGTATGGTGGTTCCCTTAAAGGTCAGTGGTGCCTTTCATTCTCGAATGATGCAACAACCGGCACAAGAATTTGCAAAATTTTTACAAAACTTTTCTTTTTCAGATCCCTTGTTCCCAGTTTTTTCAAATGTGGAAGCTCAACCCTACTCTTCCAGTGGATCAATTCCTGAATTATTAATTCGTCAAATTTTTAGCCCCGTTCGTTGGACAGAAGTGATTCAAGGCCTGCGTGAGAGCGGAGTCGAAGAATTTTTGGAGTGTGGCCCGGGTAATGTTCTGAGCAAATTACTTCGACAAATTCCTTAAGTAGTTTTCACCCTGCCACTGCATGAATGTGCAGTGTTTTATTACTTTTTGTACACCCCCATTTGGGTATTTGTTTAATCAGTTTCATGTAAGGCATTACTTTTCTAATTCCTTGTATTAGTATTGGTTTAATTTAGTATTGTTTTTAAACATTTATTGTTATTTTCTAATAATTTATTGGATTTAATGCAGTTTTTTTTAATAAGTTAAAGCCATAATAGGCAATGACTTAGGTGCAAAAATAAAATAAAAGATTGTTTTTTCGTATTAAATTGGAAATTAATACTAATAGAAGGTGTTAACCTTAGCCTAAAACCTTATTCAGTTATATCAAAAGAGTACCCTTGTTTTTTCACCTATTATAGGTGGGGGGTGGTGTTTAGATTCATTTTTGGCCTTTTGGCTAGATTTATTGGTCTTACAGGCAACCGAAATTTCTCTGCAACCCTTATTAATAGTAAAGAAAATCGCTCAGCGGTATTCCTTTTTACCCGAGTAATTACTCATTCCCCACTTTCTTAAAAGAAAAAATCTTATAATTCACCTTTAATTATGAAAAAAGTCCAACATCTCATTTTGTTCACCCTTGCATTGCAATCCAAATTACTGAGTGCAAACTGGGCACCCTTAGACCAACTGCCCGATCTCGATCTTTGGTTAGACGCAAACGATACCAGTTCAGTCAGTCATAGTAGTGGGGTGGTTAGCCAATGGAATGATAAGAGCGGTAACGGTTTTCATTTAACACCAAGTGCAAGCGGTACCGGGCCCACTACGGGAACTGTCTCCCTCAACTCTTTAAATACGATCGATTTCGACGGATCGAACGATCGTATGAAAAATGACCTCCTGCCTCTTGGTTCCCCCATTTCAATATTTCTTGTAGCTACGGGCTCAACTAATGGATATAGAAGAATTTTAGATGGAATTTCAGATGGTTATGTTTTTGTTGGAAATGGAAATAGTAATAACAACTTAGCCACTTTTTTTGGTGCCGGTAGTTGGAGCGATGTAAACACCAACTCACCAACAGGTAGCTTAGCCAGTGCGACCTTGATCGGCCTGACTAACGATGGCACAACTGGAACCCCGTACCACAATGGTGTTGCTCAAAATACTAAAAATGGAGCTATGGGAAATGGTACTATCGGACTATCAGTCGGGGCGTCGGGGGGTGGGTCTCAATTTTGGGATGGTTCCGTTGGCGAAGTTTTTATCTTAAATGCAGTACTTTCTTCTGCCAGTCGTCAAAAACTTGAAGGCTACCTTGCTAATAAGTGGGGGCTGAGAGGAAGTTTAGCATCGAATCATCCTTATAAAAGCTCTCTTCCCGCGGCCTCTCCTGTGCCCGTGATTACGGTGGACTCGTTAGCAAACCTATCTCCTGTACCCGTCAGTGTAACTTTTAAGACAAATGGCACTAATACACCCGTCTCTGGTTTCAGCTCAGCCGATTTGAATATAACTGGAGGTACGGTTAGCCAATTTAGTGGAACCGGCGGATCTGGTCATACTTATACTTTTAAGATAACCCCTTCCTCATTCCCCTCAAGTGTTTCCTTTTTTATCGCCGATGGTGCGGCTACTACCGGGGGGGGCAATAGTGTTGCGAGCACTTACCGAAAGGTCACCTTTCGGGCAACCTACCTCACATCCTTTGCGACCGAATCCTTGAGCGATGTTGAAATGTGGTTTGATGCATCTGATTTGAATGCCGATGGAACCACAGATTCTGGCTTCAGTGCTGGCAATGCGGTCAATACATGGAGTGATAAATCGGGCAATGGTTATCATTTAACAAAACAAGGCGATCCCACCTGGGAAAAGCAGAATGGAATAGGCGTGGTCAATTTTGACGGTAATGACGCCTTCTATTCGCCAAACTATTGGGGTGGAAAGCGGGAATTTACTTTATTATCCATTTCCCGTTACACTCATTTAACTAATAATAATCGAGTCATCGCCGATCGAACTAACAATAATTGGCTTTTCGCATACCACGGTGGCAATATTAAGCGATGGCATTTTAACAGTTGGCTTACAAACGCTGGTGGCGGGAAAGACACCAAGTTTCACCTTCATGTCGCCGATATGAACGATAACGACAAAGGAAATACTTTCTTTGATGGAACTCGGGCGGGAACTATTAATTCAACCGGAAGTCACAACTCCAACTATATGCCCAAGCAAATCCAATTTGGCGGATGGCAAACTGGTTCGGAATACTCCAAGTGTGAAATCGCCGAGTTTATTGCTTTCGACCGTGTGCTTGGTGCCACGGATCGCCTAGCGTTAGAAGGTTACCTCGCGAATAAATGGGGCATTGTAAATCAACTCCCAACCACTCACAGCAATCGTGATTTTTTAGCGGGTATTGGCTCAGGATTGACGGCCCAAATCTCTGCAACCAGTCCAACCCAAACTTATCCAATTCCAGTTACGGTAAGTTTTAAAAAAGATGGATCAAATCATTCAGTTTCAAATTTCACTCAAAATTTAGCCATCGATTGGGCTCCCGATTTCAATAATGGTCTTAAACTTTGGTTGGACGCCAGCTCGCTGAGCACCTCTGCCACAACTTGGTCGGACAAGAGTGCGAACGAGAATGATGCGGTGAAAACTGGTTCGCCCGCGGTGATCACCAATTCCCAAAATGGATTGTCTGTCATGAATTATTCCGCAAATGGACAACGTCATAAATTTCCAATGATCAATGATATACGAACCGTATTCTGGGTGGTATCACAAGATTCCAGTGTGAACGGTTCGGGTTTCAGATACCTTCTTGCAGATTCAACTAAACATCCCCATTGGCACAACAATAACAACGGTAAATTCTGGGGCTCTTATACAAGTGGAAATATTAAAAATGGAACCACTCGAATGAATGGATCTGGCATCAATGGTGAAACCACGAACTACCCTAATAACCTGTCCATAATATCAGTCCGTACGACTGCATTTTGTGACGCGGATAATTTTGGGTATGACAGAACTTCTACTACCCGTCAATGGATTGGCAAGCTTGGCGAACTTATCATCTATGATACCGCTCTATCAAATAGTGAAATTGAAAAAGTCGAAGGTTACCTCGCCCACAAATGGGCTTTGACAGGTGGTCTGCCGACTTCACATCCCTATAAACCATCCAAACCACTGGGGAAATTAAATGTGGAGGGTGCGATTGTATCAAGTTCTTCGGGCTCTGGTTCAACTTACACGCTTAATCTTACCCCCACTTCAAACCCTTCACGTATCAAGATCACAATACCGGAGGGAATGGTCTCTTCTTCCTCCACCGGAGAACGTAATCAACGAACGATTAAAGAAATCCTTTTCCGTCCGGCTGTAATGAAAGAATCAAACCTTGCGCTATTCTTTCCTTTGGGTGAAGGAGAAAGTGCCACCAGCGTTGAGGATTGGGGACCACATGGTTTAACTGGAGCGATCCAAGGTTCACCGGGTCGCCATGCAGGCCGAACCGGTTCCGCCATTCGATTTGATAGCTCAGCAAACAAAAAAATAACTATTTTAAACCACAGGGCGATGCGGATGAATAACAACGGCCAATACACCGCAAATATTTGGTTGCGATATGAAGTGGGCACATCCAGTTGGGGTGGAATTTTTACTCGTAATGGAAGAAACTACTTTTTTGAGTTCGGGAACAACAACAATGCGAACGGTGGTTTTGTTCATCATCGATTTAAAATGGGTACCAACGGAAATAGTGGAGTGTCCGATTCCTATCGAGTTTCTCCTGAGTCTTGGAGCATGGTTACTCTGATGAATCAAGGAAATCCTGGTGTTGCCAAAACCTACATTAATGGTGCTCCCATTCAAACATCGACAGTAAACGATACCATTTGGGTGGAACAGCAACAACCTATTTACATTGGTGCCAATGCTAATGGTAACGGAAATTGGCTAAAGGGAAGCTTACAAAATTTCCGCCTATATGATGTTGCCTTTACCGATGCCGAGGTTCTTAGCATGTACAACTCTGTGGATGCTGAATCCGGTGCAGTGGTGATTAACTCTGATTATGTCATTCCCTATAATGCGGGAGTGGCCACCTTGATACAGCCCGAGTATTCAGTCCCAGTTAGTGCATATGTGCCGAACTGGTCATCCACAACCCTACCCTCCGGTCTAAATATGAACGCAAGTACCGGTGCGATTACTGGTACTGCGAGCGGCACTCCGGCCAACACCGGTACTGAAAGCGCGGTCGACCTGATGGCGACCAATGGATATGGCAAGACCACAAAATCTGTGATTATGAAGGCCTACCCAATGCCTTCCTCGATTACAGACGGCGGTGCCACTGACTTAGGAATGTATGGTGCTACTCTAAAAGGTTCTTTTGCGGATGCCACCGCAACGGATTGTAAAGTTCACTTCTTAGTCGATACTGCGGATCGGGGTGCCAGCAATGTATCCGCTTGGGCTCAGCATTATATTCTCGAAAATCAAACACCCGGTGCTTTTAGTCGGGTACTCAACGGTTTAACTTTTAACACCACCTACCGATATCGCCTCGCTGTTGAAAACATTGGAGGAAATCTAAAATGGACCAGTTCCGCCGGTACCTTTGCGACTCTTGCCGGGTTGACTGCTCCTACTCTGGGCGATGTTAATGCGAGCAATACTGTCATTTCAACAATTACGCCTGCTGCGTCCACTGCAACTTTAAATGGTACCCTGACTGCCACCGGTGGTGAGAACCCAACCGTTTACTTTGTCTGGGGGGACAACGATGCCGGGACTAATTACGCGAACCTTTCCAGCTGGGACAACCAAGTGGCAATGGGTGTGCTTGGATCGGGTCCGTTCTCGACAAACTTATCGGGACTTGAAATCGGAAAAGTTTATTACTTTCGAACCGCGGCCTCCAACGGATCGGGTTCGATTCTATCGGAAAGTTTGGGGATTTTCTCCGTGAGTAACCAAGGGGGGCTATCGGTAGACCCTGCCTCCATCTATCCCGATAATCTCAATCTTTGGCTGGACGCCAACCATTCTTCGGCATCTGGTTCGAGTTGGACGGATCGTTCTAGTAGCACAAATAACGCCACCAAGAATGGCACACCCACCGTGGTGACTAATAGCCAAAACGGCCTGCCTATTATGAGATATGCCGGTACGAATGGGCAATACCACTCTTTTAATCGTATCTCTGATATTCGCACCGTCTTTTGGGTCTTGAAATACAACGCAGGAGCGTGGTGGCTTTTGGGTGACAGTAGCACTTATCATTTCCATGGAAACGGAACAAACCAAATACTTGTGACCAATCACGCCCACTCCGATGTCAGGTCGAGTGACAGGTTTTTTGTTGATGGTTCGGTTTATAATAAATATGGGGCATGGCCGACCACAATGTCTATTATATCTTTTGTTACCGACGGACCTGTACAGGCAAACAATTTCTCCAGTGACCGAAATATTGGCGGACGTTATGCCAATGGAGATCTCGCTGAACTGTTGATTTTTAATAATGAATTCTCCTCATTAGAAGTGCAAATGATGGAGGGTTACCTTGCACATAAATGGGGTTTGGCTGGAAGTTTGCCAAGCAGTCATCCCTTTAAGAATTCAGTGACCACTCCTGTAAGCAAGGCGATCACGAGTGCGACTACGGCAAATGCAACTGTTGGGTCTTCTTTTACTTTTACTATTACGACCAGTGTTACTAATCCAGCCTTCGAAGCCGCAAATTTACCGGCCGGGTTAAGTTGTAACTTGGGAACCGGTGTAATTTCAGGCACACCTCTGGCTGGTGGGACTTATGCCGTGACTCTGTTTGCCCAGTCTTCAAGCTCTAACGAGTTTGCTTCCTCCATTTTGACTATCACCATCCCGATCTCGGCTCCCCTACTTACTGTGGAAGCACCTGGTAACTTAGTGATGACTAGTGCCAAACTTAAGGGTGCAGTTGCCAATACCGGTGGGCGCGATGCGACAATCACTGTTTACTGGGGAGACAACAACGCTAGTACAACTGCGGGTAATTGGGATTCCAATGCAAACTTAGGTTCAAAGGGCCAGGTAGCCCTTGCTCATGATATCGCAAGTTTGACAGGTGGCACAGTTTATTACTACGCCTTTAAGGGAGTGAATGCTGCTAGTGGCACTGGAGGTACGAGTTGGTCTCCTGTACAAAGTTTCACCACCCCGACCTCTGTGAGTGCTCCGATTCTGGGTACGCTTCATTCCGCAACTGAAATCACATCCTCTGCGGCCAAGTTAAATGTAAACTTCCAAAGCACAGGTGGTGCAGATTCAAATGTCACCTTTTATTGGGGAGATAATGATGGGGGGAACACTGCTGGTTCATGGGATAGTGCCATTACTATCGTCAATGCTCAACCGGGTAACTTGATTGGGGAAATAACAAGTGGATTAAGTTCGCCTACGATTTATTATTTTCGGGTGATGGCCAACAATTGGACTGGCTCGACCTGGGCGAGTATTTCTACCAGTTTTACTCCTAGTTCAATCCAGTCTACACCGACAAGAAGTGCCAACCTTATCGGTTGGTGGAAATTTGACGACGACAATAATGCCACAGTGCATGATTCATCAGGGAATAATAACCATGGGTATTTGCGCAACAGTTCACACGCCCTTGTTACGAGCCAGCATAAAACGGATACCCCATTTGGCACCGGAAAGTCTGCAGATTTAAATGGAAATCACTATGTGGTGGTTTCCACTCCGGGTGAAGATACTTTTGACGGGGGTAATCAATTCACCCTCTCCACTTGGATTAAGGAATTCCCCGACGGAGGTTGGGAACCCTGGGTTTCGAAACGTGGGGAAGGTGGGCAAGGTTGGCAGTTACGTCGATACGGTGGTAGTCAGCAAATGATTCTCACCATCCGAGGCCCCGGTGGAGATGATCAAATGCCGGCCACTGTAAATCCTTCATCTTGGGTACATGCTGCTGCAGTTTGGGGCGGTGGAAAGAGAAAACTTTTTGTCAATGGTGTTTTGGCCGAGAGCGAAGATCGATCGGGTGCGATTAATATTACTAATTCTGCACTTGTGTTTGGTGCTCGAGATAATTCTGCAAATTACAATTCCGCTTCGCCCAATATTGGAAATTATTCCAACACCTGGGTGGACGATGTTCGTTTTTATAATGTCTTTTTATCCGACCTAGAAATCGCCCAGATTTATGGGGGCGGCCTTGGGGATGTCGGACAACCTTGGATCAGCGTGACTAGTGCCACCGCGGCCACCGCGGCCACGGGTATGGCCTTTACTTATCAAATCACGGCGACAAATTCGCCCTCCAGTTTTGCACTTTCCGATGCCCCTAGTTGGTTAAGCGTAAATGTGGCCACTGGTGTAGTTTCTGGTACGCCGACTGCGGGTGGTGTATTCACTTTTAAGGTGGGTGCATCTAATGCGAACGGAACCGATTTTAAGGAAGTGGCAGTTACGATCGGAGATAACGCTCCTTTTGAATACTCTTTGGAATTAACCACCGATTTTGCAGGTATGTCCCGATCCGCTACCTCGGCAGAAGCCAGTATAAGCACCACCACTTCCGCACATACTTCCTATGCGGTAAGTAAGGTATTTGACCAAGATAAAGGCACCGGAGGGGATAACCGATGGCTTCCCTTCCAAAGTGCCTTGCCCAATGTTAATCTGACTTGGACATTCACTCATCCATTCCGTGTGACCAGCTATAAAATCAAGGGGCAAGATTACAATTATGCTGCCCGAAGCCCCAAAGCTTTTCTTCTTTATGGTTCGAATAATGGTTCGAGTTGGTCAGTGGTGGATGATATGAATGCTTCTTCCTCCAATCACCAGACCAGTTGGACCTCGAATCAGGAACGAACTTTTACCGCAGACACTCCGGGAGATTACACTTACTACAAATTAGTGGTTACCCAGGCTGCGGGGTCTGATACTTACCTTGGTTTTCGAGAGGTCGACCTGATCGGAGTCGATTACTCCCCTGTTGGAGACTTTAATCTTATGCTCGTCCTCGACGAGAATAATGCCACTTTTAAGAATGGTGGTTTCCGCCATTCTCTCTGTCAGGCAAATGGGGAAGATTTGCGCTTCCAATCGAGTGCGGGTGCTGAGTTAAAATATGAAATTGCCAGCTGGAACCAATCAGGGAAATCGATCATTTGGATCAATGTACCCAGTCTCGTGCGCAATGATAAGATTGTGATGCGCTGGGGGAATTCAGACTCGGCGACTCCTGCTTATGTAACTAATGGTTCGGCATGGGCAACCTATGCTGGTGTCTATCACCTTGATCAGGCGGTGGGCGTATCTGCTCCTGATTCCGGCCCGCATGTTAATCATGCTCAAATGAACGATCCCGCGAACCCTCCACAGCAGGCAACCGTTTCAATCGCGGGGGGAGCCTACAACTTTGCAAAGAATCAAAACAGATGGTTTTCAGATGATTCAATCAGCGGAACGATGACCCTGGATAATTTTGCACTATCTGCATGGGTCCAAGCAACTGTGAATGATGCACAGGATTGGCATGATTATTACGGTATCGACACCACCAATGGTGGGCAGTTGCGCGTCGAGGCTAATAACAATAATCCACCACGTATACATGTGCCCGCCTCCACCATTGTACATCCCAATCTTTACTCCTCTAACAACGACGCGGGGAAACTTGCAGCTGGTGAATGGAACCACTTAGTTTTCTCTGGTTCCAGCGGAAAACTCAATCTTTACATGAATGGAGTGCTAAATTGGAGTGGTAACTTTCAAGAATCTGCCCAAGTCAGTGGAATCCAGATTGCCCGAGCAAATAACAATAGTGCGGGAGCAATTCATGACGAAGTCGCCTTCCACAAGGTTGCCCGACACGAGCGTTGGGCCAATGCCACCTACAAAAGTCAGGTGCCAAGTAATACATTTGTAAACTATGGAGAATTTGCGGGTCCTCCCTTCTTTGAGGAAAGTGTGACTGAATTTTATGCGAAGAAAGATCTTAATATGACTGCTTTTACTCCCACGATATTTGGAGGAGGTTCCCCCTCTTTCACCGCGGCTGGTCTGCCCCCGGGGATTTCGATTAATTCTTCCACCGGAGAAATTTCAGGTAATACTGATGAGGTAGGTGCGAGTACCTTTACTCTTACTGTGCTGGGTTCCAATGCAGCCGGAGAAGTCCGCTCGACCGCTAAAACTTATACCTTAAAAGTATCCGATCCAAGTGCATATCCTTATAAAAATAACTTCACACTTTCAGGTTATGCCGGTGGGTCTACCGTTCTCACTCAATTCCCTGTACTGTTAACCTTCGATACTGGTATTACTGGTTTTAGTTATAATTCTTTTGCATCTCCCACCGCAGGCGACTTACGTTTCTTTGGTGCGAATGGAGAAGAATTATCCTACGAGATTGAGACTTGGGATCCAACTGGAGTATCACGCGTCTGGGTGAGAGCAGGTTCAATCTCTGGCACGGGGACCGTAATTACCGCGGCTTGGGGCGACTCTTCGGATGTCACTGCACCGGCTTATGTTTTTGATGGTTCAACCTGGTCAAATGGATACCAAGCGGCGTGGCACTTCCAAAATATGTCTGGTGTGTTAACCACTGACTCAAGTAGCAATAATCGCCACCTCACCGCGGAAGGTGGTGCCACTACTGGAACCGGGCAAGTAGGTAACGGGATAGTATTGGATGGTTCCAATGATCAGCTGGAAGCAATCGGATATAAGGGCATTACTGGTGCAGCTGCCCGAACCACGGAGACCTGGGTAAAAACCAGCAGTACTGAAAAAGCTTTGATGTCCTGGGGGCAGGATGCGGTGAACGCAAAATGGATTTGGAGAAACCAGGGAAGTGGAAACCTTCGGGTTGAACTGAATGGTGGAGGACGAGAATCAAATTCTGCGATGAATAACAATGCATGGCGCCATGTGGCCGCAGTATTCCCCGAAAATGCAACTAATTTAAACAGTATTAAATTCTACATCGACGGCGTTGAAACGGGATATGCCCAGTCTTCCACCAACCTACCCGCCACTGGAGACTACCTTGATGTTCGCTTGGGCAATGACCACTCCAACCGTCGATTGAATGGATCAATGGACGAAGCTCGAATCTCTTCGGTTGGGCGTTCAAGTGTTTGGATCAAGGCGTCTTATGATAACCAAAAATCGAGTTCTAATTTCGTAACCCGTGGTTCGGTAACTGGTCCGCGGATTGTAACTTCTCCTCTATTTGTTACTGCCACGGTGGGTTCTTCCTTTACTTACAACACCAGTGCGGTGGGGAGCCCATCGAGTTACACCATTCTCAATTTACCGGGTGGCTTGCAGTTTAATCCGGGTAATGGACAAGTAACCGGTACGCCAACAACTGCTGGTAGCTATCCGGTCTCTTTGATTGTGGCTTACTCGGACGACGATGGCGCCCTGACCGATTCTGATTCTTCGCCCGATCAATTGGGCTCGATCTTTCCACCGGAAAACCCCGGGGATCGCGAACAGGTTATCCTTACCCTTACAGTAAACGCGATTGCTCCAACCATCACCACTTTGGCGGCCAGTTCGATTGAGGCAACTAAAGCATCTTTTGATGGAAATGTAACTAATTCTGGTGGCGACGCTCCTCTTGTGCGGATTTATTATGGCACAACAGATGGTGGAACCACCGCTTCTTCCTGGTCTTATGTGAAAGAAGCTGGGAAAAAAGGGTTTGGTACTTTTGGTGAAGTTTTAGGTGACTTGATCCCCAGCACCACTTATCGCTATCGTGCACGGGCCTACAATTCAGCCTCTCCTGACGGGGTTTGGGCATCTAATACCATCTCGTTTAATACCAGTGCATCGAATTTGCCCGTGGTCAATAACGGTTCTGTGCTTAATGCCACAGGTACTTCGATCACCTTTAAGGGAGGAGTCTCCAGTACGGGTACAGGCACGATTGCACAAGGGGAAGGTGCCTTTACTGCAGATCGTTATCCAAATCTAAAACTTTGGCTTGATGCGAATGCAACTGCAACGATGGACCAAGGCACCTCAGCAGGGGCAACGGGTACTCCCTCAAATAATCAACAAATTGGCTATTGGGCGGACAAGAGTGGCACTGGGCACCATGCGGTGGTCTATCAAAATAACAACAATTACAAGCCGAAGTATTATTCCGCGGGGATGAACAGCAAACCCACCGTTCAGTTCGACGGTTCGAATGATTATTTACTTCTTGCCAATGGACGTACGGATTTCCACGAGTGGGAAAAATTGACTGTCCTGGTTGTTTATGAAGACTGGGGATCAGGAAATTGGAGAAGGCTCATGGGGAATGCGGATCACCAGACTGGTGGTTGGTGCTTCAGTTGGGACGGAGGCGGTGGAAATCGCTTCCGCTTTAGAGTTGTGGGTACTTCCGGTTCAGACGATCTTAACAGAAATTACACCAAGCTCCAAACCCACATCCTTACCATGACTTATAATGGTGCAGTCAGGGTTGGACGAATTGACGGACTGAGCGCCCAAACTAATGATACGGGTGCGCTTCCTCCCAACCCGAATGCTGATTTTGTGATTGGGGGTACTGGTAGAGATTATGGTACTCCTGCCTCTGCCTCCAAAGTACGTATTTCCGAGGTTCTTATCTATCAGGATGCACCGTCGGGCAACACTATCGAAAAACTTGAAGGCTATCTTGCCCATAAGTGGGGATTAACTAATCGCCTGACGAGTGGTCACACCTACGCTAGTTCTGCGCCCTCCTTTGCCGATCCAGTGGCAGCAGTTGATCTCACTTTGTATTGGGGAAATATCGACGGTGGTGAAAATCCGGCCGAATGGCAGCACGAGGTTTCAATTGGTAAACACTACAAGGAACAGGTTAATATCGATGGGTTTAACGCTTATGGATACCAGTCTACTTGGCGAAATGATTCCTATTTACGTAATGTGGAGGCTCTTCGCTCGGTTAGCCATGATCAAGAGGTTCAATTGCGAGGCGAACCAGGTAATCCAAGTACAAATGGCATGTTCTTTAATGGAGATGCTGATTTTATTAATTCTGGGATGATTAAGGATACAGATAATAATGGTTATGAAGACAACTATATGACTCTGTTCACCACTACATTCAAAGCACCCAGTAGTGGTAATTATAAGTTTAAAATGGATCAGAAAGACGATCGTCATGCGATGTGGTTAGACCGTGACCAGGATGGCATATTTGAGGGTGGTTCCGTAACTGACGGGGCAAATGGAGATGAGTTTCTAAATCCGAATATGGATGGTTCTAATCCACACATTAATCAAAATTGGACATCCAACGACATTGCTTTAACTGGCGGTCAGGAATATTTATTAGCCATAGCACATTGGGAAGGCGGCGGTGGATCGAATATTCGTCCATGGGTTCAGATTCCAGGCGGTTCTTTCGTAGTGATGAATCCCCTTGCTACGGCTCAACACGGATATTTTAACATTAATGGGTTATCGAATGGGGGTTTCTTTAGCGAACAGTCTCTTCTTGAAGCAAACGGGACTAACCTAGTTGCGGGTAGCACATATTACTATCGAATCAAGGGAGTGAACTCACAGGGTACTGACTGGGCTGACTCGACTGCAAGTTTTGTCTCGGAAAATGCTCTGGATACTTCAACGGGTAGTATTTCATTTAATACCGATGGCCCTACTCCTTCCTGGAGTACCAGTTCGGGAGCCGGTGGTTCCGGTCAGATTGTGAGTCGATCCTACACCGATTCCAGTTCCAATACGATTAGCTATAATGTGGCGAAGTTCGACTTTGACCGTCTCAATATCGGGGACGGTACCACCGTTACTCTAAGCGGTGCAAATCCGATCGAGATCAATGTATCTGGGGATGCAACCATTCTTTCAAGTATTGATGCCAATGGAACTTTGGGTACAAGTACATCGGGTGTTCGGAAAAGTAAGCTCGGGGGTGGGTTTGGTGGATATAAATGGGACGGGAATGGATGGGGTGCTGGTACAGGACCTGAGCATTTAACCTCTGCGGATACATTTAAATCCGGTGGTGCCCAGTTTAAAGGATGGGATGGTTTGTCTGCCTCTACATTGGTTGCTGGTCAGGAACCCGGTGGTGGATCCTATGCCGGAGTGGGTGGTCGACCTGAGCCTGTGGGTGGTCAGGGCCAATACCAGACAATCAATGCTTCCGGTGGAACTTACGGAGATGCCGATATCACTCACCTACTCGCAGGCTCTGGTGGTGGGGGTGGAAATGAACGTCAAGGTGGTGGCGGAGGTGGCGCGATTAAGATCGTATCCACGGGGACCCTGATTATAGGTGCGGATATCTGGGCGGTCGGTGGACAAGCTGGAGCACGTAATAATGAAGCCCGTCGAAGCGGCGGTTCTGGTTCGGGTGGAGCAATTTACCTAAAGGGTGCAAATGTGGTAATTAATTCAGGAGTAATAATTTCCGCATCAGGTGGTGCCGGGGCAGCGGGAATCACAAATGGTAACAGTTATCCAGCGGATGGCGGTGGAAATGGTGCAGCCGGTGGTGGTGGTGGTCGTGTCTACTTGGAAGCAACTTCCTCTTTGGTCAATAATGCGAACTCGACGAACTCAAATCTTTCTGCCGCAGGCGGAATCAGCCCTGGTCAACGCCATGGGTCTGAGGGTACGGTTAAGTTAATTCGTCCACAGGTTACCAGTTTGGTATTTACATCGGGTAGCATGGTTATTGATACAAGTATGGCCACGATCACACATAGTGATGGTTCATTCCTGGCCGGAACATTCGTGGATAAAACTTACACACATTCGGATGGTACAGGTTATCCATACAAGGTATGTGTATTTACTGCCGATGAAATCAGTTTAGGTGCCGGTGTTCTTGTCACACTACAGGGGTCGAATGCACTTTCTTTGCGCACTCGAAATAACGGAGACTTCACTCTCTCTACTCAGCTTATTGCAACTGGTACCGAGGGTGGTAATCATAACTCCGATACGGTTGGGAAATTGGGCGGTTATGATGGAGGTGGAAAAAGCAAGAATGCGAAAGGTCCAGGAAGAGGAGCGAATAAACAATACAGCAATGAGGGTTCAGGTGGTGCGTATGCCAAAGAAGGAGTCAAACCAACTGGTACAAATGCCCAATGGGGTAATGTTAATGGAGATTATCATCTTACTGATCTACTTGGTGGATCTGGAGGAGGTGGAGGATCCTATCGTGCGGGTGGTTCCGGAGGAGGTGCGATTGAATTGGTTGCCCACGGTGCCGGTTCACTCAAATTAAACACTGGATCAAGAATCAAAGTAAATGGAGGAGATACTGTTCATGGAAATGATAGTGGAGGAGGCGGTGCCGGTGGTTCCATAAAACTTGTTGGTGGAAGTATTGAAAATAATGGTGAGTTGCAGGCTCGTGGGGGTGGATTAGAACCTGGCGGAATTGCATACATGGACGGTACAGGAGGAAGAATTGCATTTGACAGTAACGGTACGATCAAAATTGGTACCTATGATCTGAGTGGTCATTCAAAGAATCCTCATAATACCACGGAACTTCAGCGTTATCCATTTCTTGACGGTACATTAGCATTAAAAGGTGATTCTGGCGTTGATGATCTATCCTACGCTAGTGGAACGCTCACCATTGATACATCCGCTGCATACTGGTACCACTCTGGTGGAGACCATGGATCGGGTGTTCTTCAATCGCATGATGATGATGGGATTGAGTATAAAACATGTACCTTTACATTAGATTCTATCAGCTTGACTGGCAGTGTAAATGTGGTCCTCCAAGGAGATCATTCTCTCATTCTCAAGACCCAAAGTAATGGAAGTATTAATGTTGGGGTCAACCTCAGTGCTGATGCGACTGATCAGAATTATGATAGCAGCCGAAGCCCGGATAACAACAGGCATTATAAAAGTGTGGGTAAACTGGGTGGAAGAAGTGGTAAAATTGCTGGTACATTTGATGGAGAAGGACCCGGTAAAGGACAGTCCCGTATTGAAGGAGACATGGAATCCGATGGCTTTAGGCGTAAAGGAGGCGGTGGAGGCTACGGTTCGGCAGGTGAATACTCCGCTGGCGGTTTTGGGGAAGCCTATGGTTCTGCTACCCTAGCTCACTTACATGGTGGTTCAAGTGGTGGCTCTGGACATTATATGGGTTCTGGAGCAGGTGGAGGAGCGATTTCTCTGGAAGCTCATGGAGATGGTAACCTGACCATTCAATCGGGTGTGACCATTTCCGCAAATGGTTCGGCGAACAATCAAAAGGACACCAATGATCGAAGTGGTGGTGGTGGTTCCGGTGGTTCTATACGACTTGCTGGTAATTATATATTTAATAACGGTACTATTTCTGTCATAGGTGGAAAGGGTAGCAAGATGCCCAGTGGTGGTGGCGGTAGGGTTGCCTTCAACTTCCGAAATGGGCTATCCAAGGGTACGGTAGATGTCGGGGCAGGGTCTTATGTTGGGACCGTGGCTGAAAATTCCACGCCGATCATTATTAATCCCGGGGTTATTTCCGTTACTTATGATAATTTGAACTACCAGGCACCCGCAACCCGGGCGAATGATCTTGTTCTTTGGTACAAATTTGACGAGACCAGTGGAACCACGATCAAGGATTCCTCCGGTAATGGTCGGGATGGAACGGCCATGAATGCAGGTTCATCCAGTTGGGTACCCGGAGTAATGGGGAACGGTTTGAAAATTGACTCAGGAACCATGACATCTTCCAATTCTGGCGGGCAGTATGTGGATATGGGCACAAACTGGACGATTGGTGGTTCAATGAGTGTATCCACTTGGTTATACATGGATATATTTGCCAATTATGCACGAGTGATGGACATTGGAAATGGTGCGGATGTGGATAACATCATGATCGCTCAGAATGGAACCAATAGCAAATTCCAATTCTCTGTTAAGGACACCCTAGGTGGAAACGAAGATCATGTACAAAACGGTTCAGCCCTCTTACAGGAATGGTTCCACCTTGTTGTAACCATAACCAATGGTGACACCAATGCAGCCCGTTATAAATTCTATTTGAATGGTTCATACCTCGGCCAGTCCGGTACAGATAAATCTCTCCCCATCAGTAAAGTACGAACTAAGCAATGGTTGGGTAGATCAAATTGGGATAATGATACGTATATGAAAGGTAGATTTGATGATTTCCGTATTTATGTGGGTGAATTGACCCCGCTTGATGTATCGGCAATCTATTCGGAAACTGCGTCTCCTGTGGCTGGCACAGTTAATGCCCTCTACGGAGCGACTGCTTTTACTGCAACGGGTCTACCCAGCGGCTTAAGTATAGATGCGAACGGAAGAATTACGGGAAGAAGTTCCGCGGCGGGCGACCATAATGTAACCATCGGTGCATCCAACCTTGCCGGTAGTGCGAATTCTGAGGTCATCACCTTACGGGTGGCTGCAAATAAACCAGTTTTTGCATCCACGAATAATTCATTTTCTCCTCTCGACTTAACTCCTGGTTTGTGGGTTGATGCTTCGGATGTGACTACAATTACAGGTAGCACCAGTACGGTTTCCCAATGGAGTGATAAGAGTGGAAATAATCGTCACCTTACCCAGTCTACTGCTACTTCTCAGCCAGCGTATAAATGGAATTCATTGAACGGGCTTTCAGTGGTCCGTTTTGATGGTACCAATGATTATTTTGATGGTACGGGTCTAGGTACCCCTGGTTCAATTTCTCTCTTTGCGGTGATCAATCGACATACGGCAGTGAATAACGGAAGTCTCTTTTCTTCTGACGGTAGTTGGGCTTCAACCAAGCTACATCTTGTTAACTCCACTGGGTTGATTAATCAAATGTCCTTAAATTCTGGAGGTACTGTCACTGGTTCCAATCCGAAAACTCTCAATTCCTGGTCCATTGATACCTTCCATCGAGGAGATGTAACTAACACGGCATCAACCGGTACGCTTTTCCATAATGGATCCACGGATGGTTCGGCTTCATTGGGTGCAAATACCCTGCTCAGCCTTAATGCTTTTAATGTTGGTAATTGGGATGATGGCTCTACCAAGCAACGCCATTTAGATGGCGATATTGCCGAGCTTATTATTTATCCTGCCAATCTCTCTGATCATGACCGTCAACGTGTAGAAGTATATTTGGCAAGAAAATGGGGACTTCTTTCCATTATGCCAAGTCCTGTACCTTCTCCATCGGATGCTTCCAAAAATCCATATGTTTCAACTATTGGTGGAAACTCCGTCACCACAAGTGTTCCACTCGTAGATAATGGGGGCGAAGATGCCAATGTAACTATCTTTTATGGCACATCTGATTTGGGTGCCGGTTTGGGTGGACCATGGACACCATCTGCGCTGGGTGCCCCCATGAATCTATGGCTCGATGCCAGTGATAGTTCAACCATAGGTGGTTTGGGATGGACCACCCAGCACTTGACTGGAGATGCAGATTCTAAAATTTCCTCGGGTGAAACATACACGGCCAAGATTAATGTAGGTGGAGCCAATAAGACCGTCAACGGAGTAACTTTTACTGGATCAAATGGCACTACCGGTACCGGATGGACATATGTACAAGGTTTCACGAATCATCATGGAAGCAACACATCCACCACGGGTGGACAAGTCGGTGCTATGCTCTCCAATGGTCTGCGTTACAATGGAATACCCCAAATTCTTAGGATGACCGGGCTGACTGTGGGTAAGCGTTATACCCTCGCCTTTTACAGTCAAGCTTGGGGTAGTAATCGCCCCTGCGTATTTACCTGTTCTTCTTTGCCTGGCTCCATGACTGTGAATCAGGACCAGTACCATGCATCCAGTCAGGATGGATTACTCCTAGAATGTACCTATGAAGCAAAAACCACGGCTGTGGATTTTGAAATCAATCCAGTATCTGGCCATACCTGGCACTTGTATGCCTTCAGTAATCGGGAGGCAAATTCCATTCCTGAATGGCAGGATAAGAGTGGTAAAAATTACCACTTTGCCCAGGATACTGCTGCCAATCAGCCAAAAGTAGGCATCGTTCAGATTAATGGCCTAAATACTCTAGATTTTGACGGTTCCAATGACCGGTTAACCAATAATTCTTACCCAATGGGTGGAACGAATACCATTTATGCAATTGGATACACCGCAGGTAATGGATATAAAAGGTTACTCAATGGTTTTGCCGATGGTTACTTCTTTATGGGAAGTGGAACTGGCACACCCAATATGGCCACTTTTTACGGAGGAGGTAGCTGGAATGATGCAGCAACTAATTCCCCTGGTTCCAGTTTAGCCACAGCGACTATTATTGGTATGACTAATAATAATACCACAGCTACTCCTTATTATAACGGTACTGCAATGACCACAAAGAATGGTAATATGGGCAGTGGCACCTCCGGTTTTGCATTGGGTGCTATGAATAATGGTGTGCAGGCATGGGACGGCCCAATCGCTGAGATTGTGGTGACCAATTCTGTTCTGTCCACTGCTGATCGACAAAAATTGGAAGGATACTTGGCTAATAAGTGGGGCTTAAATGGAAATCTTCCATCCAATCATCCATACAAGAGCTCCCTGCCACCACCAGTTTCCTGGGATGGCAATGTCAGCATTGCTACCCTTCAGTCGAGTGGATCCATTTCAAGTGGTTTGACTGGATTGTCTACCAACACATCTTACTTTTTCCGTATGCGTGCGATAAACTCAGGGGGTACAAGCTGGTCGGATGCCTATGCATTCCGTACCGGAACGATTGCCCTCCCCCCTGCGATCACCACAGCACCAGTTTCTAATGTGGCCACCACTTCAGTAACATCTGCTGGTAACTTGCTTTCTTACGATGGTAATGACCAACCAACGGTCACTCTTTACTATGATGCTGATGAAAACGCCAGTACCGACATACCCCGTGCGTTTGGTAATTTGAAATTATGGTTGGATGCAAATGATACAGCAAACATGGATACCGCTTATGCTGCAGG
>Ga0209711_10001061_pt1 | contig 27583 bp, 26 predicted proteins | sample ArcticOcean_MG_C_7_FD_187441 | JGI IMG/M metagenome (GOLD analysis project Ga0209711, IMG submission 187441) | Marine microbial communities from western Arctic Ocean - ArcticOcean_MG_CB11_88 (SPAdes) (version 2) | ecosystem: Environmental > Aquatic > Marine > Oceanic | place: Arctic Ocean...
TATTAAAAACCGTTTATTAAAAACCGTTTATTAAAAACCGTTTATTAAAAACCGTTTATTAAAAACCGTTTATTAAAAACCGTTTATTAAAAACCGTTTATTAAAAACCGTTTATTAAAAACAAGGCCCGCTCTGAAATGAGCAGTCCTGAGCAAATAATGGATAGGCAATGGCTATTAAGATAGAGAAGAAAATTGTTGGGTATACCCTAAAAAAACCGCGTGCAGAAGTACCTGAAAAGCCACCCGAAAAAGAGACAATGCATGAACACGTCGCTCGACCAGATGAGCTGCGTGGTTACACCTACAAAATCAAGACGCCGCTGTCAGATCATGCGATGTATATAACCATTAATAACATTGTGTTGAATGTTGAAACGGAGCACGAGCAAGAGTTCCCCTTCGAGGTTTTTATCAACTCCAAGAACATGGAACAGTTCCAATGGATTCTTGCGCTTACCCGAGTTATATCCGCCGTCTTTCGCAAAGGCGGTGATAGCGTTTTCCTGGCGGAGGAACTTAAACAAGTGTTTGACCCGCAGGGTGGCTACTTTAAAAAAGGTGGCCGTTTTATGCCCTCACTGGTCGCTGAGATTGGAGAGGTCCTTGAAACTCACATGACCAAAATCGGCCTCATCAAAAAAGAAGAATTAAGCACAGTTCACAAGGAGTTGATTGCCGAAAAACGCATTTTATTGGAAGGCGCAGCCAACTCAGAAAAAGTCGACCCGGGTGACTTCCCACCTGGGGCCCAGCTTTGCAAAAAGTGTAATGTTACAGCCATGGTGTTGATGGATGGTTGTATGACCTGCCTCAGTTGCGGCGATAGTAAGTGCGGCTGACCCAGGAATAATCGCTAATGCAGGCATACTTGGAGCAACTCCATTTTATTCTGGACAACGGCATCGTTCGAGGTGACCGGACCGGCGTAGGCACCATCTCTGTCTTTGGCCTTACCGCCAGGTACAACATGGCTGATGGCTTTCCCGCGATGACTACCAAGAAACTGGCCTGGAAGGTCATGTCCTCGGAACTGTTGTGGTTCATCTCAGGGTCTACCAACATTAATGATCTCAAAGAGATCTATCAGCACAACAAAATCTGGGACGCCAACTATGACGACTACGTGAAACGTCTGGGCATGGAAGCCAGCACAGGCGATATGGGGCGTGTTTACGGTTCACAGTGGAGAAAATGGAAAACGGTAGACGGCCGCGAAGTCGATCAATTATCCGATGCCGTTGATCTGATTAAGAACAACCCCAATAGCAGAAGGATTATCGTCAACGCGTGGAATCCCGGCGAGGCCTCTCCCGATCAGGTAGCGCTGCCACCCTGTCACACATTCTTCCAATTCTACGTGGCCGACGGAAAACTTTCGTTACACATGTACCAGCGCTCGGCTGATATGTTCCTTGGCGTACCTTTCAACATTGCCTCTTATTCTCTGCTGCTACATATGATGGCCAAAATCACCGGGCTTACCGCACATGAATTTGTACACACTATCGGGGATGCGCATATCTACCTTAATGCCGTTGAGCAAGCGAAAGAACAGATCACACGCAGCCCGCTACCCCGCCCCTCACTTAAGATCGTAGATCGGGGCCAGAAAACAATCGACGATTTCGCGATGACTGACTTCAGCCTGAGTGACTACCAGAGCCATGAGCCGATCAAGGCCCGAATGGCCGTCTAGGGCAATGTTTTTTCTTACCGCTCTATGGCGAGAATTCGAAACCCCTGGTTTCGGAACATTGCTGTGATTCCCGGCGGAAGTTCCTGAACTGTTCTAAATGTGACCTTCTCTGCGCCTGTTGCAAACGACTTTTCGATCATCCTGGTCAACAGTAACGACCCGAGTCCCTCTCTGCTGAATTCAGAAAACAACCCAAAAGCCTTAATCCTCGTCGAGCCTCCCGTCGCTCGCATGAGTTTCTGTTCGCGAACAATTTCGCAGCATCCTGCAGGTTCGCCATCACAATAAACTGCAAAGAACTCACACCTTGGGTCTGTCAGGTAATGTTGCCATTGTGAACCACTCCAACCTGAACGGTCTTCGTCCACGTTGGCATTAATGTTGTCCCATAAAAACCGGGCGAACCGGCAGGAAGTCGCGCTCAACCGAGAAATGGTCAGCGATTCGTTCGCAAACAACTGGGGGGAAAAGTCCCCTCGGTTAAGTTCCAGTTTTGACGTCACGGCCATGGGATACTCCTATCACTTACTTGGCGGAGCGGGAAGGTCTTTCAATACCACTTCTTTCGAGACCACTTCTTTCGAGACCACTTCTTTCAAGACCACTTCTTTCAAGACCACTTCTTTCAAGACCACTTTTTTCAAGACCACTTTTTTCAAGACCACTACGGCTCGAGTCAAACGATAGAGAAACTCCAGCCCTTCATAGAAACTGCGCTTGAGCAATCGTTCATCACGCCCATGAATTCGATTATCACCAAATTCTGTAAACACGCCCGACACACCATACACAGGGACACCAGCGTTACGGAAAAATGTAGCGTCAGTCGCACCGGTGCTCATTGTGGGAAGTACCAGGGCCCCTGGCCACATTGCCCTTGTGATTTCTCGAATTGGCGCCATGATGGTGTCATCTAGCGGTGAAGCCTCACTGAACAAGGCATCCCACTTAGGCGTCAATGTCATTGAGGGAATACCAGCCACTTTAAATAGCACCTCCCTGACCTGCTTTACACTCTCGCCGGGAAAAACCCTGCAATTCACGGTTGCGCTAGCGCGCTGTGGCAGGGCGTTCTCTGCATGCCCCGCGTCCAACTGTGTCGCAACGCAGGTGGTTCGGAGACGGGCGTTAATCTCTGGTTCATCACGGAAATAATCGATACTCATCATCGCCGGTGGTTCTTCCAGCAATCCGTAGAGTAGCGCCGCTCGGTCACCACTACTTTGCCCCGCAATCCCAGCAAAGTAGGCGCGGGTCGTTTGGTTAAAACGGACGGGGAACTCAAAGGCTTCAATTCTCGTCAAGGCTGCCGCAAGCTGGTAAATCGCATTGTCACCCCTTGGCACGGCGCTATGCCCACCAGCATTGGTAATCTCAAGAGAGAAAGTCTGGTAGGTTTTCTCCGCTGCCTGCACGGTATTGGCGACATATTTGCCGTCCTTAATCATTCCGCCACCACCTTCATTAAAAACCAACGCAGCGTCCACCAATTCAGGATGCTCTCTAACAAGGTAGAGCGCGCCGTTATGCGGCCCACTTTCCTCATCGGCAGTCAACGCGATCACCAGATCCCGGGTCAGATTAGCCCTCTCTCGATGCAGACGGATGAAGTTTGATAGATGTATCGCGACCTCGTTTTTATCATCAAGCGTTCCCCTACCGTAAAAATAGCCGCCCTCTTCAGTCAGTTTCTTCGGGTCCATCGACCAGTCCGCGATGTCTGCCTCAACCACATCAAGATGTGCGAGCAGTAACAACGGTTTTCCGACGGGCTTATCTGCACGCAGGCGTGCTACGACATTGCCCTTGCCACCATGCTCAATCACATGGATATCCTTTGCCGGAACCCCTTCACTTTTCAGTCTGGCGGCAATTGATTCCGCCAGCGCGAGCGTATTGCCTGACGAGTGAGTCGTGTCAGTTTCAATCAATTCCTTCAACAGTTCGTGTGCATACTGCTCGTATTCACTAACCTCCGGATGTGATCCTGCGACAACACCGGCTAACAAAAGCAGGACAAAAAAGCCGCCAAACCGCATAGGCTAATGACCCTTATTTTCAAAATTGTCGTCAAACGCGGTCTGCTGCTCCGGCACTGCCTCTGTCTGGTATTTCGATTTCCACTCCGAGTACGGCATCCCGTAGATTATTTGTCTCGCCTCTTCATAATCCATGTCGATTCCTTTATCCTCTGCCGCCGCTCGGTACCATTTACTCAGGCAATTACGACAAAACCCGGCTAAATTCATCAGGTCGATATTCTGTACCTTGGTGTTTTCACCGAGATGGTCAACTAGACGACGAAACGCCGCCGCTTCTAATTCAGTTTTAGTCTGATGATCCATAAATGTTCCGATAAGCAAAAGAGCTCAAGATAACCCAAAGACTACCGTACTTATATCAACGGTACTCAGTACGAATAGGCAAGGCATCATATGACTGATTTCAAACCAGGACAGAAGTGGATCAGTAGCGCAGAACCGGAGCTTGGAATCGGGCAGATTGTGACTGTTGAACACAGACTCGTGACGATGAACTTCGACCTGACCGATGAAATCCGTACCTATGCAAAAGACCAAGCACCTCTGACCAGAGTTAAATTTAACGTTGGTGACATCATTCGAACCGCTGGCGGCCTTGAAGTGGAGGTTTTTCAGGTCTCTGATCAGGATGGCATTCTTGTTTACCACAGCGAATACCAGGACACGTCTACCGCAATCATCGAAACCGAGTTAGACCCTGGTATCACTTTCAGCAAACCCGAAGAACGGCTATTCACGCTACAAATTGACGATAATAGTTGGTTTAACCTTCGCTATCAGACACTACAACACAAGGCACGTCTGGCATCATCCGCTATTAAAGGGCTTCTAGGCCCGCGCGTATCGCTGATTCCACACCAGTTCTTTATCGCCCAAGAGGTCGCTTCCCGTTATGCCCCTAGAGTTCTACTGGCGGACGAGGTTGGCCTTGGCAAAACGATTGAGGCAGGACTAATCATCCACCAGCAACTCATGACGGGTCGATCAAGCAGAATCATGATCATTGTTCCTCCCGCCCTTAACTTCCAATGGTTCGTTGAAATGATCCGGCGTTTTAATCTGCAATTTACAATGCTGGACGAGGAACGCTGCTTGGACATAGAGGCCGATAATCGTCCCGAGCACGAGGATGATGTCCCAGACTTGGATAATCCATTCGACGCCCAGCAACTGGTCCTTTGTTCCCTCGACCTTTTCCTGGACAACCCAAAACGACTTAAACAAGCAGCGGCAACGGATTGGGACCTGGTCGTGATCGACGAGGCACATCACCTTGAATGGCAGGATGGGAAACCCGGTGAGGATTACACCGCGGTTGAACAGCTCAGCAGCGTCGCCAAGGGCTTACTGCTGTTGACGGCCACACCTGAGCAACTCGGCCGCCTGGGTCATTTCAGTCGTCTTCGACTTTTAGATCCGTCTCGCTACCATCGCTATGACGAATTTCTTGAGGAGGAAATGCAATATGAAAGCGTTGCAGGCCTGGTCAGCGCCCTCCTTAATAAAGAGCAAAATGCCGCCTCAAAAGCCAGGGAACGACTCGGTGAACACGCACCAGATAACGATGACGAACTACTACCCGCGTTACTCGATCGACATGGCACTGGTCGGGTATTGTTCAGGAACGTCCGGGAGTCTGTTGACGGTTTTAAGAAACGAGTCCTAAAACCCTACGAACTACCTGCGGAAAAATTTCCTGCAGACAATACTGCGACCTGGAACAGTAAAGACGCAAGAATAGACTGGTTAGCAGATCTTCTGAAGCGATCTGACGACAAACACCTGATCATCTGCAGCCGCGCTGAAACCGCCATCGCCCTGGACAAATACCTGCGGGACCGAACAACCATCAGGTCTGTTGCCTTCCATGAGGGACTGGACCTGGTTGCGAGGGATAGGGCCGCCAACTATTTTGCTGACTCAAACGGCGGTGCCCAGGTACTGGTCTGTTCTGAAATCGGCAGTGAAGGTCGCAACTTTCAGTTTGCTCACCAACTCGTCATGTACGACCTTCCCAACAGCCCGGATCTACTGGAACAGCGGATCGGAAGGCTCGACAGGATTGGTCAGACGGAAGATGTCGTTATACACGTGCCGTTTGCAAAGGGAACTGAACAGGCTCTGCTACTGAGGATCTTCAATGAGGGGTTCTCAATCTTCCAGAAACCCAATGCCGCCGCCCAAATCGTATTTGACAACCTTCCAGCAGACGTCGGGCCAGACGAACGAGTCAACATTGCGCGAATAGAGAGCGACGCTCGACTGCAACAACTGCGTTCGGGCCGGGATCAGTTATTAGAGAGAAATTCCCACCAACCAGAGGTTTCCAGAGATCTGCTCGCCGAGGTTTCCAGAATAGAAACCGATGGGGCGCTCGAGACATACATGGAACAGTCCTTCGACATGTTCGGTCTGGAATCGGAACCCCTCTCAGAGACTGCTTTTTTAGTTAAACCAACGGAGAGCATGGTCCGAAACAGCTCGGTCAGCGCAGAGACCCAGGACAGATTCCGTTACCCGGAACTGCCGGAGGAAGGCACTGGCTATACATTCAATCGAGACACCGCACTAGCCAGGGAAGATCTGTTGTTCCTGACATGGGAAAGCCCGCTCGTAGAGCAGGCGCTGGATCTGGTTGCAAGTGACGTTACAGGCAACAGCGCAGTGGTTGTCGTGAAGCTCAAGGGAATAAAAACCGGTACCATGATGGTAGAAACCCTACATCAAATTGAGTGTGTCGCGCCAGTTGCACTGAACGCGAACCAATACCTCCCTGCCACGCTCGTCCGCTCACTGATTACCCCGGAGCGACAGGATGCATCTGCCCAAATCCCTTTCAATAACTGGGACGATAATCTCGCTGTGCCTGCAGAAACGATTGCCAAAATCGTGATCCAACAGGAAGGCGGCATCAAGAAACTTTTGGCATCAGCAAATAGCATTGCACAGTTGAAGTTTGCACCCATAAAAACGGAAGCTCTGAATTTAATGACCCGTCATCTGGGCAACGAAATCACACGTTTAAAAGCGCTGGCGCAGGTTAACCCTAATGTCAGGTCAGAAGAGGTCGAATTTCTAGAGGATCGACTTCGGTTGCTTACGTCCGCCATAGGCCATTCACAGATCAGGCTAGAAGCAGTTCGATTGATCATTGCCGCCTAATGCTTTGGTGGACGACGCCGATGGTCGGCTCTGATACAGCCTCACTATCACGGACACAGCTCCCTTAACATTGCGGTCCAATCGGGCCCGACCGTCGACCAGGCGTACCGCTCCAAAGATAACGGTTCAGCGGTTCGGTGGCTCAGGAAAACATCGACCGCTTCAACCACGGTACCATAACGGTATTTGGCTGGGATATATTCAGGGTAGCTTAGGGCATCAGGCACAACGGGAATACAGCCCGTTGCCATCGCTTCCTGTATTGCCAACCCCTGAAACTCCTGATCCGCCGTAGACAAAACAAAGTCATGCGCAGACAATTTAGCCAAATACACCGCCCGGTTCTCAACAAAACCAATCTCCCCCGCGTTGCCGTTGGCATAAAGCATCTCCAGTATTTCATCGAACACCGGTGGCTGCTTGGAAAACTGCTGCCCAAAGAGGCTAAGTTCAAAATCCACTTCACGACGTAATAATTCTGTCACTACCTCACACAGTCGACCAGGCCCCTTGTCGTGTTCCCATCGGTGATTCCAGACGATCTTCAACCGCGCCCCAGGCGGGCCAGAGAATTTGACCGGGTCAATATCCAGAGCTACTGGAACAATTGAGGATTTCCGCTCTATGCTGTTAGCAATGCCCGAGGGAACCTCATCCGGCATCCGTCCCAGCAGCTTTTTAGCTCCGGCCAGGAAGGTAGACCGATTAAATTCACTGTTAAAGCACACCCGGTCCGCACTCAGCGCCGTATAAATACTGGTTAATTGGCGTTCCAGCAGACCCACCGTATTGTCCCCCGGATAGGCAAACTGGTTTTCATGAAAATAAACGATAGCGGGTACTCTGCTCAAATGCCGGTTCAAACCTCGAAGTGCCGACAGGTCAGTCATCGAGGTCGCGATAATAAGATCAAAGGACTGTTGTAACGACGGTTTCAGGGCAAAACTCAGTGAGTTACCTCTCTGTCGCCAGCTGAAAAAACGCGGCGGCAAGGTGCACTGGGTAACCTTGAATTCATTTGCCAGATAATCGGCAAGGCCTTCACGCCAGAATCCATGGCTAAATCCATCATAGGGAGACAATATCAGAAGTTTTTTCATAACCACCACTATAAAAAACTCATGGTACCCGCATCACGGAACCTCCGGTAGAATACCGGTTCGAAAATTAAGGAATGTAAGATGTCAGGTATTGTGATCATTGGAGCAGGACAAGCCGCCGGCCAGGCAGCAGCCAGTCTTCGCCAGGCGAAATATGAAGGTTCAATCACTATTTTAGGCAACGAAACACAACCACCCTATCAACGCCCACCGCTGTCTAAACAGTATTTATCTGGTGAGTTGGGAATAGATCGCGTGATGGTCCGCCCAGAGAAATTCTACGCGGATCAGAGTATTGCGCTACATACGGGAACCCGGGTGGAATCTATTGATCGTTCCACTAAATCAGTCACGACCAGTTCAGGTGATGCATACCAATACGACAAACTACTTATCGCAACAGGCTCCCGGCCAAGAATTCTAACCATTCCCGGCAGTGACCTATCAGGAATCCACTATCTGCGAACGATTGATGATGTCGACGGCATCCGCACGGCCATGCAGACCGCGAAAAAGATCTGCATCGTTGGTGGTGGTTACATCGGTCTGGAGGTAGCGGCAGTGGCCGTGACGTCTGGCCTGCAAGTCACCGTATTAGAGATGGAAGAGCGAATCCTGCAACGGGTCACGACCCCGGAAATGAGCGAGTACTACCATGAACTTCACGCTGGGCGTGGCGTCAATATAAGGGTCAATACCGGCGTGAGCGGTTTCGAGGGCGAAGGCCACATATCAGCGGTCCTTTGCGGTGATGAAGCCATTGACGCCGACCTTGTCATCGTCGGCATCGGCATTATCCCAAATATAGAACTCGCAGAGGCTGCTGGTCTTGATTGTAACAACGGCATTACCGTTGACGATCATTGCAGAACTTCCGACCCTGATATCTACGCCGCGGGCGACTGCACCAATCACCCAAACCCGATTATGGGTCGCCGCCTAAGATTAGAATCTGTTCCCAATGCAATGGAGCAGGCCAGGGTCTCAGCCGCCAACATGCTTGGTGGTGACAAGGCCTACGCCTCTGTCCCATGGTTCTGGAGTGACCAATACGATTTAAAACTTCAGATGGTGGGGTTCTCCGCTGATGGAGATACCAGCGTTCTGCGGGGTGATAAAACATTGAACCAGTTTGCGGTGTTTTACTTAAAGGATGGCAAAGTTGTTTCAGTAGATGCTGTCAACAGCCCAAAGGAATTCATGGTTTGCAAACAGCTTTATGGCAAGACCGTAGATCCGTCAGTTCTTGCGGACACAGACGTAGAACTAAAAACCCTGCTAAACTAAACAGAATATCCAATTTTTAAGGCAAGCCCGTACAGGAGGAATTATGCCGCAAGTAAAATTCATCGAGTTCAACGGAACTGAACACAACATAGACGCTAATAATGGTGATTCCATGATGGTTGTCGCTACCAGCAACCTGGTCCCAGGAATCGATGCAGATTGTGGCGGAGAATGCTCCTGTGCCACGTGCCACGTATTAATCGGGGCAGACTGGCAGGCAAAGCTGGACGCCGCCAACGACACAGAGGAATCAATGCTAGACCTCAATCCAGATAGGAGCGCTGAATCTCGACTGAGTTGCCAGATAATAGTGAGCGACCATCTGGACGGCATTGTAATTAATCTTCCGGAATTTCAGTACTAGAGCGCGACGCAATAAAAGACAATAAATGACAATAAAAGACAACAAAAGACAAGAGAGAAACAAACCTACGATAATCTAAATCCAAGGCGCTAGTCATGAGTGAAGCGGTAAAATTAACAGAAGATCCCTATTCCATTCCCCTGGAAAATATCAATGTCAGTGATCCCAACTTGTTCATGAATGACAACCATTGGGGTTACTTCGAAAGGTTGCGTAAAGAAGACCCGGTTCACTATTGCAAGGACAGCTTGTTTGGCCCCTTTTGGTCGGTGACCAAGTTTAATGACATCATGGAAATCGAGAAGGACCATGATGCCTTCTCCTCAGAAGGTGGCATTACACTTGGCGATCAACCTGAGGATTTTCAGACGGTTAACTTTATCGCGCTTGATCCGCCGAAACATGACGTTCAGCGAAAAGCTGTCACCCGCGTTGTCGCGCCGCTAAACCTGGCCAAACTCGAACCCATTATTCGCGCCCGAGCCATTAAAATCCTTGATGACGTGCCTGTCGGTGAGGAATTCGATTGGGTTAGTCACGTTTCTATCGAGCTGACGACACAGATGCTTGCGACGCTATTTGATTTCCCGTTTGAGGATCGTGCCAAACTCACCTACTGGTCTGATATGGCTACCAGCGGAGCATTAAATGGTGGCCCAACACCAGAACCTGTTCGCCGCGCGGCACTGCTTGAATGCTTAGAGGTCTTCACGCACCTTTGGAATGAAAGAGTCCACAGAGATCCAAACGAGGCCAATGACCTGATCACCATGATGGCGCATAACCCCAATACGCAGGATATGGATCCTATGGAGTATTTGGGCAACCTGATTCTGTTGATTGTCGGTGGCAATGATACAACCCGGAACTCAATATCAGGGGGCGTCTATTTTCTAAACCAGTTCCCAGATCAATTTGCCAAGGTAACAAACGACCTTTCGCTAATCCCAAAAATGGTACCCGAAATCATTCGTTACCAGACCCCATTAGCGTATATGCGACGCCGAGCAACCCGTGATTACGAAATCCGTGGAAAGACCATTAAAAAAGGCGATAAGGTCGCCATGTGGTATGTCTCTGGCAATCGGGATGAGGAAGTCATTGAGACACCCAACGAATTCATTATTGATCGCATTACACCAAGACATCACCTGTCATTCGGATTTGGTATTCACAGATGCATGGGCAACCGGCTGGCCGAGATGCAATTGAGAATAGTCTGGGAGGAAATTTTGAAACGCTTCAAACGAATCGAAGTAGTTCAGGAACCAGGACGAACCCAGTCTAGTTTTGTCAAAGGCTACACTAACCTTCAGGTCGTGGTGACGGCCAAATAGTAGATACAGGAAAATGGCCAAGAAGAAAGCAAGTCGAGTCTATTACCGGACATCACCCGACGGCGTCGTTGTCGAAAAAGACGGCTCAGAGCTTGCTGTCTACCGTTCTACCGATGCACTGATCGAGACACATATCAAAGGTATGCTCGCCAAAGACCGGCAGGACACCAGGAAGATTCGTGAGGGTCTGCGCAGCTACCGCCCTTCCGACGCGATCACTGGGCGGGAATAAAAGTGAAGCTGCACACCTGCCTCTGGAACGACGTTCAGGCATTCCATTTTGACGATGTCGACTTCGATCTCCTTCGACGCGCAATCCCGGGATTGACCGTGGTTGTGCATGCCAACGAGTCAAGCCTGCTTGAACAGGCAGCAAACGTCGAAGCTGTCCTGACCTGGAATTTTAAGGCCGCTTGGTATCAACAGTTCACGCGCCTTAAGTGGATCATGACCCCCGCGGCTGGCAAGGATTGGGTTGAACCTGATCCGTCGGGAAACGTCAAGATCGTACACGGGACCTTTCACGGAAAACTTCTCAGCGAGTCCCTGCTCAGCGCGCTACTTTTTATGAACCACCAAATGCCAAAGATGTTGGATAACTTTCAGCAGCATGGGTGGAACAGGGACATTCAAAGCCAATCCACGTTACTTTCAGATCAAACGGTGATGATTATAGGGTTCGGGCACATTGGCCAGAGTTGTGCAAAAGTGCTCGGCCTACTGGGCACCCGCGTCATTGGGATCTCTCGTTCCGCCACACCCGTGTCATTCGGCGCTGAAGTTTACGGCCTGGAAGTTCTTGCTGATCACTTACCTGAAGCTGACCATGTTGTCCTTCTCTTACCCGGGGGAGAAGAAACAGACCGATTCATGAATAAGACACGCTTGGCCATGTGCAAAAAGGGGGCTTACCTCTACAATTTCGGCCGAGGCAATGCCTTGTACTCCAAAGACTTGATAGCATCCTGGGAGCATCTTGGCGGCGCATTCCTGGATGTAACCGATGAGGAGCCTCTACCCGTATCGTCGGCGCTTTGGGCCCTAAAAAACCTAATGATCACACCCCATTCCAGCTGTATTTATAAGAGCTACAAAGAGGCGTTTCTTAAGGAAACGCTTAATTATTTACGCTAAGTATCCACGGAAAGTTGCTGTAAGATGCTGATCTTTAGCCCCTGACCGACGTATGCGACTTTTCCTAACAGCGCTCTTTTGGATTTACTGCTCGATGAGCGCAGCTGAAGCGTTAAAAACACCCAGCGGTCTTACCTTCAAACCTTGCCAGCTAACAGACACCAATAGCAGCAGTATTTTATATGCCGAGTGCTCGATATGGCATCAGCCTTTGGATCACGCGAAACCCTTCGGAAGCGCCATCGAACTCTTCGTTACTAAAATCTCGAGCACTGCCGTTGAGCCACCAAAACACGCCCTAACCCTGATCAACGGAGGACCTGGTGGGTCTTCTATTGATTTACTGGTGAACTTCGCACCAATATTGCAGCAGATATCACGGCACATGGATATTATCGTTCTGGATCAACGGGGCACCGGCAGATCAACGGCCCTTGATTGCAAGAACATGTCTGCTGATATCGACCCGCGCACGATTGATCTCGGGCGAGAAACAAAGAGGTGCCTTGAGTCCCTTGCATTCTCTCCGGTAAATTTCACCACGAGCGTTGCTATCAGGGATCTCGAGAACCTTCGAATCGCCATGGGATATGAAGCATGGGATATTTACGGAACATCATACGGTACACGGGTCGCACTCCAATATCTAAAAAGATACGAAGCTTCCGTGAGGACCCTCACCCTTGATGGCGTCCTTCCTCCCTCTATCTCTATGGGATCAAATATCGCCACCACGAGCGACGCGGCGCTCCAATCTTTATTCCGGGATTGTTCACTAGACGCTGATTGTAAAAAGGCTTTCCCGAACCTGGCAGCCGACTTCAGTGCGCTATCTATTTATCTAAAAGAAAACAACATAGCACTAAGCCTGAGACACCCGATCACAAACGAACCAATAAAGACCTCCGTCAGCTTCCCTGATTTAGCGTTAACCGTAAGACTTTCGCTCTATTCACCTGAAATGAGTTCACTTCTGCCACTGACGATACACGCCGCTTTTCATGAAAGAGACTACACGACCATTGCTGCCAGCGCACTGGCATTCGAAGCAGCATTACGGGATGGTATGAGCTATGGAATGCACAACGCCGTGATGTGCACTGAAGACATTCCTTTTCACGAACCCGATGAAATCCCGGACAGCAAGGATCAGGAACCCTACTTGGGCAATGAGTTTTTGTCTTCGATGCAAGCTATTTGCTCGGTTTGGCCTGCTGGAAAAATAGATGATGACTTCAAACTCCCTGTTATCAGTAAGGTTCCTACACTGATTCTTTCGGGCGAAAATGACCCAATCACCCCACCTGCCTACGGCGACCTCCTGCTCGAAGGGCTTTCTAACTCGTCCCATCTTGTTGGTCAGCATCAGGGACATGGGATCGTGCACAGGGGTTGTTTTAGCAGAATTTTCAGCGACTTCCTTTCAGCAGCCAGCGTTTCAGACCTGAAAACAACCTGCATTAAGCACCTTCCGCGCACGCCATTTTTTATTGATTCACTCGGGCCGGCACCATGATCAAAGTCACTTCGTTAACAAAATCCTACGGCTTGGTATCGGCGGTGAACGATGTCTCCTTCGAGGCGGCTTCCGGTCAGGTGACGGCACTCCTTGGCCCTAACGGGGCCGGCAAGTCTACCATTCTCCGAATACTGTCGACCATTATTGATCCAGATACTGGGTCAGCTACTCTCGGAGGGTTTGATGTCTCGACACACACCACTGATGTTCGTCGTCAAATAGGCGTGCTACCTCACAACACAGGCATTTATGATCGATTAACAGCCATCGAAAACATCCGCTATTTTGGAAACCTGCAACAGGTTGAACCAACATTACTTAACCGCCGAGTGGATGAATTGGTCCATCTTCTGGATATGGGTGAATTCTGTAACCGGCGGGTCTCAGGTTTTTCACAAGGCCAAAAAATGAAAGTTGCGCTCGCGAGAGCCCTAGTACACGACCCTCAATACATACTACTGGATGAGCCTACAAATGGGCTTGACGTCATGGCGACCAGAGCCCTGCGCAAGGTTATCCACAATATCAAGGCCGCGGGAAAATGCATTCTATTCTCCAGCCATGTCATGCAGGAAGTTGGCAACCTGTGTGATCACCTGGTGATCCTGGGACACGGCAGACACAAGTTTAGCGGGACGATAAAAGAACTTGAGGAAAAATCAGGTACGGAGGACCTTGAGGACGCCTTCATCATGATATCCAGCGAAGGAGCGCCAGACCAATGAATCCTTTTCTAACGGTTCTCGCCAAAGAGTGCACGGACAACATCCGAGACTATCGATCTGTTTTTTCGTCACTCTCGGTAGCGTTACTCGGGCCTTTGCTCGTTGTCGGTCTATTGATTTTTGTTCTAGACAAGACACTGCGGGATTATGAAGAGCCGATCGCGTTCACCCTGATTGGCGCGGAACACGCCCCAGGCCTGGTCGCCTACCTCCGCGCCAACAACACCCAGGTCGATCAACGGGAACCCGTCGAAGATCCGTCCACCCTGATCGAGCTAGGCGAAGCAGAAATCATTCTGGTGATACAACCAAACTATGGCGAACGCTATACTGAGGGGCGGCAAAATCAACTGGCACTCTTCTTTGATAGCAGCAGTTATTCGTCAGGCAGACGTGACTTAGCAACGCTTGACCGGCTCATCGAGCGCTATAGTGACACGATTGGAACACTGCGGCTTCGTTATCGTGGTATTCAACCGGGACTAATCCGGCCCATCCAAACAAGAAAAATAGATGTCTCTTCACCCGCTGACAGAGCGTTGATGATTTTCTCTTCAATCCCCTATTTGTTGATGCTGGTTATCTTTACTGGATGCTTTTATCTGGCCATTGATGCAACCGCGGGGGAAAGAGAAAGAGGTTCACTGGAACCGTTACTGACGCAACCGATCAGCAGGTTTCAATTAGTTCTTGGTAAAGTCATCGCAGCAGCAGCATTTAGCCTGCTAAATTTAATTGTCTTTCTTATCAGCCTCTATTTCGCGCTTCAGCTAGTACCATTTGAAAGTATCGGTATGTCCTTAGAGTTGAACTTGTTACAGCTCATAATGATTATCGCGATAACATCTCCACTAACCCTTTTTGCAGCCAGTCTTTTGACCATCGTCTCTGCTTTCTCCAAAAGCTACAAAGAAGCCCAAACCTATCTAAGTTTTGTGATAATTATCCCGACACTCCCGCTCATTATTACTCAAATAGTAGGTATAGAGCCAAGCCTTGGGTCAATGTTCGTGCCGAGCCTGGGTCAATCCATACTCATCAGCCAGATTATCAAAGGTGAGGCCGTTTCCTACATCAACATCCTGCTCAGTGTCTGCGCAACCTTATCAATTACCCTGCTCCTGTTAATTCAGGCGGTAAAAATGTACCAGAGGGAACAGTTCGTAAAATAAGTGGCTTTCCTACTCACCGAGAAACACACGTCGCCATCCTTCAACTTAACGACAGCAGCAACTTTCGCAGCGTTGGCTTAGGGAGCCACACCTGTTCATAAAGACTTCACCAAGATTGCTATGACGAACAGCTATTATCGACGATCATTTACATTGACCAACTTGGAATTCACCTAACCTTCTGGGTACACTCTAAGAACACTGATTCCATGTTCAACCTATGCCCGAAACCTTTATTGTCGTGAAATTCAAGGTTGCCAAGTTCTGGAGAGAATACCGTAGCTTGTTTTTCTTCCTGCTAGTCATGGTTTTATTCCGATCTGCCATCGCCGACTGGAACCAGGTACCGACCGGTTCGATGAAACCAACAATTTTGGAAGGCGACCGAGTGGTGGTCAACAAACTCGCCTATGACTTGAAAATACCTTTCACCAGTTTGAACGTTCAAACCTGGTCGGACCCAAGTCCTGGAGAAATCGTCACTTTCTATTCGCCGAAAGATGAAAAACTACTCATCAAAAGAGTCATCGGCACCCCCGGCGACATCATCGTCATGCGCAACAACCAGCTATTCATCAATAAGGAGCCCGCCTCCTACGGTAAACTGAATAACGAAATCGTTCTTCAACTCGACCTGTACCAGCAGCATCGACACACATTCTTCGTAGAAGAGATCGGTGATAAACGGCATGCCGTCATGATGCGGCCCTCTCAGCCCAACCATTACAACACCTTCGGGCCCATAGAAGTGCCTGCCGGGCACTATTTGATGCTTGGTGATAACAGGGACAATAGTCACGATTCAAGAGCTATCGGATTAATATCGCGTGATCGAATAACGGGCCGCGCTCATACCGTGGCGTTCTCTGTGGACTACGAAGACTATTACCTACCCCGAATCGACCGGTTTATACGGCCCCTTGACTACGACTGACCTTATGGTAAAAAACCAATGCTTTCGCTTCCCGCTTGCCTGGTAGCACGCCGACTATCATTCTGAATCAAGGCCTTACGGTTAAACAAATAGCCCATGGCATTCATCCGCCACGAACTAAAAACAAAGGACCCGACCACAAAGGACCCAAACACAAAGGCTCCAGCCACAGAAACCCTAACTGGGGCTATAAGCGGGGCTATAAGCGGGGCTATAAGCGGGGCTATAACCCGGGGCCATAACACGGGCTATGATGAAGAACCAAATTGCGGGAACTCGACCTTTACGGAAGTCAAATCTTAAGGTTTCCGACCAGTCTCCGACTCTTCTTTAGCGGGCAGTACCGCTAACTCGTCTGATAAATCATCCAGTTTTGACAACAACGACGGTTTCCGCCGAAAGAGTCTTACCGCTGGAGCAAGTACAAAGCCTACGACGATGAGCATGCCAACAAAAACAAAGGAAAGACCAAATAGAACCCAGACCACCTCTGTCTCGACTTCAAAGAAGCGCACTGCCACCCAGACAAATACCCCTGCAAACACAGAAGATGAAATAAAACGCCGAACAAGTGGATCTCTAAGCATGTAAGCTCGAATTGGCTTTGAAGTACCCCTAGTTTACACTCGATCATCGCTCAGTTTAAGTACCGCGAATGCGCTTAGTGATGAGGGGTCTCGACAGCCCCTCTATGCCGTTCTGCTCGCAGCTCCGCAAAGTAGCGCGGCATAGACCAGCAGTGTTGAACAAAACGAAACAAGTACCAAGCGTCACGTGACGATACTTGGACGCTGAACCGGTTCAGCGCGGCAAGAATGATGATGGAAGGTAAACAAACATAAAGGGAAAAAAGTGCTTCTAAATCAGCTAATCGAGGCAATGTTGGAACAGATCGCCAAGACCAGAGGACCCGGCATGACTGATACTCCCGTCATAGAATCACTCGTGGCCTACACCACCGACGACAGGAGAAAAACGCTTGGATATTAAAAAGGGTCAACCGTGCGATCCAACCACGGTGAGTACAGGGGATTCACTCACTGCTCAGGTTATTGCTGGTGATGGCTTGCCAGAGGACATGAGCGACATGGTGTTCAAACAATGTCAGTTCCAACACGTGTCATTTACTGGCTGCGAACTGCAGGACAGCCAGTTCGAACAGTGTATCTTTATAAACTGTGACTTTGCGAGTGTTCAGTTCCGCCAGGTTCAGTTCCGGAACTGCGAGTTTTACGAAAAATCGACGGAACAGGGCTGCAACTTTACGTTTGCTGTTCTACAAGATTGTGAATTCGATCATTGTGACCTGACGCTCTGCGAGTTTTCGCGTTCCGAGATCTACCTCTCCAGCCTTCATGAGTGCCAGCTTACCGGTGCAAATTTTCAGGGCGCCACCGCGACAAAGATCATTGGCAACAGTGTGGAACTAAGCGACGCTACAATCACTGACTGTAATCTCGCTTACGCCAACTTTACCGGCTCTACGATGGTAGAAGTTGATTTCTCAGGCTGTCGCATGAGTCATGCAAGGCTGGATGGCGCCAACCTAACTGGCGCCATTCTTGTGGACTGTGAGCTTCACAATATAGAAGCTGACCGCGTGACGCTCAACCACGCTGACCTCCGAGGTGCGACACTGTCGGGGTTGGATGTCAGAAACATCGATATGACGGGTGTCAAAATCAACCTCGACCAGGCCGCAACCCTGCTTGAGGAAATCGGCGTAGACGTTACTTGATGTCCAGCAGTTCTACATCGAATACCAGCAGGCTATTGGGAGGAACACCACCAACCGAACCTGCGCCGTAGGCCAATTCAGGATGAAGATAAAACCTAAACTTATCACCAATCCCCATAAGCTGAAGTCCCTCTGTCCAGCCGGCAATGACCTGCTGCAGACCAAATTCAACAGGTTCGTCGCCTGACTGATCAAATACGCTACCGTCGGTGAAGCTGCCTCTGTAAGTGACAGCAACACGACTGGTGGCTGAAGGCCGTTTACCCCCGGCATTAACCTGCACTTCGTATTGCAGTCCTGAAGGCGTTATCTGAATCCCCTCCCGCGTCGCATTCTCGGCCAGAAAAGCCTCAGCGTTGGCAAGATTAATCTCACCTTGTGCCAGCGCTGCTTTTTCTTGCTCCGCCAGCGCGGCTTTCTTGGTTTCCTGGATGCTTACCTGTCTAGCCCTGACTTCATCGTAAACCCTCTCCCTGCGTTCATCCGCTAGCGCAGGGGGATTATCAGCCAGGGAATCATTGAGCCCCTTTAATAAACTATCAATGTCTATAATCGGAGTGCCGCCGTCTTTAAGCATGTTTCCGAAAGAAAACCCGTAAAAATAACTCATATCCTGTTCCAGGGTATCTTCGGCAGCTGCAGCATCGGCTGCCGCAGCGTCGGCTGCCGCAGCGTCGGCTGCCGCAGCGTCGGCTGCCGCAGCGTCGGCTGCCGCAGCGTCGGCTGCCGCAGCGTCGGCTGCCGCAGCGTCGGCTGCCAGTTGCCCCGAAGGCCAAGCCAGGGGAAACAACAAGCAATATCAGTAAAACATTGAAATTAAGGTACTTAAGCATTGGAAAACTAACTCTATTCGCACGAAATGGCCCAAGATTATGACATATTTTCTGTGGCGCAGGCCCTTAACAGTCATTTTTATGGGAAACACGAAACATCCACTGCTAACTACTTGATACCACGCGTGCTTGGCCTCTAAACTAACCACCAACCGCTGACCAAGCGGCTGCCTGCCCCGGTGAAGTGTGTGAGACAAATCTAATACCAACACGCTAAGTCTTGACAGTTTTCGGTGTCGTAAATTTTATAAGAGCCGTTGTTAATGAAGAATCTATCAAAGTTGTTCCTGGCTGCCGCCATTACTTCCGCCACTGTTGCGATACCGTCACTGGCAACCGTCAAAGAAACCAGCAAAGAAACCAGCATAGAGGTACTAGCCCCCTTACCGATCTATACGACCACTACCCAAAACATTGTCAATGCACTGTCAACCCGCCACTACGTGCCCGCGGCCCTAGATAACGAGTTGTCGTCACGAATATACGATGCGTACATAGAAGATCTGGATCCTAGTAAAAGCTATTTTTTGCAAAGCGATATTGATGAATTCGAACGATATCGCTATAAAATAGATGATGCGCTTAAACGCGGTAATCTGTCCCCTGCCTTCGATATCTTCAATCGATACCATGTAAGAGTGACTACCCGATTCGAAAAGGTGCTGGCCATACTTGACCAAGGTCTCGAGCGTTTCGATTTTACGATATCGGAAGACCTGCTGATTGATCGAGAGACTATCCCCTGGGCCCAGACTGAAAAGCAGCTGGATGAGCTTTGGCGAAAGCGTGTCAAGGACGCCATCCTTAATCTTAAGTTGACCGATAAAGAACCCGAAAAAATCCAGGAACTATTGCACAAAAGGTTCTCAAACCGGCTGACACGATCCAGACAGACGAATAACGAAGACGTATACCAGCTATATATGAATTCGTTCACCAAGACCTATGACCCCCACACGCAGTATTTTTCACCAAGAACCTCGGAAAATTTCAACATCAATATGAGCCTGTCGCTCGAAGGTATCGGCGCAGTACTGCAACTCGAAGACGAATACACCAAAGTCGTCTCATTGGTTACTGCCGGTCCTGCTGATAAGGCAGGCGTCCTCAAACCCAACGACAAAATTGTTGGGGTTGGTCAGGGCAAGGTTGGCGACATGATTGACGTCATTGGCTGGCGCCTAGACGAAGTCGTCCAGCTCATCCGTGGCCAAAAGGATACTGTCGTGCGCTTGGATATCATTCCCGCAAGCGAAAGTGATGCAGACCCAAAGATCATCAGTATTGTTAGAAACAAAGTTGAACTGGAAGAGCAAAGCGCCCAATCAGAGGTCATTGAAATAGAACAATTGGGTGCCGCGCATAAAATAGGGATCGTTTCTATTCCTACGTTTTACATAGATTTTCAGGCGCTTCAAAAAGGTGATAGTGATTACAAAAGCACCACGAGAGATGTTAAGAAACTGATAAATGACCTGGTGGCCCAGGGCGTAGAAGGCATCGTCATTGACCTTAGAAATAATGGTGGTGGCTCCCTGCAGGAAGCTAAAACGCTAACGGGTCTGTTTATTGAGCGAGGCCCTACCGTACAAATAAGAAGCAAAAGTAATCGTGTCGATATTCTTGATGACCGGGATACCAGCTTTCTCTACGACGGCCCACTCGCTGTTCTTGTTAACAGGCTTAGCGCCTCCGCCTCGGAAATTTTTGCTGGCGCTATACAGGACTATGACCGCGGCATTATTATCGGCAGCCAGACTTTTGGGAAAGGGACCGTACAATCACTGCTGCCATTAAACCGGGGTCAGTTAAAACTTACTCAGGCAAAGTTTTATCGGATTTCCGGGGAAAGCACTCAAGAAAAAGGCATCATTCCTGACATTACCTACCCATCAAGCTTTGACCCAGAGTCCATTGGTGAGAGTACGCTTGATAGCCCACTTCCCTGGGACAAAATTACCGCGACGAACTATCGAAGCAAACATTCGATCAAACACTTGGTGACGAGACTGACATCTCTGCACGATGAACGAGTTTCAGATAACGCGGAGTTTAACTACCTTGGCGAAGCGTTCAGTTATCGAAAAGAGCGCAACGAGGACGAAGTCGTCAGTCTGAACGAGAAACAAAGGAGGCAGGAAAAATCTGATCGTGAAAGTTTCTGGCTGGCATTGGAAAACAAAAAACGCCTGGCGCTTGGCCAGGAATCAATTGCAAGCCTGGACGAACTGGACGAAGAAGAAGAGACCATTGTCAGCAACGAATCGACTGACCCACCAACCGAAGACCCTGCTCTTATTCCTACAAACGAAGATGCTATTACAACAGAACTTGCACCCAGCCTTGCACCCAGCCTTGCACTCAGCAACGAAATAGCCAATGCCGGCGCTGCAAAACCTGACCATAAAACGGATGACGTTTCCGGAGAACTTGGAGAACTTGGAGAACTTGGAGCACAAGGAGAACTCGGAGAACTCGGAGAACTCGGAGAACTTGAAGAACCGAAAGATGAAACGACAACCCCGGACCCTTACCTGGTGGAAACTAGTTAGTCACATCCTGATTGATATGGTCAACCTGGAAGAAACAACTGCCTCTGGGCTTGAGCCGTCTAGCGGCACTTAGTCTGCGAACCACATTACTAGATCCGGGACTCAGAGAACGACACGTCGGTTATTGCCACCTACTGTTATCGGCAGATACTGTTATTGGCAGATACTGTTATTGGCAGATACTGTTGAACTGGACAGGCACGCATTTTTTTCCTGGACAGAACCTTCTCATCCGATAGGTGAATTCCTGAGCTTAAGCCACTGCACTTATACTGTCAGGCAAGGTGTTTTTCCACGACATCGAACGCGTGCTGGATTTCTTTAAAGCGATCCTCGGACAACAATGCCAACTCTGGCGCGACGCCATTCGCTTGCATTCTGTCAGGGTGGAACTCCATCGCCAAACGACGATATTTCTTTTTAATATCTCTTAATGATTCTCCCTGTTCCGCGCCCAGTGCTGCGTAGCATTTGTCCAGATCGTTCGTACTCGAATAGCGCGCCTTCATTTGTTGATATTCCGGCCTGATACCGAAAATATCCACCGCCTTCTCGATCAGTCTATCTTCAGCAGGATGCAGTACTCCGTCGGCGTGTGAAACTCGGAGCAGAAGATCAACCAGTGAAGCGAGCACTTCTGGACGGTCCTGAAAGGCGCTATAAAATTGCCGGGCATAATCCTCGAAAGGGTCGTTTGAATCCTTACCCGCGTTGAATATTTTTATGGCGAACTGGCGAGCCTGAAGCGGCAAGCGCAAGCTATTAGCGATCACCTGCTCAACGACCTCGATCTCCTCGGGGGAAACCTGTCCATCTGCCTTGCTCAGCTTGCCAAGCATTGAAAAAGTTGTCACAAAAAAGATCCCGTGACGTTCCTCTTCCTGGTCCAGAACCTTGTCGTTATCCATCGCGTGGTGACCAACGACAACCCCAAGAACCGCGCCTATCGGGCCGCCCACCACAAACCCGATGCCGCCTCCGAGTATTTTACCCATCCAACTCATAGAGATTGCTCCAGCGATTCAGTGAACTGCTTAACGAGTCCAATAAAAACAGAAACCAGACCTTCGGGCAGGTCATGTCCCATACCTTGTATGACTTCTAAACGCGCGCCGGGAATTGTATCAGCCGTGTCTTTTCCCGCGGCCAGGGGAATTAGTGGGTCCTCTGCGCCATGAATCACCATCGTCGGTACTTTGATGGACTCCAGCAACGCTATCCTGTTGCCGCCGGCAACAATTGCGGCCATTTGGCGTACAACCCCATCCGGTGTGTAATCTCTTTTGTGACGCTTCCTGGCAATCTGAACTCTTTCCGTTTCCGTTAAGGGATATCCGGGCGAGCCGAAAACTCTTAGCCCTTCTGCAGTTGCAGCGATAACACCTTCATCACCGGCTTCGGGGTCGTTTCCCGCCACCAGCGCCAAGGCAGCTTCTGCCGTGGCTGCAGGTAGCCCCTGTCGGGAAGAGCTAGACATCACAGAGAATAAACTGCTCACGCGGCCACCATGGCTCGCGGCAAGTACCTGACCAATCATTCCACCCATAGAAATCCCGAACAGATGTGCACGATCAATACCAAGACCATCCATTAGCCCAATAATGTCATCCGCCATATCGTGAATCGTGTAGGGCGCTGTTTCGGTCTTTTTAGCGACATTTCCAATGTTAGGTAAACCCAAGAATTTTTGGCTCAAACCAACATCTCTGTTATCGAACACGATGACCCGAAAACCTGCAGACACTAACCCAGACAGCAACGACGCTGGCCAGTCGATGAGCTGAGTACCCAGACCACGAACCATCACGATAGCTGGGTCATCGGCACGACCGCTTTCTTCGAACTCAAGTTGGATGCCATTGGCGATCAGGCTCGTCATGCAGGTTCGCCCCCCATCAGACCCAGCAATTCATCGGTCTTTTCACGCATAAGCGCTTCGTTGCCCCTCGATTCAACATTAAGACGGACAACGGGCTCTGTATTAGACGAACGAATATTGAATCGCCACGTACTAAATTCAAAACTGAGACCGTCGGTTTTGTCCACCGACAACGCGTCTACACCATAGGTTTTCTCTACCAGCTTCATTAGCACCGCGACATCTTCAATTTTGCGATTGATTTCCCCCGAAACCGGATACATCAACATACGTTCATCGACCAACTCACTAAGTTTTTTCTGTTTTCTTGACATCAGTTCTATCACGAGCAACCACGGAATCATGCCACTGTCACAATAAGCAAAGTCCCGAAAATAGTGATGCGCACTCATTTCGCCACCATAGATTGCATCTTCTTCCCGCATTTTTTCCTTGATGAAAGCGTGCCCAGCTTTACTCATTATGGCCCTGCCACCAGCCGCGCTGACCACGTCGGTCGTGTTCCAGGTCAACCGGGGATCATGGACTATTCCTTCACCGGGTGATCGTTCCAGGAACGCCTGAGCCAACAGGCCGACAATGTAATAGCCTTCAATAAATCGGCCGTTTTCGTCAAACAGAAAGCAGCGGTCGAAATCTCCATCCCAAGCGACACCTATGTCCGCGTTATTTTCCTTGATAGCGTCAACCGTAGGCGCGCGATTTTGCGGTAAAAGAGGGTTTGGAACCCCGTTCGGGAAGTTGCCATCGGGATCAAATTGAATGGGCAATAGTGCCACAGGTAATCTAGCGCAGAGCTCATTCATCACCAAACCGGCGCCCCCATTTCCTGGGTTAGCAACAACCTTCAGGGGCGAAAGACTCTCAGCATCAACATAGGAAAGCAGCCTTTCAATATAGTCCGCTCGGTGGTCAAGCGTCTTAAGATCGCCGAGGGAGGCTGGGGCTCCAAATCGGTTAGCCGCGACAAGATCACGAATGTCCGTTAAACCTGAATCACTACTCACGGGTCTAGCGCCCGCGTGCACCATTTTCATGCCGTTGTAGTCCTTCGGGTTATGGCTGGCGGTAACGACAATACCACCATCAAAACCATAGTGATCGGTAGCGAAGTAGATCTCCTCTGTTCCACAAGTGCCGATAAAAGACACGTCAACGCCACTCTCTCTTAGGCCCTGGATTAACGCCGCAGTGATTGAGGGACTAGACAAACGAATATCGTGTCCCACGACGACATGCTTTGGCTTGATTCTTTGGGCGTAAGCGCGCCCGATTGCTACCGCAATATCTTCGTTTAATTCGTCGGGTACTCGTCCACGAACGTCGTAGGCTTTAAAACCGGCTACATTAAGCAATACAAAAATCCTTCTATAATATTTTAGTCTTTAGTGATTTCTACAAACGGAATGATTTCAGGTTTTGACCTAACTCAACATCGATTTTTAAGGTCACTAACTGCTTTGATCTAAGTGCATCTGGACTACTGGCATTAACCTTCCTTAACATCGCACTGTCTGGCTGCGCGGACAGAATTCGATCAAGGGAACCATGTTCAGACAGCAGGATTACGGCCGACTTGGGGCCAACCCCCTGCACACCCTTAATGTTATTGCTGTTGGCCCCTACCAGGGCCAAGTAATCAACATATTGCTGTTGGTCTATGCCATATTTTTCTTTTATATACGCTCGGTCACACCGCTTGTTAGCGAAATGATCATAAACAATCACTTTATCGTTCACTAGTTGCAGATAACTTTTATCTGTTGAGAGAATAACCACCTCGCCGTTGTTGGCGGCAACGACACTCGCCAACGTCGCCACAACATCGTCTGCTTCATAACTGTCGATACCAAAACTCTGGACCCCAATGTCCGTAAAAGCAGCAGCAAATTCCGGAAGCTTGCTCAGTAGCATCGGCGGAGTTTCTGACCGATTCGCTTTGTATTCAGGGTAAAGGAGGTGTCGCCATGTCTTGTCGTGGTGCTCCATCACCACCGCAGCGTGAGTCGGTTGGTGCGCCTTGAGTGCACGGGCCAGTGAAGTTTTAGTAGCCTCTATAACCTGAAACATGTCCTGCGCAGAAACATCTCTGGGTTCACTTTGGTGCTTGTCCTTGTGTATTCTCGCCTCATAGATTCGGCGGATCAGGTTAAAACCATCAATAACAAGGAAACGAATCGACATTAAAAACCGACCGCCACGCCTTCTGCACGCGGGTCTTTGACGCCGTGGAGCGTTCCATCTTTCATTAGTACCGAGTTGGCATCTCCAATTCCACGCCCATAGGGCCAGGGGAAAAATCCTACGTGCCCCATTTTTTCGAGCGCCCGGAGTGTATCGGGAGAGAACGCATAGGCTTCATGAATAATTCGATCGGGTTTCCACTGATGGTGAAAACGTGGAAAGCTGACCGCATCCTCCAGAGACATTTCATGATCAACAACATTTAAGATAACCTGCAGCGTCGTCGTAATAATAGTAGAACCACCGGGCGACCCCGTCACCAGTACCGGTACGCCGTCTTTCGACACAATGGTGGGTGACATGGAGCTCAGCATACGTTTTCGCGGTGCGATGGCATTCGCTTCCCGGCCAATAAGGTCAAACTGATTTGTCGTGTTAGGTTTAACAGAGAAGTCGTTCATCTCGTTGTTAAGCAGAATGCCCGTTCCGGGAACCACTATTTTGTTTCCATAGGGACTATTCAGGGTCGTCGTAAAGGAAACCGCGGTACCTGACTTATCAATTACCGAGAAGTGAGTGGTTTCCAAGCTTTCCTGCCCGGGGCCAATACCGGCAAAGATAGCATCACTGGTTGAAGCCTTGTTTTTGTCAAAATCGCCAAACCGACTTGCGGCGTACTTTTTGTCCACCAACATGCTCAGCGGCACGTCATAAAAATCAGAATCTCCAAGGTGCTCTGCACGATCCGCGTAAGCACGCCGTTCAGCCTCAATCATCAGATGTATCGTCTCTGAGCTGCCCCATCCCATGGACCTGAGATCGAAAGGCTCAAGCATATTGAGCATTTGCAGCACCAACACGGCTGAAGAAGGCGGTCCCATTGTCCAGACGTCATAACCTCTGTAATTAGTGTGAACAGGCTCCCGATAGACTGCACGGTAATTTGCAAGATCTTCATGGGAAATAATCCCCCCACCTTTTTGCATCTCCTGTACGATTAGGTCGGCCGTTTCCCCGGCATAAAATCCATCCCTTCCCTTCTCTGAGATAAGTCTCAATGTTTTTGCCAGATCAGGTTGTTTCCAGGTATCTCCGGACTGCAGAGCGCGGCCGTCCATCGTGAACTTCTTCGCAGCGGCTGGGTTTTTTAGCAATGCTTGGCCGGCAGTGTTGATGTGTTTCGCAAAATCCATCCCTTCCCTTCTCTGAGATAAGTCTCAATGTTTTTGCCAGATCAGGTTGTTTCCAGGTATCTCCGGCCTGCAGAGCGCGGCCGTCCATCGTGAACTTTTTCGCAGCCGCCGGGTTTTTTAGCAATGCTTGGCCGGCAGTGTTGATGTGTTTCGCAAGGTAGCGATCAAGTATAAAGCCCTCTCCGGCCAGCTTAATGGCAGGCGCCATAACTTCCTGTCTGGTCTTCGTGCCATATTTCTGAAGAAGGCCCAGCAACCCCTCAACACTTCCGGGAACGCCAGCTGCCAGCAGCGTACTTCTAGAGAGCCCCTTAATTTCATCGCCATTGTCGTCCAAATACATATCACGATGCGCCGCACCAGGCGCCATTTCCCGGTGATCCTGGGTGATGACCTTACCGTCCTCAAAATAGATGACGGCGAATCCGCCACCACCGATGTTTCCCGCCGAAGGATAGGTCACCGCTAAGGCAAAAGCCGTCGCCACTGCACCATCAATGGCATTACCGCCTTGTTTCATGATCTTTACCCCTACGGTTGACGCTAGGGTTGATCTGGAAGACACCATCGCACCTTCGCCATACACCGCTTCCCGACTGGCCGCGCTAGCCCCACTGCTTGAAAAAATCAGCAGGGATCCAAGGAGAATCAAGATGCTCTGGTTCATACAATCACTCATTAATCATCTAAGCCAAGCTTAGCATGTTCAATCCTTTGATGGCCGCGACTC
>Ga0209711_10001062_pt1 | contig 27582 bp, 15 predicted proteins | sample ArcticOcean_MG_C_7_FD_187441 | JGI IMG/M metagenome (GOLD analysis project Ga0209711, IMG submission 187441) | Marine microbial communities from western Arctic Ocean - ArcticOcean_MG_CB11_88 (SPAdes) (version 2) | ecosystem: Environmental > Aquatic > Marine > Oceanic | place: Arctic Ocean...
TCCCAACTTTTGCTCTTACTCCGAGTTCCGAGAGGACTCCGACTACAGAGAATTACATTACTAACTTTGATTTTCTAAATCAATATCTTCCTGACACTTACGAAAAAGAATTCGAGCGTTATGGAAATCGAACTATCTCTTCATTTCTACGTATGGTAGGTGCTGAGATGCCTACAAATTCTGACCTTATTAAATGGGCTGAACAAGGTAGATTGCATACTAAATATACTCAGGTAGGAACAGCTGCTATTCTCAATGCTGACAATGCTACATTCCAAGTGAATGATGTTATTGACCCAACTACAGCTCAACAAGTTGTAAGAGTCGGTCAAACAATTGCAGTTGTACAGAACAATGGTTCTGGTATAAACAAAGCTGTTGTAACCGCTGTTAACAATGCAGGTGGAGGAGCTGGACAGTTTACTGTTGGGTTCTACGAAGCAGGCGGATTAATTACTGCTGGTACTGGAGTTGGAAATTCTGATGTTACTATATTTGTTTATGGATCGGAATTTAGAAAAGGAACTGCTGGAATGGTAGGATCTCTTGAAGCTAACGACTTTATCTTTTCAAACAAGCCAATTATCTTGAAAGATACTTATACTGTATCTGGATCTGACATGGCTCAAATTGGATGGGTTGAAGTTACAACTGAGAACGGTGCAAACGGATACCTTTGGTATTTGAAATCTGAGCATGAAACAAGACTACGTTTTGACGACTACTTAGAGACTGCAATGATTGAAGCTGTACCCGCTGAACTTAATGGTGGAGCTGCTGCTGCGCTAGGTAATGGAGCTGCTGCAGGAGCACAAGGAGCTGGATCAGATGGAATTTTCTATTCTGTGGCTCAAAGAGGTAACATCTGGAACGGTGGTAACCCAACAACTTTAGCAGATTTTGATTCAATTATTTCTCGTTTAGATAAGCAAGGAGCGATTGAAGAAAATGTTATATTCCTAGACCGTCAATTTGGATTTGACATTGATGATATGTTAGCTGCACAAAACTCTTACGGAGCAGGTGGAACTTCATATGGTCTATTTGACAATGACGAAGAGATGGCGCTAAACTTAGGTTTCTCAGGATTTAGAAGAGGTTATGACTTCTACAAAACTGACTGGAAATACCTTAACGACCCTACTATGAGAGGTGGTCTTCCAACTGGAGCAAACTCAGGACGTGTAAACGGACTACTTGTACCCGCTGGATCAACTAGTGTTTATGACCAAATTCTTGGTAAAAATGCTAAACGTCCTTTCTTACATGTTCGTTATAGAGCTTCTGAAACAGAGGATAGACGTTACAAAACTTGGATTACTGGATCTGCCGGTGGCGCTGCTACTAGTGACATAGATAATATGCAAGTTAATTTCTTGTCTGAAAGAGCTGTATGTACTTTAGGTGCAAACAACTTCTTCTTATTTCAAGAATAGTAGAGTACTTTTTAATGGGGGTGTCAAAGCCCCCATTATATTATAAATTTTAAATTAAATCTAAATTATATTAAATGAAAAAGAATACAGTTTTTGTAGACAAACAATACAAACTAACAAGAGATACACCGCCCTTATCTTTAATACTAGCATCTAGGCATACGCAAAGATTTCCTTTATTACATTGGGACGAAGCGACTGGAACTAATCGACCACTTAGATACGCTAGAAATCAAAAAACTCCATTTCAAGATGAACAAGACAACTCTGCTATTTTAGAGCCTGTTGTTTTTGAAAATGGATTCTTAAGTGTTCCTAAAAACAATCAAGTATTACAACAGTTTTTATCTTTACATCCTGGCAACGGACAATTGTTTGTTCAAGTTGACAAGGCTAAGGAAGCTGCTGAAGTTGTAGAGGATTTAAATATGGAGGTAGATGCTTTAATTGAAGCTAGACAATTAACTTTAGAGCAAGTAGAAAACGTATCTAGAGTTATATTTAATACCGACATAACAAAAGTTAGCACTGCTGAGTTAAGGCGAGATATTTTAATATTTGCCAAGACAGATCCTAAAGGGTTTTTACAATTGTTAAAAGATCCAATGCTGAAGCTTAACGCTACGGTTCAATCTTTCTTTGATAAAAACATTTTAACTTTAAGAAATGATAAAAAAGAAGTGTGGTTTAATACACCTTCTAATAAAAAGAAAATGCTTAACGTCCCTTATGGAGAAGAGTTTCTTCACATGGCCGTATCTTTCTTTCAGTCTGATAACGGAGTTGAATCTTTTAAACATTTAAAAGAATTAGCAAAAAATTCATAAAAGCCTTGAGTAGTTAAAAACATTGCCTATATTTGCATATGTTTTCATAGTTTGTTGATTAAGGTGCTCGCAATAGTGAGTGCCTTTTTTTTGTACCTTTGTTTTTTATTAACATCTAAAATTTATAACTGATGGACAAATTTTTTAAAGTAAGTACCGCTGGAAATGGTACTTTAGCCATCCCAGCTTCTGATATAATCTGGGTTAATACACAAGGCGGTGGATATACCGCGACTGACTTATTCTTAGCAAACAACAGTACGTTTGATGTAGTTACAGTAACACATGCGGCAGATACGTCAGCAATAAAGATGGTAACATACCTGCAAAATAAATTAATAGAAGTAGCTCAAGGCAAGTGGTCTGAATCTGTTTTAGATATAACTGACGACTCTCCTTTAGTAATCTCTAACGTAACCATCTCTTAAATATAGAAATAATGATAAAATATTTTCAACTTTTTACTTTTGCTAATACGGCAACTGTATTACTTAATGCTAACTCAATAAAAAGCATTATACAAACTGCTGCGACAACAACGGTTCTTAAATACAACTCAGCTGCTGATGCTGATCAAGTAACTATAACTCACGCATCTGATGCCTCTGGTGTAGCGGTTCAAAATTTTCTAATCGCCCACCTTGAAGACTTGATGTCTAGCACCTATACAAATGCAGCTCCAGTTATAACTCTTCCTTTTGCATACGCTTCTATAGGTGTTTCATAAAGAGGATTAATCACTTTTTACAAGAGGAGGTCAAAATAATTGACCTCTTTTTTTTTGCTTATCTTTGTACAAAATAAGTAGTAATGATAAACTCTGTACGTAATACAGTTTTAGCGATTATAAACAAAAATAACTACGGCTATATATCCCCTTCAGATTTTAACTTGTTCGCAAAGCAAGCTCAGTTAGATTTGTTTGATGAATATTTTGTTCAATATAATCAACAAATAAACGAAGAAAATTCTAGGGTATCCGGAACAGGATATGCGGACATTAAGAAAGGATACGAAGAAGTTATTGATTACTTTTCTAAATTTGCTACACTAACACCAAACACAGTAAATGTGTATACTTTGCCAAGTGACTACTATTTAATAAATCAAATATCTTGCTTTACAGGTGGACAACTTCAGGGAGAAGCTGAAAAGGTAAGTTCTAGTAAAATAAATTTATTAAACAAATCTTTACTTACATCACCTTCTAGTCTTTATCCAGCCTATACTCAATCTGGAAATTCAATAACTGTATATCCAAATACTTTTGCTGGCGCACAAGATGTTAAGGCAACATATATTAGATATCCTTTAGATCCTAAATGGACTTTTACAACCATATCTAATGGAAGCCCTATTTTTGATCAAAGTCAGTCTGATTATCAAGACTTTGAATTGCCTTTAGACGACTCAAATGATTTGGTAGCAAAAATATTACAATACGCTGGAATATCAATTAGAGAGGCAGACGTATTTAAGTTTGGGCAGATTGAAGAACAGTCTCAAAATCAACAACAATAGCTATGGCATATATAAATCAAAAAAAGTATTATACCAACGACGGCAACAACCCTACTGACTCTAACTGGGGTTCGTACCAGTACGTTAGCTTAGACGATATAGTCACAAATTTCTTGTTGATGTACGATGGAAACCATTCCTTAGTTAATAACGAGAATAGATATAAAATATTGTTTCACGCAAAGCGTGGAATTCAAGAATTAAATTACGACGCATTTAAAGAAATAAAATCTTTAGAGCTTACAGTCTTTGATGATCTTAAATTTGTATTACCTTCTGACTATGTCAACTGGGTTAAGCTGTCGCTATTTAAAGACGGTGTAGTGAGAGATCTCACCGAAAACATACAAGTTCAGTCTGCAGTGTCTTATATTCAAACAGCGAGCTCTACGTTTACCTATGATAACGATGGTGTTACTGTTAAAGAAGAAACCTCTAGCATAGACACCAAGCGATTAGACGGAAGTTTGCAGAGTATATACTTAAATGACGTTGTTGATGAAAATATTGATCCAAACGTTAATAACTACGATTCAGATATTAACAACTCTAGGATCGGAGCTAGGTATGGTTTAAATACAGAAACAGCAAACATTAATCCTACGTTTACAATAGATAAAAAATCCGGAGTAATAAACTTTGATTCTACTATGGCAAACCAAAGCTGTATTCTGCAGTATATATCTGATGGTATGGAAAACGGGAATGATTCTTTAATTACTCTTAATAAAATGTTTGAAGAGTATATTTACGCTTACATAAGTTATGCTGTTTTAAATAGCAAGTTTGGAGTTCAAGAATATATTATAAATAGAGCTAGAAAAGATAAAGCAGCTTTATTAAGAAATGCAAAAATTAGATTAAGCAATATTCACCCAAGTAGACTCTTAATGAGCATGAGGGGGCAGAACAAGTGGATAAAATAAAATGGCAAAAACTCAAAGAAATTTTGTTAAAGGGCGGATGAACAAAAGCCTTGATGAAAGGCTTCTACCTAATGGTGAATATGAAGACGCATTAAATGTAAGGCTAGGCTCTACAGAAGACTCTGAGATTGGCACTGTTGAAAACTCAAAGGGAAACACTCAGCTTACAGCGTTAATTTATAAAGATGAAATTAGATTAAGCGCAGAAGCAAAGACCATAGGAGCTTATGAGGATGGCGCTAATGAGACTATATATTGGTTTGTTCATGACCCAGCTTTTACTTCAGGAGAAACTGGTAGATTAGATTTAATTGTTTCTTTTAACACTACAACCGGAAGAGCAACCTATCACGTTGTTAGTATAGATGACGGAAGTGGTATAGTTACAACTCTTAACTTCGATCCAAAATATTTAATAACAGGAGTAAATTTAGTTGGAGATTTATTATTTTTTACAGACAACTTGAATCCTCCTAGGTTTATAAATGTTAGAAGAAACTATCCAATTCCTGACGCTTCTAATGTAGATGGTTTTACAGCTGAAAGTATTTTGGTTATAAAGAAACCACCAATAGCTGCTCCAACAATAGCTCCTTTTATTCAAGATTCAGAGAATGATTTTTTAGAGGATAAATTTATTTGTTTTGCTTATCGCTATGAATATCAAAACGGACAGTTTTCTGCAGTATCTCAGTTTAGTGACCCAGCTTTTTTATCTAAAACTTTTTCTTTTAGTTACAATACTTTTCTTAACGAAGGGATGACTAATTCTGCAAATGCTGTTTCAATAACGTACAACACGGGAGGCCCTTTAGTTGTTGGGATTGAATTGTTATTTAAAGAAATGAATGATCCTACTATTAAAGTTATAGAAAGGATTAATAAAGAAGAGGTGGGGTTTCAAGATAATAATGATCAGGTATACGTCTTTGACAATCAAAAAATATTTACTGTACTTCCTGAATATGAAATACTAAGGCTTTACGATAACGTCCCTAGAAGCGCTAAGGCTCAGACCTTAATGGGAAACAGGCTTATATACGGGAACTACGTAGAGGGTTATGATTTAAAAGATAGACTTGGAGCTTCTTTAAATCTTTCTTTCCAAGCTGATTTAATAGGATCAGAGATAAATTTAAATGTTGTTCCTGATTTAGAAGCAGATGGGTTTTATAATTTTAGTGGCGTAAATCCTTTAACTATACCTGGATCTATATTTCGTATAGATTTGTCAGATTATAATAATAAAGAATCTTTAGTAAAAGGAGCTGGTGTTTCTTTTGAATTTCAGTTTGAGCACTCTACTTTTGATAGCGTTAGTTTTAACGCTCCTATTCCTGATGCTACAACTACACTTACTCAGATATCTTTTACCTACACATTGCCTCAAGATTTTACTTCAGTACATCAAATGGCAACTAGTAATGACTTTGTTGCAAGAATCGGTAGTTCTGCAACAATAAAAACTGTTGATTTAGCCTGCGACGGAACTACTCTTACAGATCAAATGAACTGTTTAATACCTACTAACTTAGGCTCTTATGTAAAAGTAGGCAGTGGTATAACAGAAACAGATCAACCTATTATGATTACTTCAGATCCAAACACTGGGGTAATAGGATTTCAACTTATAGCTATGGTTTTTAGAGACCCAACAGGTCCTAAGTTTATAAATGAATACTATACTATAGTAAGCGGAGGAGCTGCATATCAAAAAATAGCAAATGCATTTAGCCTTCACAGCAACAGGGGTTATGAAGTGGGGATGGTTTATATGGATGATTTTAACAGGTCTTCTACAGCTTTGGTTAGTCCTGAAAATACTATTCATATTCCTTGCGGAAATTCTCTTTTACAGAACTCGATACAAGTTACAATACCTGGTGCATCTCCCGCTCAGATAGCTCCTGATTGGGCTACAAGATATAAATTTGTTATTAAGCCAAGCAAGGGTACGTATGAAACTATTTATGCAAATGAATTCTATAATGATCCTATTGATAATTATGTTTTCTTTCTTTTAGAAGGAGAAAACGCTAATAAAGTTGAGTCAGGGGATAGATTGATTGTAAAAAGAGATTCTGCAGGACCAAGATCTAATTGCACTTATACTACAGTTTTAGAAAAAGAAGCTAAGGCTGCTAATTTTTTAACTATTGAAAACCCATTAAACCCTGGACAGGACCCTCAGGATAATATTCCTATTCAATCTGGGGTCTACATGAAGCTTAGTCCTAGTAACTTTATAGCTAACAACAATGAGACACCTGGAGGAGATATTTTTCAACCAGGGAAGCTTGTTGCAAGGGGTCAAAAAAATAACTCAAACCCAGGTTCATTTGCTTTAAATGCTTATCCTGTTAACATAATTAATCCCACAGGAAGTGGTGCTACTTCTTATGTAGATGTTACAGTTCCTGCAGGAAGTTCTTCTACAATGTCTATGAGGTTTGCAAGAAATAGAGCTAATTTCTGGGGCAGAGCTTGTGATGGTAGAGAATATATTTTAAACATTGAAAATAGAGCTCAGGGTGATTATGATGATTTTAAAGAGTATTGGGATGGAGAAAACTTATCTTCTTTACTTGACTCTGGTGTTTCTTCATTTTCGAATGTCCGACAAGAAGAATCTCCGTTTATTAATACATACATCTCTACGTTACTTACACAAGCTAGAGATCCTTTAAAATCTGATTTTCCGACAAATACTAGTAATAATATTTGGCAATTTTTTAGAAACAGCGCTACTAATCAGTTGTTTCTATGTATGGTTGGAGGACCAGGTTGTAGCGACGGAGACGGCAGTAGATTTCACGTAGAGGTAGATATTGTTGTAGATAGATCAGACGGAACTATTGTTTTTGAAACTATACCTACTGATGCTTTGCCAGATGTGTGGTATGAAAATGATTTATCTTTTCCTATTGACAATTTAGGTCAGCATACCGGTGACGTTCAAAATCAAATAATTAATTTTGAAAACACGGGAGCAACAGCAACTCAAGATGCAATAATAAACACAGGATTTTACGACTGTATTTCTTTTGGAAATGGCGTTGAGAGTTATAAGATGAGGGATTCTATTGACGGTAAAGCTTTAACTTACGGAAACAGGGTGACAAGCACATCGGCTCAATTATACAAAGAAGCTAATAGATTCGCAGATTTAACTTATAGCGGAATATTTAATGATGAATCTAATGTTAATAGATTAAATGAATTTAACTTAGGTTTATTAAACTTTAAACCACTAGAGGAGTCTTACGGTCCTATAGAAAAACTAGACAGCAGACGCACAGACATGCTAGTATTGCAAGAAGATAAAATATCTTATGTGCTAGTAGGGAAAGACCTTTTATCTGATGCTTCTGGGGGAGGAGCATTAACTTCTATTCCACAAGTTTTAGGAACTCAAATTGCTAGATCTGAAGAATATGGAATTAGCAACAACCCAGAAAGTTATACAAGATACGGAGTAGATAGGTTTTTTACAGACCAAAAAAGAGGAGCTGTGCTTCAACTTAGAGGTGGAAGCGCTCAAAGTGATCAGCTTAAAATTATTTCTCAATTCGGAATGAGGAGTTGGTTTAGAGACTTTTTTATTGACACTGTTTCAAATCAAAAATTAGGAGGTTTTGATCCTTACATGAATGAATATGTGTTGGCTTCAACGGGTCAAAGTTTAGCGCCTATAGAAATCCCTTGTTTAGCTGGAGGATCTGTTGAAAACATAACGATTACTCCAGGTGAAGAGATAACTTATTGTGTTGATGTGGGTCAAGACATTGGAATTGTTGATGTAGACTTTACAATTCCCCCAGGTAATTCTGGTAATGAATATACGATTGACGCTTTGTACAATGGATCTAGAGTGTCTAGTGGAAGACGCGCTTCTAGCGGCAGAATAAGTCTTTCTAAAAGTCAAACTGATCCATCTGAAGTTACTATAATAGCATCAACAACAGCAACAAGTCCTGATACGATACAAATTGAAGTAAGTGAGGCTCAACAAAAACCATTGAACCTATACAATGTAGCATTAACAAGTAGTGGAGAAGCTGGAGAGTTTATTCACAATCAATACGCTTGGACTAACGGAGCATTTAGTTCTCCTCTTCATTCAAATTTAGTTTCAATTGGAAACGATCCTACGAATCCTTCCGTATCTCAATATACAAAAGTAAGTGGTTTTCAGGGAGGCGGAATAGTTCCTAGTGAAGGAGCTACGGTTACCATGATAAGTAACAATATTGGATCAGATAATTTTGCTTTTAATCCTTCTAATAATAGTTTTAAATATCTTAGGACACCAGTTTTATATACAAACAGCGCTAAAGACGCTCTTGCTTTAAGAGCAGCGGCTAACTCCGCTACGCCTACAGTTGTTACTCCTGGAAACCCTAACAGATACTCTGCTGACTTTATAATGCCAGGTGGATCTGATAATGATAATCTTTATTTACTTTGGGATTACAGAAACGCTACTTCAGCTGTTCTTTGTCAAGAAGACACATTAAGAGATGCGTGTTGTGTTTGCGAAATTAATCCTAGTAAAAATTGTGGAGAAGGGGTGGCTTACTCTGGCGTTTCTCAATATCCTTCTACTACAATAATAAATTTAGGATCAGACATAGGAAGTGTTTCTTTACAATTTAATGCATCAGATTCTCCTGACAGATTTACAGTAGAGTTCGATGGAGCTGTTGTAATAGACACTGGATACAGAGGAAACACAAGTTATCAAGGTGAATTAAATAGTGCTTTAGCTGCTTTAGGTCAGCCATTAGCTAGAATAACTCCACCAGATAGTGGTGTGGTTTCGTTTACAAAGTCTAATGCATTTCCTACTGCAATATTAAAAGTTTATTCTCCTTTAAATCCTGCAGCTTGGACTGCTATAGTTAGTTGTGTTAGTGCAGTAACGCCTGTTCCTACGGCTACGCCGACTCCAACGCCCACAGCATTACCAATAACCCCTACACCGACGGCAGCTACGCCAACTCCTACAGCTACTCCTGCGGGACAAACTCCAACTCCAACTCCCGTACCAACAGCGACTCCTACGGTTACCCCAGCTACACCGACGCCGAGTCCTACAGCTGCTACTCCCGTACCGGCTACACCTACACCAACGGCGGTGCCCGTAACACCGACTCCAACCGGAACACCAATGCCTACTTTATATTATGTAGAGCGTAGTGCATCACCAGGAGTTTGTGGGGACTTTACGGGTGGTGTATACTGGTGGCCTGATCCATTAGGATATTTAACAGGTACATCAGAGGCTAATGATATAGCTCCTAGTGGAACTCAGATATATGCAGGTTCTAATTATCAAGTTTGGTCTGGTACAGCTGGAACTTATGCAGTACTTGAACCTAATACTGGTGCTGACTTTACTCAAGATATAAGTAGTACGGGAATTGTGGGTACTGATGATTCCTGTTTTTAAAACATAAAAAAACAGATTTAGCGGGGTTACAATAGATTCAGGAATTTGTTAACTTTGCAGTAATAAAAAATTAATGGGACGAGGAACTTTTTATTTTGATGCAGCTACTTTTGAGAATGCTGTTGCGGTTTTCACTAACAGTGGCTTAACTAATTGCGCTCCAGATGGATATTATTCTGACGGAACAAACGTTCGTCGTCAAGTAAATTGTGTTTTATTGGCTTTAGAAGCTTGTCCAGATTGTACAGCTGAAACACCCACACCAACAGCTACTCCGACACAAACACCTACTCCCACAGCTGCAACGCCTACCCCTACAGTAACTTTTGCAACACCCACCCCCACAGCTGCAACGCCAACTCCTACAGCTGCAACACCGAGTCCAGTACCTCCAACACCGACTCCTACGTCAGTGCCTTCAGGATTCTATTATGAGTTAGAGCCTTGCTTAACACCAGGTGGTGTAGTTGTAGACGCATGTTATATATACGAAACATCATCTCCACTAGCATATCAGCAATATTTAAATTCCAATAATGGTCTTTACTATTACTATAACATTGATACGTCTTCAGTTATTATAACTGTTCAAGCTGTAGCAGCTGGTAATAGATATTTTGTAGATGGTACACAGCAATCTAATATTAATTTAATACCAGGGGCAACTTATTTAATTGATCAAAGCAACGCTTCAAACGACGGTCATCCTCTTATATTAAGCACTACAACGCCATCGCAAACAGAATATTCTACAGGAGTAGTTTATTTATTAGATAATGTGGTTACTACATATGCAAATTACACAAACACAACTATTTTTAATGCCGCAACTACAAGGCAGTTAAGAGTAACGCTTGAACTAACAGCGCCTAGTTTATATTATGTATGTGCTATACATCAAAACATGGGTGCAGATATTTCGCGTAACGCTGGCTTAATAAGCGTTGATCAAGATTTAGTTTGCACTGGAAACATGGAATTAAACCCTGGTGTTATAAACTGTCCTCCAGTTTCTGAAACAACAAAATACAGTCTTCAGGATTGTGATACTTTGCTTAACAATTTCTACAGTGAAACTACTCAAAACTTTGTTGTCGGATCTAGAGTAAAAGACGACCTTACAAGCAATGTTTTTAACGTAACTGGTATAATTACAGACACTTCTGGACTTGGAAACGTGGGAAGTATAACTTGTTTGGATTCAAATAATTTAACGCCTGACGATATTGGATTTACTTTTTGCACAACTGGATGTCCTCCCGCTATAACAGCTACGCCTACGCCTACTGCTGTTACTCCTACTCCTACCGTAACTCCAACTGCGACAGTAACACCAACGCCCACAGGGACGCCTTTAACTCCGACACCCACTCCAACATCTTCGGCGGCAACTCCGACACCAACACCTACCGTAACTCCGACACCCACGCAAACAGGAACACCGACTCCTACTCCAACGGTAACGGCTGCTACACCAACCCCTACAGGAACTCCTACGGCTACCCCTACACCTACACCGACAAGCACACCTACGCAGACCCCTACAGGAACTCCTACAGCTACACCGACTGGTACACCAACACCTACCGCAACATCAGCCACACCTACACCGACAGTTACGGCCACGCCTACCCCAACGGGGACACCTACTGCTACACCTACGGTAACGCCTACGGTTTATGCTTTAAACCATGCTTTACCTCAATCATCTAAAGGTGCGTCTTGTGGAACAGTGTCAGATCAAGGGATACTATACACAACTAGAAATAGAGGAGTTGATATTGAAGTAGGGGATACAATATATGCTAATTCTTCACTTACTATAACTTTTAATGGAGGGAATAATTACTATGGAGTTGCTACATCAACAGGAAATGTTACGGAACAGGAAATAAGAATTCAGACAAATGGCTTAGTGGTAGAGTCAGAGTCTTGCGTGTTCCCAACGGCTACGCCGACATCTACTCCTACCCCGACAGTTACTCCTATAACACCTACACCTACCGCTACCCCTGCGCCTACCGCAACACCTACATTAACCCCCGCGACTCAGACACCTACGGCTACAGCTGTTAGACCAACGCCTGTTCCTACGGCTACTCCAACGGTAACAGCTGCTACGCCTGTACCAACAGCGACTCCAACACCTACCGCTACTCCTACGGTTACCCCAGTTACACCTACACCCACACCAACGGGGACACCGACCGCAACACCTACCGCAACCGCAACACCTACTGCAACACCAGTCACTCCTACTCCTACGGCTACACCTACCGCAACCGCAACGCCGACTGCAACACCAGTCACTCCTACTCCTACTGCAACTCCAACTGCAACGGCCACGCCTACTGCCACACCTACTGCTACCGCTACAGGGACTCCTACTCCGACTCCTGATGGACCAACACCAACACCGACTGCCACACCAACAGTTACCCCCGTAACACCAACACCAACTGCTACGCCTACGGCCACACCAACAGTTACCCCTGTAACACCAACACCGGTAACGCCTACTCCTGTAACGCCAACTGCAACAGCGACAGCTACTCCGACTGCAACTCCGACTGCTACGCCAACACAGACTCCTACACAAACACCAGCCACCCCAACTCCGACAGCTACGCCTACGGCTACGCCAACGCAGACTCCTACACAGACTCCAACGGCTACGCCTACGGCTACGCCAACACAAACGCCTGCTACGCCGACGCCTACAGCTACTCCAACGCAGACTCCAACGCAGACGCCTACAGCCACGCCTCCAACGCCTACGCCTGCTACACCGACGCCTACTGCTACGCCTCCAACGCCTACGCCTGCTACACCGACGCCTACTGCTACGCCTACACAGACGCCTACACAAACGCCTACACAAACGCCAACGCAGACGCCTACACAGACGCCAACGGCTACGCCGACTCCAACGCCTACGGCTACGCCACTGCCCAACTTGTACTACGTAGAGAGAAGTTCTTCTCCAGGTAGCTGTGGTGATTTGCAAAATTCTACTTACTACTGGGCAGATCCAACAGCTGCAGGGCTTAGACCAAATGGATCTATTGCTGAATTTATTGCACCTTCAGGAACTCAGGTATATGCAGATGCTAATTACGGTTCTTATTATTCAACAGGTGGAACTTATTCAATAACTCAGCCATCAACGGGTGATGACTATGAGCAGCCTATAACTAATGTAGGAATTGTTGGTTCTGACAGCTCATGTTAGGGGTTAGTTAAATTTTACTACCTTTGAAATAAGATAATTAAATTTAATTCAATTGGAAACTATTTTTGTACAAATTGCGAGCTATCGTGATCCAGAACTATTACCCACAATAAAAGATTTACTGTTAAAAGCTGATAACCCTGACGCTCTAACTATATGTATTGCCCATCAGCATAGTAAAGAAGATGAGTGGGATACGTTAGAGAAATACGCTAATGACGGAAGGTTTATAATAATAGATATTCCACACGAAGAGTCTAATGGAGCGTGTTGGGCTAGGAATCAAATTCAACAACATTACGATAATCAAACGTATACACTACAGCTAGATTCTCACCATAGATTTGTAGACGGATGGGATACCATCTCTATAGATATGCTAAAGTCTTTACAAAAAAAAGGACACCCTAAGCCTTTGTTGACAGGGTACATACCTTCTTATGATCCAACCAACGATCCTAAGGGAAGGCATGATAAACCTTGGGGTATGTCTTTTGATAGGTTTACACCAGAGGGCGTGGTTTTCTTTATGCCTTATCATATGGATAACAGCGTAAAAGAACCCGTTTTAGCTAGGTTTTATTCAGCCCACTTTGCATTTACCTTAGGGGAGTTTTGTAACGAGGTTCAGCATGACCCTTCTTTTTACTTTCACGGAGAAGAGATTACTATAGGTGTTAGAGCATTTACTTGTGGATATGATTTGTTTCATCCGCATGTAATTATTGCTTGGCATGAATACACTAGAGAAGGTAGGACTAAACATTGGGACGATAGTTCTGATTGGGGAAAAAGAAATACTAGGACTCACAAAAAAACTAGACAACTGCTAGGTATTGATGGCGAGATTTGTTCTCCTTGTAATAAAAAATCTTTTGTCGGATACGATATAGGATCAGACAGAAGTGTAAATGACTATGAGATTTACTCAGGTATTAGATTTAAAGATAGAGCTATTACTAACAGTTGTACAAAAAACTTATTACCTCCTGGAGATAAAGACCAAGAGTATATGCCAAAGTTTAAGCACGCCATAGATTTAAATAAAAGTTTGTTTCCAGAAAGAGATTATGACTTCGTGGTATTAGCTTTTGAAGACAAAAATGGAGAGGCTATACATAGAAGAGATATAACTAAGGATGAGATAGCATCTCATTTAAAGGCCTCTAGCGAGTCTTTTACGGTATGGAGAGAGTATAATGGACCTAGACCCTATCAATGGGTCATGTGGCCTTACAGCGCCTCTAAGGGGTGGACAGATAGAAAGGTTGTTGTTTTATGATACCAAAGATTATACATCAAACTTTTGAAACAAAGTTTACTCCTCCAGGAATGTCTAGAGCTAGAGGAAGTTGGTCTGCTAATAATCCAGAGTATGTATATAAGTTCTACGAAGCTACAGATAGGATAGATTTTATTAAAAATAATTTTCCTGTTAGCGTATTAAAAGCTTATCACGATATAATACCAGGGGCATTTAAAGCCGATTTATTTAGATACTGTGTTTTATATATAGAGGGAGGGGTTTATGCAGATTCCGACACCACATGTCTTACACCTTTAGATGAATACATAAATAAAGACACTAGCCTTTTAGTAGTTAGGGATGACCCTATGGCAAAGAAGTGGTTGGCAAATGCATTTATAGCAACCAAAGCGGGAGAGGGTATATTTTTAGACGCCATAAACAGATGTGTAGAGAATATAAAGAGCAGAAAGGAAATGTTTTATTTAGACTATACAGGCCCTGGCCTTCTAGGCAAGTGTGTAAATAGAAGATTAAACAGAGAAATTGAAACGGAATATGAGTTAGGAAGTCAAGATGTAAATGGCTTAAAATTTAAAATATTAAAGCACGACTTTACAAGCACTGAATTTAAATACAATGACAAGCCCGTTATACACGTAGAATATCCTACCTACAGGGAGGAGATGAAAGAGCTAAACAATAAACCTTTCTATCATTACGTTCAAAACAATATTATATTTAAAAAGATTCCAAATAAAATAATCTACACCACTTATGACGCTCTAGATGTAAACAGCTACATGGTGGATTCTTTCACTAAATTAAATCCTGAATATGATTTAGTTTACTTCAATCAACAAAAAGTAGATGAGTGGTTTAAAAAAAGCATATACAACGAAGCTTATTTAAAACTAAAAGAACGCGGTGAAAAATCAGACTTCTTTAGATATTGTTATTTATGGGAGAATGGCGGAGTGTATGTAGATGCAGATATATATTGCAATCAACCTTTAAGGAATTGGATTAACCATCAAGACCTTATAGTTGGCTTAGAAGCAGAAACAGATTCTGAAGACCCTATGTTTAAAGGTATAGGAATTAAAGTAGGAAACAAAATGTTAAGCGTTTGTAACTGGGCAATTGCCTCAGCACCAAAACAACAACCTATTGGTCGTTTAATTGATGACATAATAAACAATCCAACCTCTGGAGTTTTACAGAATACAGGCCCTGGAAGATTTACAAAACATATCATAAATTATTTTGGAGACAAAAGGTCTATTGATAACTGTATGTTATTACCTATCAACGCTTTAGGATCTAATCAATCTCATAGCGGATCGTTTAAAAGCAACAGGCCGTTTGAAGTAGATAGAGAAGATGTTTATTTAACACATATGTTTGCGGGTAGCTGGAGAGGGAATCAGAAAAGAAAATCAATTAATCTAATTCCAAAAGAAGTAAAGCCATCGGTAAGCCACAACATAACAATTTCAAAAAATAAAGATGGATACATTGGTGTTGCTAGGTATGACATAGACACAGCTAGGACTGAGTTTATGAAAAAACTCGGAAGCTCCACTACTTTGTTAGAGTACAAATTTGACAAAAGGTTTAACGTTGTTTCAAAAGAAATAAAAAATATACAAGGAGCAAATCAATCTTATAAATTTGAAGACTATAGAGAATTTAAATATAAAGGCACAAGCTATTATTGCGTAGCATATTTAGATAAAAAATTCAACACCTACATGGGAGTTTTAGATTCTGAATATAATTTCCTAGGAAGAATAAACATCGACCGAAACCATAAGATGAGTTTTGGTATAGGTGGTGTGGTGGCTTGGGAGAAAAATTGGTTGTTCTTTGAAAAAGAAAACGAACTTTACTTTATCTACTCTACAACTCCAAACTTAATAATTTATAAATGTAAAGATTTTAACTCATTATCTTTCCAGGTTTACAGTAACACTCCAAACGTTTATGAATCAGCACTACCTAAAGATCAACTTTACTTTTCATCAAACACTTCTACGGGAGGATCTACTAATCCTATATATGATTCACAAAATAACTGCTATGTATATTTAATTCACACAAAAATATATAAAGAAAGAGGCTACAATCATTTTGCAGTTTCTCTAGACAAAGACTTAAATATAATGAACATAAATCCTATTCCATTTATAGGATACAAGATTGGATATGCTTTGATGTTTATAACTACAATGATTGAAAACAAAGATCATTACGTTATTTGCGGAGGAATAGAAGACAATCAAAACTTTATCTGGGAGATACCTAAGTCTAGACTATCCATTTAATACATTAAGAATAAAATCGTAATTTTGTAGCTATAATATTTATATATGAGTTACTTCAAATGCGGCACTAGAGCAAACTCTGGAAATTTTGGTTTTGAAACATACAGAGGAGGGGATAATGTAACTTACAGGATTGCTTCAAAAAAAACTATAAACATCCCTTACAACCTAGAACAAGTTGTAGGAACTATAGAGGCCGAGCAGTATGGAGGTCAGAATAGTGTCCTTGCAATGGGGGTGGTTTTAAACAGCCAAGGATCTGAAGTTTTTAGATTTTACCCACAACAAGCCGGGGTTACTACCGATGCTTACAACACAATTGAAACGGTAACTGATGACAGTGCAGATGCAGAAATTCCTGCAGGAGACTATACGGTAATGAACTTTCAGTTAGTAGATGGCTTCAACACTTTCGGAACTTCTATAATATGTATTTCAGGAGAAGAACAAGTTCCTGTTACTCCTGTACCTGAGACCCCTGTTCCAACACCCGAACCAACAACCCCTCCTACTCCGACTCCAGCCACTCCTACTCCAAGTCCTACACCAGTTCCTACGGCTACGCCTATACCATTTAATCCTGTGCCGTCATTAATACTTCCTTTAGGACCTCAGTACACTTTGTCTTATAGCGAAGGGTCAGAAGGATGGCCATCTTTTTATTCATATAGTCCTGATTACATGGTTGGTATGAATAATTATTTTTATTCTTTTTCTGGAGGTAACATATATAGACACAATACAAACGAGATTAGAAATAACTATTATGGAGTTCAATACGACTCCTCCATAACCACAGTTATGAATGAATCTCCTTTTGACAATAAAATATTTAAAACTTTAAGCTTAGAATCTGATCAAGCCTGGAGAGCAACTATAACAACAGACATGAACGATCAAGCCTTTATCAACTCAACTTGGTTTGAACAAAAAGAAGGCGCTTGGTATGCAGCAATAAAAAACACCACTCAAGCTCCTACAGTTATAGACAACTTTAATGACAGGTCTATAAACGGAATAGGAAGATGTCTTTCTTGGTCTGGATCTTTAAATACAGGAGTTACCTTTTCATTCTCTGCAGAAACATATATTGATTCTATAATCAGCATAGGTGATTTCTTGTATTTTAATAATGAATCCAACAATACCCCAGGGCTTGTAGGAAAGATTACAAGTATAACATCCAATCAGATAATTGCAGTTGGTAATATAACAGGATCTAACTTACCTACAACTATAAATCCATTAATGATCGCTGTTAAAAATAACACTGCAGAATCTCATGGAGTTTTAGGCCACTATGCAACCATTCAGCTAGAACACACAGGGTCTGCTCCAACTGAGTTGTTCGCAATAGAGTCGCAGGTTATGAAAAGCTATCCTTAAAAATTAGTATCTTTGCTGTTAAATGGAATTTAATATAAGAAAGCTTCAATCCTCTGACTATGAGGATACTTTATTTGGTTGGTGGAAAGACTGGGGATGGGAAGCTCCACTCAAAGACTTTCTTCCAGATGACGGAAAGGGTGGACTTATAGTATTAGATGAAGATGTCCCTGTATGTGCAGGGTTTATATACGTAACAAATTCTAAAGTAGCCTGGGTGGATTGGATTATTTCTAATAAAAATTACAGAGAGAAGTCTAAAAGACAACAGGCTATTGATTTATTAATAGAGAGCCTTACAAACGTATGCAAGGCTAATGGAAATAAGTACACATACGCTCTGATAAAACACAAGGGACTTATAGAGGTGTATAAAAAAAACGGATATACAATTGGAGAAAACTACACTCAAGAAATGATTAAAGTATTATAACATGGCAATAATAACAGCAACAGTAATAGGCGGTACAGCTTTATCAGCAGTAGGTGCAGGCACAATTGCAGCAGGTGTAGCTTTCGCTGGAGCAGCTGCAAATACAGCGGTAAGTTTAAATCAATCAAAAAAAGCAAAAAAAGCTCAGGGAGAAGCAGAAGCTCAAGCTGATAAAGCTTTGTCTTCTGCACGAGAAAGACTAGATATGAATTACTTAGAGGGGCTATCTATTCAAAAAGAACCTTACGAATTACAAAGAGAAGCGCTTTTAGCTGGAGGAGCACAAGCCTTACAGGCAGCACAGTCAGGTGAGCGCGGAGTATCTGCAGCTGCGGGCAGAGTAGCTATAGCTCAGCAAGCGGGACAGGCTGAAATACGAACAGCTATGGGCAGGGAAATGGCTGACTTAGAGATGATTGGACTTAAGGAAGAGTCAAGGTTAAGAGATATGCAAGCTGGCATAGATGTTCAGGAAGCTAAAGGAGCAACTTTAGCTGCTCAACAAGCGGCTGAAGACAGGGCTATAGCTCAACAAGGAATTGCAAAAGGAATTTCAGGAATGGGAAAAAGTGCATCAAGTATGATACCCGAATATCCAAAGACAGGAGGCGGAACTGACAACCAAGGAGATTTTGCAGGCGTAGGTTACGGAACTTATAAAGACCAAGGAGGCACAATGTCTAGAGGAGATTATAAAAATATTTTGGGCGGAGGTACTCAAACAGGAAATTTGTTGGCGGGTGTTGGCGAGACAACATCAGGATTATTTGAACCTATATTTCGTAGAAAAAATTAAAAAAATATGGCAACTAAAATAGGTTTTCAATTAAATCCCAATAGATTTGTTTTTGATCCATCCAAAGAATTAGATGACTTTGTTGACACTGTAAACCAACAGGAAAAAGATAGAGAAGCACAAAGACAAAAGTGGAGAGACGAGCAAGATAAATTTTACAAATCTGCAAATGAGTTAAAGGCCACTCCCAACCAACAGGCAAATGAGTTTTTTGGAAAGTGGAGCGGTGGTCTAATGTCTGAAGCTACAGAGTTGCAAAGTGGACTTGAAAACGGAAGGATTGACTCTAGAGATTATTCTGCACAGTTTAGAAACTTACTGCAGTCTAACGAGCAAATGATTGGCGCTCAAAAGAACTATCAAGCAAACGCCCAAAGGATTGTTGATGGTGTGGCTGACGACAGTTTAAGTGAAATAAACTCAATGGCATTTGTCGAATACAATAAAGCTCTAGAGCTAGGGGCTATAGAAGTTGAGTCAGATGGCAGAGGAGGGTTTAAATTATTTAATAAAAACACTGGTAAAGTATACAACCCTTATCAGCTAAGTAATTTAACTACTAGTAACGTTCCTAAGTTTGATTATATAACAGCTACAAAAAAAGTTGTAGAAGGTTTTGGTCAAAGGGGAATACAAGACGGGGCTGGAGGTTCAGTTGCAGGGGTTTATGCAAATATACAAAGTTCTGGAGAAAGCTTGGACAAGTTGTTAGACAAGGAAGCGGTTGCTATACTATCAGGTAATCAAGCACGTATAGCTTCCTTGCTTGTGGATGCGCAAGAATATAATGTGGTGTATGACGAAAAAGATTTAGTTGATAAAGATGGTAAGCTTAAAGAAAAAACATTCCTTCGAAATCAAGACGGAACTTTTACTTTTACAGAAGCGGATGAAAAAGCGGCAACAACTTTTATGAGAGAAAAACTTAAAAACGCATTACCACTTGTAACAAAAGACGCTCCAATAAAAACTACCAAGCCTACTGATACAGCTAAAAGCCTGGTTATAGAAAAAGATCAAAAATTAAGTTATTTAAATACAATTAATCAAGCGCTTACAGGAGATCCTAAAGAGTCTAGGGCGGCAATAGATTCCATGATAGAAAAGGCTAATCAAAATAGTCAGAGTGATACGGTATTAGATGTAAAAAGATCTAAAGATGGAAAAACATTTACAATTGTAAGGCAAACAAAGGGTGAAACAGGAACTTATGAAACTCCTTTTAATATTGAAGATATTAATTCTGATTCTCAACCTATATTTCAAATATTTTATGGAAACATAAAGGGATCTTACGCTGAATTATTAGATGAATTTAATTCTAAAGAAGGCGGATTCACACCTAGGGTTATTAAAAATCCTGATTACGAAGAAGATGATTTGCTTAGAGAAAAGGGTACTATAAACGCAGAGAAGTTTATACCTAACCCAAATTATAAAGGAGCGTCTGAGTCTAGTAGAACAAAAATTAAAGAAAAATCTAAACTTAAACCCTTTAGAGATCAACTTTTTTATGAAGACCAAGTAACTCTAGATGGATCTAAAGACGTTAGTCTAATGGAACAATTACAACAAACGAAAAAAGAGGGTGGAATAGACTGGGATATAAACTACTTTGAAGATCCCATTGACACATCTAATCAGATGAGATCAAATATTACGAGTATATTTTCTATTTTAGATGCAGAAATTGAAGGATTTGAAAGTAATGTAAAAGCAGATAAAAATGGAATCATTATTGAAATGCCGTCAGTTTTTGATGACAAATTATTTTTGTCAAATAAAGATAAAGAGGGGTATGAATATGCTGTTGAAAAAATTTACAATGCTGCATATAAGGAGAAAAAAATAAATATAGAAGATCTTAAGTAAAATAAATGGATGAAATAATATACATAACTCCTAGTGGAATTGAAGTATCTGAACAAAACCTCAGAGAAAAATACGGGGATGAAAAGTTTGAAGAGTTTGTATCTTCAGGTCAATTTATTTTAAAAAAAAAAGACAATACGGAATTAGAATCGGAAGATGGTTCGTCGGAGCAAGTAGAGTTTAGTCAAGATGATTTAGAAGTATTAGAAAAAGACTTTGGTTTTCCTGAAACAAATGAAGATCCACAACAAACCAATGTAGTGGATGAAATCCCAGAGGCCTTAAGTGAAGAGGAGGTAGAGGTTACTGTAGACTCATCACAAATTTTTGAAGTTACAAACGAACAAGCAATAGAATCTTTACTTCAAAAGGGAATTAGCAGCCCAAGCAAGGAGCAAATAATTGAAGAGCTTAATGCTATTAATCAAGCAAAGCTTAAAGATCCTAATATATTAAATACAGAAAAGCAGAGATCATTTTTAGAAAGTAAAGGCGTTGACGTAGACGCTATGCTTAAAAATCGTAAGTTCGGCAATAAGGCAACAACTAATACCGAAGCTGAAGACATAGACTTAGAGTACAATACCTTTATAAACAATAACGCCTCTCAAGATATACAAACAGATTTTACGTCTACCACTCTTAAACCAGTTATTGAAGAAGTGGAAGAGGGCCTAGAAATTAAGCCTACTAAAGTAAGCAGAGGGATACTTGATGAGCTTAAAATAGATGTTGAAGATTTCTCTAAATGGGAGGCCAACACTCAGCGTGAAGAATCGTTGTCGTTTCAATTATTTAAAAAGGCTGCTAGTGAAGAAGGGCAAGCTTTTAAACAAGAGAAAAAAGATACTGAAAAAATACTTTCATACAAAATGAAAGTAATGGAATCTCTTAGAAAAGACATAGACACGATAGATTCTAGACTTCAGATAGCAACAAATCCCAAAGACCAGTTACAGCTACTAAATATTAAAAAAGAATTAGAAGCAAAGCTAACGGAAGAATCAAACCTTTTAAGTAAAATGGGTTCTTTGTTTCCTACATACAAAGAGTTTACTTATGACTTAGACCTGCAAAGAAGAAAAAGAATCTACGAAGCTAGTCAAGAAGGGGGAGCTGTAAGATTATTTACAGAGCTTGGAGAAACTGCTAAAACAATACCCGTCACAATAAGTAACTTTGCATTAGGATCAGGAGCGGCAATTACTTCTTTGCTTGATCAAGCGCTAACAGGAGTTGGTGCTGATAAAAAAGGAGTGTTAGCAGGTATAACAGAAATGCTTTTAGATGCAGGTGAAGCAATAGACATAGAGATAGGTCCTGTCAAAAGATCAGGTGTTACACAAGGAAAAAATGTTACTGTTGAAGGAATACAATATGTAGTAACCGAAGAAGGAGATGTACTAGATCCTGTTTCTAACGTAAGCCTTGTTGGTATTATATCAGATGAAAAATTTAATCAAATAAAAAAACGCGCTGAAAACGTAAAATTTTCAGAAACAAATTATAGTGGCGGAGCTCTTGTTCAGGGTGGCATTCAAACTTTAGCTAATCTTTTTGCGTTAATAAAAGGAGGCCAAGCATTGTCAAAATCTTTGGGAGTTTCAGGAGGAACAGGAATGGGGTTAGCATCATACGCTAGTACCTCAGCTCAATCGGTAGAAGATATGAGGTCAGATTTAGTTAGCGCAGGTCTTACAGAGGATGAAGCTTTAAATAAAGCAGCTATTGCGGGCAATGCAATCGCCACATTAGACGGAGTTTTCTCAGGGTTAGCTGGCTCAAATACCAAGGTGCTAAGTAACTTGACTGGATTTAAAACAGCTATAATAAACGCTGTAAAAAAAGATGGAAAGAAGTTTACCGTCGATGAGCTAAAAAGAAAGGCTAAAGATTTAGCAAAAGAAAACATGAAAGAGCTTTTCATTGAAGAGCTACCTGTATTGTTTTCAGAAAAAGCTATAAGCGCTGCGGTAAATGAGTTGACTGGACTCTCGGTAAGAAGTAGTAGTGTGAAGAGTAGCGAAATAATGGAAACTGTTATTATGACCTTAGGTGCAACCACTACTTTAGGGTCAGTAAATTTACTTTCAAGAAATCGTAGGTTAGACGCTCTTCGTTATGTAGCACGTAATGTAAGTGATTTAGATAAAACAGTAACGGAATTAGTAAGAAATAACAACATAACAGAAGATCAGGGTAAAAAAGTATATCAGGAGATTTACGCTATGCAAACTGCTGAGAATAGAACTAAAGGTACTATAGTTGATTCAGAAAATATGCTTGAGGTTTCTGATTTGTTAAACCAACGTCAAAGATTAGTTGAACAAAAAGAAGGTTTGGAAGGACCTTTAAAAGAAGATCAAGATAAAAGAATAGCAGATGTTGATGAGCAAATAAAACAAGCAAAAGAAAGAGACAGCAAAGAATCTCAATCAAAAGAAACGATAGATTCTTTAGCTGCAGAAGAGGGAAGTATTAATATTGAAAATCCCGCGGCTCCTATATCTTTTGAATATGATTCAGAAGAAGATATTCCAGAGTCTTTAAAATTAATTGAGCCTAAAGGAAAAGGATTTATAGAAATAGATGGTAAAAAGAAAGTGCGTTTAACTTATAGCGGTCAGCAATTAATAGACGCAGGGATAGGTGTACAATCAGAAACAGTAACTACAAAGAAAGAAGATAAAAAAACTGATCTTGTTAAAGAAGAAAAGACAGAAGATGTTAGTGATACTAAAGATGACATTATAATTAATGATTCATCTCAGAGAATGGAACTAATGAAAGAATCTAAAAACAATCCTGAATCGGTAAAAATTAAACTTGCTAAAGCAATTAAAAAGTACCTTCCTAAAGGAAAAACATATACTCAAGGAGTAGTAAATAGACTAAATAAACTTGTTTCTAAAGTTGAAACTGAAGAAGATTTTGAAGTTGCTATAGAGAAGGTGATGAATGAAGTTGACAAGCAAGTTAAAAAACAAAAAGACACTACATTAAAAAAAATACTTAAGCTTGTAAAGTCTAAAGCTAAAGGAACACCTACTGTTTCGGGAAGAAAAACAAATAAAGGTATAGACGCTGAAGGTCAATCTTTTTTCTCTTCAATAGAGCGTATAATAAATGCGGCAATAAACTCAGATATTAATGCTATGGCAGAAATATCAAATGAACTTTCAGATTTAGACAATATAGATCAAATATTAATAAAAGAAAGTGATGGAGAAAAATTAAATGTAGATGAAGAAAAATTATTAAATCAAGTCTTAGCGTTTGACACCTTAGGAGATATTGCCAACATGAGTTTAGAAGAGGTTAACGTAGTGTTGGAATCTTTAAAAGACGTAAAAAAAGAATCTATTATTAGGTTTAAAGAAAACAGGCAAAAAAGAGTTGATGAAAAAAGAAAGTTTCAGCAACAAGCAGGGAAAGCGGTAGAAGAAAGAAACCCTGATCTTATAAATAAAGATGGAAAGGCAAAAGACGCTAACGAAATAGAGCAAGATAAAAACAGAATAGCAGCTGAATATAAAAAGAAAGGTATACTAGGTAAACTATCAACTTTTCTTACAGACATAGTTAATAAAGGAGTTGATTCGGGGTTTAAAAATTTTACTAATTATATTTCAAACTTAGCTACTATAACTAAGGCTTTAGATACTGCTACATCTTCTTTTTTTTATGACAACATTTATCGACCCTTAGCACGTCAAGACGAGGTCTACAATAGAGGCGTTCTTGATCAAGAAAATAAAATAAAAGAATTACAAGAATCGATAGAGGGATTTGATAAAGAGATGCTGATTGGTGAGGTAAAGATAGATGGAATTAAAAACAAAGAAGGAGCAGTGTTTAGCAAAGAACAAGCACTTCGAATCTATTCTTTATATCAAAATCCTGTACAAAAAAATAAGCTTCAGAAACAAGGTTTTACAGATTCTAAAATGGAAAGTATTAAGGAGCAGTTAGGCCCAGAAGCAATTGCTTATGCCGATAGTGTAATCGAATATTTAAGTTCTGAGTATTATGATACTATTAACGGTATATATAAAAAAAATAATGATATAAATTTAACTAAATTAGAAAACTACTTTCCCGTTAAAACTTTATCACAGAAAGAAGCTAGTGATATTATATCAGGGCAAGGGGGGTTTTCCCAAGTTTTTAATCAAACAACTATTTCAGCTTTAAAAGAAAGAGTGGACAAGACGGGGGATATAGATTTAACGCAAGGGTTTTCAGATGTATTAGAAAACCATACAAATTCAATGGAAAAATATAAAGCTTATGCTGATGTTGTTGTTTCTTTGAATAATCTTTTTAATTCTAAAAAAGTAGAAGCGTTAGTTAATACTTTAGGAGTAAAATCTATGATAGAAAAAAGTATTAATGGTCAAATAAACCCTTCATCTGTAGATAGAGCCTTTAGCGCAAGTGGCATTACCACTAGATTTGCTAATAGCTTTACAAAATATGCTTTAAGTTACAAATTTATTCAGCTTATAAAACAGGCCTCTTCTTTTATAACAGCATTTGAGACTTATAAATTTAAACCAAAGTCAAATGCCTTACAGGACGCAACCATGTTTATGGTAGACGGATTGAAACTAGCACTACAATTGCCTAAAATATTATACACCAAAGACAATCCAATAAATAAAGCTATGGATATGTCTGCCTCTTTTAAGCGCAGGGTTCTGAAGGGATTAGAAGGAGATGTTTACGGGTTAGAATCTGGCTCTGAGACAATGAGACAAATAAAAAACCCCTCTAAGATTAGAAAAGCATTAAATAACTTTGTAAAGTTTGGTACGTATCCCACAATTATTGGGGATGTATTGGGGGTTATGGGGTATATGATTAATTATGAAAGAGACATTAAAAATGGAATGAGCGAAGCAGAAGCTTTAGAAAAATTCAATGACTACAATCAATCACAACAATCACGTAGAGCAATTGACAAATCAGGAATACAAATGCCTGGAGATACAACGCTTGCGCCTTTAAGCAGAGGATTTACTATGTTTGGAAGTACTTTGTTTTTATATTTAAATAAAGTTGCTCAAACCTCTAGATCTATAACTAGAGACGTTTTAAAGGGTGGGCCTAAAAATGTAAAATCTAAAGATGTTAAAGGACTTATGATTTATTATGGTGTTGCCAACGCTTTGTTTACAGCAGTATCCAATATTGCCAAGATAGGATTTGGAGATGATGAAGATAAAGATGAGGTATTAAAATCTATTAAGGATTCTATGAAGGGCGCTCCTTTACTTTACCAAATACCTATCATGGGAGAAGCCATTGAGCTTGCGGTTCAGGCTGTTCAAAAAAACAAAGTTGCAGCGTTAAAAGAAGAATTAAAAAACTTAAAAGGACCGTATCAAAATAAACGAGCTAAGAAAATAAAAGAAGAAATAGAAACATATCCAAAAAAATATTACCCAACCAATCAATTTTTAAATCCTATAGGAATTTTTGTAAATAAAGGAAGTAAAGTTATAAAAGATGGTTTTCAGTATAGAGACGCATTAAGCGTATTAGAAGCTATAGGAGGCGTTCAGTTAGATCCTTTTGTGGGATTATATAATGTGGCTAGAGGATTAACAGGTAAAGAAGACGATGAAGATTTTGATTTAGAAAACTCAACATATGATCTGCTAGGAATTTCCCCCTCTTATCGACCTAAAAATGAAATACAAGCAAGAAAAGATAAAAAAGCATCTAAACCTCTAACAATAAAACAGCAAAAGGAATTAAAGAGAAGAAATCCTGAAAAATATAATAAGTTTTTTGGAAAAGAATCTGAATATTATAAACGCAAACAAAGGCTCAGTAAGGCAAGGGCTGAAAGAAAAAAGAGATAACTATGCCATTTAGAAGTCAAGCGCAGCGAGCGTACATGTATAAGAACCTGCCTGAAATAGCAGAAAGATGGGAAGCGGAAACTAATTCAGGGACACTGCCTAAGCGTATACGTCCCAAAGAAAAGACTCCTAGCATAATTACACAGCGTAGAAGGAGACGAAAGGCGAGAAGATGAGCTTATAAAGTATATAAACAATAATAGTGTTAAGTAGCACAGCCAACATAAATTTTAACTTAGGGTTGTTATTTTCTGACAT
>Ga0209711_10001066_pt1 | contig 27540 bp, 25 predicted proteins | sample ArcticOcean_MG_C_7_FD_187441 | JGI IMG/M metagenome (GOLD analysis project Ga0209711, IMG submission 187441) | Marine microbial communities from western Arctic Ocean - ArcticOcean_MG_CB11_88 (SPAdes) (version 2) | ecosystem: Environmental > Aquatic > Marine > Oceanic | place: Arctic Ocean...
CAATATAGTAGATTTTGTAGATTTCTGAATCAATAGTAGAAGATATGCATTTGTTTTAGTTTATCCAGAAACCATAGTATAGTACCGTGGCACAAATAATGGTTACAACAACTACAAATAGAACTCCCAACAAATTAGATTCTTTTGTTTTTTTGTTATAAATAAAATCTTTGAAATTCATAATTAGATTGGTTTATACTTCAAATTTGTAAATGTTAGTTTAACCTACTTACATGGTTTTGAAATAGCTAAACTGAATGAGGAAGAAATGCCTATGGTTTAGTATCTTTATAAAAAATAAATACATATGAAAAATTCAATTTTTACTTTCGCTTTTTTTTTAATTACATTGATTAGCTCATTACAGTTAACAGCGCAAAATTTTAAAGACTTAGATAAAAGCCCAATGGATGTGGCAGCGTTTCCGAGTAGTTACAAAATTTCAGATAAAACAGTAAAAGTAATATACAGTCGCCCTCAATTAAATGGAAGAGATTTAGTGAAATTAGCACCACCTGAAATGGTTTGGAGAACAGGAGCAAATGAAGCAGCAGAAATCACATTTTATAAAGATGTTATTTTTGGAGGTAAAGCATTAAAGGCAGGGACTTATTCTCTATTTACAATACCTTCTTTCGATGGAGATTGGACCGTAATTATTAATAGTGCAAGAAATGTTTGGGGCTCATATTACTATAAGCAAGATCAAGATGTTATTCGTGTTTCTGGTAAAACATCTACAACGGAAGAAAATATTGAAGCATTCTCTATGATGTTTGATAAAGATATGACATTAAAAATAGGCTGGGGAAAGACCGTTGTTTCAGTATCTATAGAATAAGCTTTATTAATACTTTACAGATGAAATTGTCGTTGTATAATACAGGTCTTTTGTAGCTGGTTATTACAGCTTGTCTAGGGTTGCTTATTTTTAATATCATATATTATTTTTATGAATCAAAAAACTGAACATATATTATTCTTCGTTTACAATATTGTATTCATCATATTAGTTTTGTTTACTGATTATCTTTCTGGTAATTTGTGGTTACTTTTTCTGTTAGTAAGTGCTTTCTGGATAAGCAGATTAATAAAGCAAGACGAATCATAGTTTATGAAAAGACAATTAAAACATTTACCTTTTATTATGGCTATTGGTTTGTTTCTTTTAGGAGTTTCAGATTTCAGCGACGAAACTGATTTACTTGATCCGTTTAACGAACCCTCTCAATACTATTTTACAGCTACTTTTTTAATAATGTTTTTTCTTTGGAAGAATAATTACTTTACTCGAAATAAATCATAGTTTATAAAAAAAAGTTAGTATCTGTTTTATTGTTTATTCCTTTATTTGCTTTTGCTCAAAACCAGTATTTCAGTTACGTATAGAGAATGTAAATATATCCTCAATTGTTGTTTTAAATAAATTCGCCATTTTAAATGCGGTTGGCAAACTTGGATCAAATTTTTCTTTTTCTATAGCGTTTATTGCTTGACGAGATATTCCAATTAACTCTGCTAGTTCTTCTTGAGTTAATTTTTGACTTTTTCTAAGTTCTTTTACTTTATTTTTCATCTGTATCTCAATGAATTAATAATATTGGTAGCCATATATGAAAAGCAAATAAAAAGCATTAAATATTCAAATTCAGGTTCCTTGTTAATAATTCCAAAATCAAAAGAAACCTCATATGTTAGACCAACGACTACTACTAATCCTAATGTAATAGCCATAGCTTCAAATTGAATTTTCTTTTGCAACTCGTCATAAGTTTTAAATAAATTTTTATTAGCTATTATCATACCAATTCCAATAGCTAAATTTATTAATAATCCTATTTTAGTATATATTAAATCATTCCATAATGTGTTTTCAGCACCACTTAAAAAGGCTAAACTTGCTACCCATGCTAATGTCCATCCTAGCATAACCTTGGTTTGTTTTTTTTGTTCTTTCATAATTCTATTTTTGTAATGTTTACTTTACAAATATATATAAATAATTAAATAATGTAATGTTTACTTTACTTTTTTTTACAAAAGTTCAAACTGATTGAAATGATAAGAGGTGTGAAAGCGAACTAATTTTTTTAAAGTTATAGTAGGAATTGTACCATACATTTGATGATGCATTTTCTTAGAGCTAATCTCTTCAACTTTTTTATAAATCTTAATTAACTTATTTTTTTCTTTATCAAGATCAATAGTTTTAGGAAAAGTTTTAAAAACTGGAAGTGTTGCTGAATTTCTTTTGAATTTATAAATATTAAAATCTATGTAATTCAAATATTTCAAGAAGAAGTATCTAAAAAATAATCTTGACGACAGTCTGGTAATCAAATTTATTTTTTTTAGTCCCAAAGAAACTTCAATAAAGGTATTACAGTGAAATAGCATTTGGCTAGGGTGTAAAGTTCCCCATTTAGGAGAGCTACTTTCATTTAATTTTTCCAAATATTTTTCAATATTATTTGAATCCAAATACATCTTGTAAATATAAAAAAAAACCCTACCAACTAAGGTAAGGTTTGAAGTGATCGCGAGAGGATTCGAACCTCTGACCGTCTGCTTAGAAGGCAGATGCTCTATCCAGCTGAGCTACGCGACCTTTTTTAACGAATGCAAATGTAAAAAAAATGTTTAAATTTATAGAGAACTAATGTTTTTATTTAATTTATAAATATGAATATACTCTCTACATTGTTATTTATAACAAAATTTGATGTAAATCAGAATAATATGAACACTTACGCTACTATATTACTTTGGGTAGTACCTGGCTTTATGGTGTTTATGACTATTGAAGTTTTATATGGGCATTTTACAAATAAACAAACCTATTCTTTTATGGATACTTTGTCCAGTTTAAGCTCTGGAGTAACGAACGTTTTGAAAGACTCTTTAGGTTTAGTTTTAGTTATTTTATCCTACCCCTATATATTAGATACGATTTCAGTTTTTGATTTGGAATCAAGTGTATTGTTATATGTTGTAGCTTTTATTTGTATTGATTTTGCTAGTTACTGGAATCATAGATTAAATCATAAAGTAAATATATTTTGGAATAGACATGTTATTCATCACAGTAGTGAAGAATTTAATTTAGCTTGTGCTTTAAGACAAAGTATATCTGCTTGGATTGGGTTTGGTGCATTTTTTTTAATTCCCGCTGCTTTTTTTGGTGTTCCTCCTCAATTAATTGCTTTATTAGCTCCAATTCATTTGTTTTCGCAATTTTGGTATCACACTAGACATATCGGAAAACTTGGTTTTTTAGAGTACATAATTGTTACTCCATCTCAACATCGAGTTCATCATGCTATCAATCCAATTTATATTGACAAAAATCTTTCTGCAATTTTTTGTATTTGGGATAGGGTTTTTGGAACGTTTCAAGAGGAATTAGATAATGAGCCACCTGTATATGGAGTTTTAAAGCCAGTAAACACATGGAATCCATTATTAATTAATTTTCAACACGCCTTTAATGTAATTCAAGATGCATACTATACTTCTAGCTTTAAAGATAAACTTAGGATATGGTTTATGCCTACCGGATGGAGGCCAAATGATATAATAGAAAGGTTTCCTAGGCCAATTACTACTGATCATTTTAATCGTGAAAAGTACAGTCCTAAATATTCATTTTTCATGAAGTTTACTGCAGTTTTTCATTTTGTTTTAATTAATTTTTTACTCTATTTTTTCTTAAGTAATTTTTCAATTATTGAATCTGATTTAAAGTTAGTATTTGGATTAGTAATTTTTATTTCTGTTTTTGGATTTACTTCACTTTTAGATCTTCAGTCTTGGGCACCATTTTTTGAAGTTTTCAGATCTCTACTTACGATTATTATTTTTTATTCATTTAATGATCATGCTTTATTTATTAATCATCCAACCGAGTTCTTATTAATAATAACTTACTTTATTTTAAGTAGTCTAATTTCATTTATTATAATTTTTAATAAAAATCATTCAATGATTAAATTCAATAATGCAAGCTCTTAAAACTTTATTAATATTATTAATATTCTCTAATGTTTCTTCTCAAGAAAAATGGAAATCCTTAATTAATAATAACAATTTAAATAATTGGGAAATTAAACAAGGTTCAGCCGAATTTGTTTTAGAAAATGGAGTCATTTCAGCAACTTCAATTTTAAATACGCCGAGTACATATTTAGGCACAAAAAAACAATACGATGATTTTATTTTAGAATTTGAGGTATTTGTTGATGAAGGTTTAAATTCTGGTGTTCAGTTTAGAAGTTCAACTAATAATAATGTTCCAGAGCATAGTCGTGTTTATGGATATCAATTTGAATTAGATACAAATGAATATAGAGGTTGGTCAGGGGGTATTTATGATCAATCTAGGAAAAACTTTTTTCTTTATCCAATAACTAGAAATGAAAAAGGAAGAAAAGCATTTAAAAATGGAGAATGGAACAAGGCTAGAATTGAAGCAGTAGGAAACTCTATTAAAACTTGGGTTAATGGCATTCAGTGTACTAATTTGATTGACCCATTATCAAAGAATGGGTTTATTGCTCTTCAAATACATAATATTAGCCAGGAATCATCAGTTGGTAAAATGGTAAAATGGAAAAATATAAGAATATTAACAAAAGATATAACTAAACATCTATCCGTTTCTGAAGATTATGCTCCAGAAATTAATAATATTGATAATGTTTTAAGTGCAAATCAAATAAAAAATAATTGGAGATTTCTATGGGACGGAAAAACCTCTGAAGGGTGGAGAGGAGCTAAGCTTGATAGATTTCCTAAGCAAGGTTGGGCAATTGAAAACAATATTTTAACTGTATTAGCAAATGATGGTGCAGAATCCTCTAACGGAGGAGATATTGTTACTGTAGAAAAATTTTCAAATTTCGAATTAGAATTAGATTTTAAAATATCTGAAGGCGCAAACAGTGGAATTAAATATTTTGTTGATACTAATTTAAATCAAGGAGAAGGTTCATCTATTGGACTTGAATATCAAATTTTAGATGATAAGAATCACCCAGACGCAAACAAAAAATTTAAAGTTTTAGAATATTCAAAAAACGATTGGGTTTTTCATAAGGATGGAATAAAAAAAAATAGAACAGTAGGATCTTTATATGATTTAATTGAAGCTGAAAATTTAAACGAAGAAAGATCTAAAAGACCTGTTAATCCAGATACTTGGCACAGAGCTAGAATTTTGGTTAAAAATGGACACGTTGAGCATTGGCTTGATAACATTAAACTTTTAGAATACAATAGGTTTTCCCAGATGTTTAAAGCATTAGTTGAATACAGTAAATATTCAAAATGGGAGAATTTTGGTCAATCAAAATCTGGACATATACTTTTACAAGATCACGGAGATAAGGTATCGTTTAAAAATATTAAAATTAGAGAATTGTAGATTATGAAAAACAGAAGAAGTTTTATTAAAAAATCATCGATAGGAATTATTGGCGCCTCATTATTGTCGCCTTTTTATAATACTTCTGCTAAAAGTTATTCAAGAATATTAGGATCAAATGATCGAATAATATTAGCCTTTCAAGGATTGGGAAGAAGATTTCCAGGTTTATTAGATTCTTCTCTTAAAATGCAAAATGTTGGAATAAAATATTTTTGTGATGTAATGGATAAGCAAATTGATAAAGCCAATAAAAGATATTTTAATTTAACTCAAGAAAAGGTAAATTCTGAGAAAAATATTCATAAAATAATAGATGATAAAGATGTAGATGCTTTAATTATTGCAACACCAGATCATTGGCATACTTATGCAGCTTGCAGAGGAATGGAAGCTGGAAAACATATTTATTTAGAAAAACCCTGTAGCCATAATTTAAGAGAGAGTGAACTTTTAGTTAATTATCAGAACTATTATAATAAATCAGTTCAAATGGGTAATCAACAAAGATCCTCTTACGAAACTGCTGATTTAATTAAATTACTTCAAAATGGAATAATTGGAGATTTAAATAAAGCTGAAGCATTTTATAACAATAATAGACCAAGAGTTCCTAATCAAGTTAATGCTCCAATTCCTAGTGGGTTAGATTGGAATTTATTTCAAGGACCCTCTAAAAGAAAGTCTTATACTTTTGATACTTGGGATTATAATTGGAGATGGTATGGATGGGATTTTGGTACTGGAGAGGCAGGTAATAATGCTACACATGAACTTGATGTTGCCAGGTGGGCACTTGGAGTTCATTATCCTGAAAGTGTTGATGTTTTTTCAAGTAAAAATCATTTTATTGATGATGGCTGGACAATGTATGATACTATGGAAGCAAAGTTTCATTTTCCAAATAATTTAAAAATTGATTGGAATTGTCATAGTAGAAATGCTCATTATACAAAAAAAATGGGTGGAAGAGGAACAGTTATTTATGGTTCTAAAGGTTCTGCTTTTGTAAATAGAAATGGTTATTCAATTTATGATTTGAATGGAAAAGAAATTAAAAATAGTGTTTCAAGCGATAAAGAATCCGGTACAGAGCTTGGAGGAGGTGGAAATATGACGACTAAACATTTTAGAAACTTTTTTAATTCAATTAGAAATGAGGAAAAACTCAACTCTCCAATTCAGGATGCTGTAATTAGTCAAAGCATGGTGCATTATGCTAATCTTGCACATAGATCAGGAAGATCTTTCAGAGTAGATTCAAAAAATGGTAATGTTTTAGATAAAAAAATAAAGAAAAAATTTTGGTCTAGAGAATATGAAAAAGGCTGGGATCTTAGTTTTGTTTAATATTTTTAGAATATTTTTTAGGAACACTAAATAAAAATTTTTCAAATCTTCTCATAACAACTAAATGTAATTTTGCTTGTGTGTATTTATAGATATACCACGGTAAACTTGGGACATATTCGTGTATACCTGCAATCATGTATTCATTATTTAGGACTGATCTAAACTCTAACCATCCAAGAGAAGTTCTTTTTACTAGCCAACCACCTGTTATATAGAACAGCTTTCTATTATCGTCACTTCTAGATTTTATTACTTTGAGTTCTAAAAGAGGAATCGTTAAAAAACTAAATTTTATAAAATTTCCATCATAATTAGCTTTTAATATGTCAGCAAATCTTTTTTTCAACCAAATCGGATAAATTCTAGCGACAAAATCAATAGATCTATTACTTGGATTAGCAATTCTTTGTACACTTCTAACAGTATTTTCTTTTAATTTTCTAGGATAAAATTCAGGATTTTTTGGAATTCTTCCCTTAGGAAATAATGCTTTTTCTACACTTTTTTCTACAGTTATATAATCAATCGGAAGGTCTACAATGTTTTCAGGATTCAATGTCATCTTGTGCTTTAAGCTTTCAACAAGAGGAGAAACTAAAAACTTGCTGGTACCTGTAATTAGACTTACCCATAACTTTGATAATCCAATAGTTATAAAGGTCAAAGAAAAAATAAGTCTTCTTTTATTCATTTTTTTTGCGGTAATCTTTAATAAGTCCATATAGGTTATTATTTCATTTCCGCCAATTTCAACAGGTTTGTTATATGTTGATTCATTACCTACTGACCATTTTATAATTTGAAGAGCATCTAAAATATCAATTGGTTGATTTAGAGATTTTGTCCATTCTGGACAGGCCATTAAGGGGAGGTTTTTAACTAGTTGTTGAACTATTCTAAATGAAGATCCATTGGGGCCAATTATTATTCCAGCTCTTATTGAAGTAAGAGGAGTGTTTCTAGATCCAAGTGTTTTTTCAACTTCATATCTTGATTTTAAATGGTTAGAAATTGTGTGGTCATCTTTTGGAAGTATTCCTCCTACATAAATTATTTGCTTTAAATTACAATCTAGTGCTGCTCTGGAAAAATTATCAGCCAATAAAATATCGGTATCTTCAAAATCACCTTGATTTAACCTTGTAGATGGCATCATTGAATGAACAAGATATATTGCTATATCCGCACCCTTAAGAGCATCAGTTGTACTAGAAATAGAATATAAATCAACTTGTTTCCAATTTACATCAGTTGAATCTGGATATTTTATTTTATTTCTACTTAAAGCGATTATGTTGTATTCATGTTTATATTTTTCAATAAACCATTGTCCTATAAATCCTGTTGCTCCAGCAATTGCAATTGTTTTTTTCAAAAATCAATATTTAAATTATTAAGTAATATAAATAAATTGATTATTGTATAAATAAATGCTGGACTTGATTTAACAATTCCATCTTTAACAATTAATCTAAGAATAAAACCTAATAACATTAATACAGTAAGACCTAATGAAGATAATATTGTCATTATTGGAAAATAAAATCCTGCCAATAACCCAAATCCACCTGTTAATTGAGCGCAACCAACAATAGTTCTGAATTTAGAAATACCCCATCGATTAAACTCAGATTTCATTATATTAGATGAGAAGGACATAATTCCATAAAAAACAAATGATAAAGCTGAAAAAATTTGTAATATTTCCGGAATCAAAGCTTTCATATAAAATCTATTTATTAACTTAATATAATAATTTTAATATATGAAGAATCTTTATAATATACTGGTTTTAATTACTATACTTTTTACTTCAAATTTTGTTAAATCCCAAGATGATATACTATCTAAAATAAATGAAATTGGAACTCTCGAACAAAAAGTTATGATGCCAATGAGAGATGGTGTTAGATTAGCAACTGATATATATATACCCAAAACAAATCAAAAGGTTCCGATAATCTTTTCAAGAACCCCGTATAATTTTAATTCATGGGGAGATGGTGAAGAAAAAAATCGTACACATCAAAGAGCCTATGAAGCTTTAAAAAAAGGATATGCTTACGTAGTTCAAAATGAAAGAGGACGATATTTTAGTGAAGGTGAGTGGGATATCTTAGGAACACCTTTGACAGATGGATACGACGCATTTTCATGGATGAGTGAACAATCTTGGTCTAATGGAAAAATAGGAACCCTTGGTTGCTCTTCAACTGCTGAATGGCAAATGGCCGTTGCAGCTTTAGACCATCCATCTCATGCTGCAATGGTTCCTCAAGGTTTTGGAGCAGGTGTGGGAAGAGTTGGTGATTTTTTTGAACAAGGAAATTGGTATAGAGGAGGAGTAGAGCAATTATTGTTTTCTACTTGGTTATATGGAGTTGAACACGATAAGTTTAAACCAAGAATCCCTGAGGGAGCAACTCAAGAAGATTTAATTAGAATTTCAAGATTTTATGATTTAGCACCTGAAAACCCAACTGTAGATTGGTCAGAAAGTATAAAGCATTTACCTCTTCAAGATCTTTTAAAAAATGTTGGAGGAAAGAAAGAAATTTTTGATAAAATGATTGTTAGAAAACCTAATGATAAAGATTGGTATAATGGAGGTTTATATCATGATAATATGGATTTTGGAGTTCCAAGTTTCTGGTTTGTTTCTTGGTATGATGTTGCAACAACACCAAATATTGCTTTATTTAATCACGTAAGAGATAACTCAGTAGACCAATATGTAAATGACAATCAGTATTTAATTATTGCTCCTACACTACATTGTGGTTTTACTAGAGCAACTGAGAATACAATAGTAGGTGAAAGAAGTGTTGGAGATGCTAGATTAAATTACGATGAACAGATTTACGATTGGTTTGATTTAATGCTTAAGGGTAAAAAGAATGATTTCAAAAAAAATACACCTAGAGTTCAATATTATACCATGGGATCAAACAAATGGCAAAATTCTGAAGTTTGGCCACCTGAAAATACAGAAATGACTACTTTCTATTTAAGTAGTAATGGTTCTGCAAATACTATGTATGGTAATGGAAAGCTAACCACTGTAAAAAGAAAAATTCAAAATAAGAGCGATTCATTTTTATACGATCCTATGGATCCAGTTACATCTTATGGTGGTGGTGTTTGTTGTATGGGTAATGCTGTTAAAGGTGGTGCGTTTGATCAACAAGAAATTGAAACCAGAGATGATGTTTTAGTATATACGTCTGAACCATTAAACAATGGTTTTGAGGTAACAGGATTTATAAATTCTACAATATATCTTTCTTCGGATGTAAAAGATACTGATATTACAATTAAGCTTATAGACGTGTATCCAGACGGAACAGCTTATAACATAGATGAAACTATTCAAAGAGTTAGGTATAGAGAAGGTTATGAAAAAGAAGTGTTTATGGAATCAGGTAAAGTATATAAAGTTGATCTATCTCAAATGTCAACTAGTAATTATTTTAAGAAAAATCATAGAATTAGAATAGAAATATCTAGCAGTAATTTCCCTAGATTTGCTAGAAATCTAAACACTGGTGGAGATAACTTTAATGAATCTAAAGGATTAATTGCTAGAAACACTATTCATCATTCAAAGAAATATCCCTCAAGTATAACATTGCCAATTGTTAAATAATAATAAATATTTTATGGAAAGTAATTATGATGCAATTGTTATTGGTACTGGAATAAGTGGAGGATGGGCTGCTAAGGAACTTTGCGAAAAAGGATTAAAAACTCTTGTTTTGGAAAGAGGAAGAATGATTAAGCATGTTGAAGATTATAAAACAGCAAACAATGAAGATTGGGAATTTCCAGTTGGAGATGTTATTACTCAAGAAATTAAAAAAAGACAACCAAAACAAAGTAGAACAGGATATGTAAACTCAGAATCAACAAAGGATTTTTTTGTTGATGATATTGAACATCCTTATAATGAGAAAAAAAGATTTGACTGGATTCGCGGATATCACGTTGGAGGAAGATCATTGCTTTGGGCAAGACAAAGTTACAGGTTAACTCCATATGATTTTGTAGCTAATAAAAATGATGGATATGGAGTTGATTGGCCAATCCGTTATAATGATTTAGCACCATGGTATGACTATGTAGAAAATTATATTGGAGTTAGTGGCGAAAACTTAAACTTAAATCAGTTTCCAGATCAAAAGCTTCTCAAACCAATGGAACTAAATTGTGTTGAAAAAGTTTTGCAAAAGTCAATTTCAAAAAGATATTCCAATAGACATATGACTATTGGAAGAGTTGCACACATAACAGAAGGTTCTAAACCTGGACTTGGAAGATCAAGTTGTCAATTCAGAAACAGATGTAGAAGAGGATGCCCATATGGAGCTTATTTTAGTAGTAACTCATCAACATTACCTGCAGCAGCTGATACTGGTAATATGACATTAAGACCAAATTCAGTAGTCTATGAAATAATTTATGATGAACATAAGAAAAAAGCAACTGGCGTAAAAATTATTGATTCAGAGACTAAGTTAACTTATGAGTTTAAGTCTAAAATTATTTTTATGTGCGCATCAACCGTTCCTACTACTTCTATTTTGATGCAATCTAAATCTAATAGATTTCCAAACGGACTTGGGAATGATTCAGGTGAGCTTGGACATAATATTATGGATCATCATTTTCAAATTGGAGCAGATGCTAACTATGAAGGTTTTGAGGATAAATATTACACAGGAAGAAGACCAAATGGTATTTATATTCCAAGATTTCAAAATATTGGTGGAAAAACTAATAGTAAAGATTTTTTGAGAGGCTACGGCTATCAAGGAGGTGCTAGCAGAACAAATTGGACTAAACTTGTTAAAGAGGCATCCTATGGTGAAAAACTAAAACAAGCTATCATACAACCAGGAAAATGGAAAATGGGATTAAATGGTTTTGGGGAAGTTTTGCCATACCATGAAAATAAAATGTATTTAAATTATGAGAATACAGATAAATGGGGACTTCCTACAGTCACTTTTGATGCAAAGCTCAGAGAGAATGAATTAAACATGAGAAAAGACATGCAATTAAAAGCTATGGAAATGTTGGATAATGCTGGCTTTAAAAATGTAAAACCATATGAAAGTTCTTATGCTTTAGGATTAGGTATTCATGAAATGGGTACAGCTAGAATGGGAAGAGATCCTAAATCATCAGTTTTAAATGGTTTTAATCAAATTCATTCAGTTAAAAATGTATTTATCACAGATGGTTCCTCTATGGCTTCATCTGGCAATGTTAATCCTTCACTAACTTATATGGCATTAACTGCTAGAGCTGTTGATTACGCTGTTAAGGAACTTAAAAACAACAAACTATAAAATGAATAGAAGAGATTTATTAAAAAAAGTTGGTTTAGGAATAGGTACATTGGCAGTAACTCCAGTGACTGTTAGTTTATTTCAATCATGCCAAAGTGATTTAGATTGGAATCCAATATTTTTCAAGGAAAATGAAATTAATTTCTTAATTGAATTATCAGATTTAATAATTCCAAGTTCTCAGGAAATTCCTGGAGCTAAGGAGCTAGAGTTAATTAAATTTACAGATATTTATATTAGTAAAGTTTTAAGCTTACAAGAGCAAAAAGTAGTCAGAGATTCATTTAATACCTTTAAATCAGAATACTTAAAAGATTCGGAAAAATCAAATTTAAATAGAATTGATTTAAACTCAATAACTAAGTTATTAGATTATTATTTAGTAGAAAACAAATCCAAGCATGGTATTTGGACTAATAATTCTATGACATCTAATAATTCCTTATGTTATTTATTTTTAAACTCATTTAGAAAACTTGTTATAACTGCATTTAAAACAAATCAATATATTGGAGAAAATGTATTAGCGTTTAGTCCAATTCCTGGAGAACAAAAAGGCTGTGTTGATTTAAAAGAAGTCACTAATGGCAGAGCTTGGACTATATAATATTGTAATATGATAAATAATTATTTGTTTTTATTTTTTTTTATTTTTTGTTCTTTTTCATTCTCTCAAGAAAAAGAGGATTTATTTAATATGATTGAACAGGAGAAGGAGCAAATTGAACTACTTCCTGAAAGAATTATTTTTACTCAAAGTCTACTTTGGGGTAAAAATGGGCTACTTAGGAAAACAGGAATTTCTCCACTAAATATTGAAAATAGAGAAAAAGAGCTTAAAATTAGAAAAACAATGCTGACCGCTCATCAAGCTATAGGATACCTTACATTAGCTTCAATGGTTGCACAAGGAATTATAGGTGGAAAGCTATACAATGGTCAAGATGATCTTTATAATACTCATAAAACAATGGGTAAAATCGTGAATATTGGATATTTTACTGGAGCAGGATTATCATTGTTCTCACCTCCTCCTTTAATAAATAAAAAGGTCAAGGGTCTGAATTCAATCAAAGCCCATAAGATGCTAGCCACTCTTCATTTTTCAGCAATGGTAGCTACAAATTATTATAAAGATAAAAATAAAAGTAATCACAAAGCTGCAGCTTACACCGCATTCGCAAGCTATGCAACCGCTGTTTTAGTTATTAAATTTTAATTATGTACAAATCTATATTCTTTTTAATATTTATTTCCATTTCTAATTTATCTGCTCAAAATGAAAATAAATGGATGTTAGATAGTAAAGAGTCTGTTATTGAGTATAACGCTAAGCATCTTCTTCATGCATGGTCAGGAATCAATAATGATGTAAAAGGAGTTTTTTTAGAAGAATTTAAAAGCAAAATTGCTGTATCAGCTAATATAGCTGATTTTGACAGTGGAATTAGTAATAGAGATTCTAATGCGATTAGAGTTTTGAATGCATTGAATTTTCCTAGTGTAAAGTTTTTTTCAAATGAAATTTTGATTTCTTCAGATACAATTGAATTAAAAGGTGAGTTAGATTTTCATGGTAAAAAAATTAATAAGATCGTTAACGCATCTTATATTAAAGGAATTGATAATTTAACAATTGAAGGTGATTTTTCGATTGTTTTGACAGATTTTGAGATCAAATTACCATCATTAATGCTTGTGAAAATGGATGACTTAGCAAAAATTAATTTTAAACTAATTTTCAAAAAAAGTAATTAATTTAATCTTGCCACTCAGCTATAAAAAGATTTGTGTCTCTAGTACCGTTATTATTTCTATTTGATGAAAAAGCTAATTTCTTTCCGTCTCTAGAAAAAACAGGAAATGCATCAAATGTTTCACTATGTGTAATTCTTTTTAAGTTTTTACCATCAATGTCAATCATATAAAGATTAAAAGGAAATCCTCTTTCTGCTTCAAAATTTGATGAAAATAGAATTTTTTCACCAGAAGGATGAAATACAGGACTCCAATTTGCATTACCAAGGTCTGTTAATTGCCGAAGTTCACTTCCATCAGAATTACATATGTATAGTTCCATATTAGTAGGTTGTACTAAGCCTTGTTTAAGTAAACCTTTATATTCTTCAATTTCTTTTTCAGTTTTTGGTCTTGAGGATCTGAAAATTAATTTTGAACCATCAGGTGAGAAGAATGCTCCACCATCATAACCTAAATCAAATGTTATTTGTTTGACGTCTGTTCCATCAATGTTCATTGTGTATAAATCTAAATCCCCATTTCTAGTAGATGTAAAAACTATTTTATCGCCCACTGGAGAAACAGTTGCTTCTGCATCATATCCGACTTGATCAGTTAGTTTGTTTTTGATTTCTCCATTTAAATCAGAAACATAAATATCAAATGAGTCATATATAGGCCAAACATATTTACCTTCTTTTCTTAAAGGAACCTCTGGACACTTTTCATTGTCTTCGTGAGTAGAGGCATAAAGGATATGTTCATTGTCAGGAAGAAAATAAGAACATGTAGTTCTTCCAAGTCCAGTACTTACCATCTTAGGATCATTGTTTTTAAATGTTTGATCAGCATTCATTAAAAACATTTGATCACACTCAACGTTCCAATTCTTATTGTTAGACTGGAAAATTAATTGTTTATCATCAAAACTCCAATAAGCTTCTGCATTATCGCCTCCGAAAGTAACTTGTCTTAAAGTTTTGAAATTCACTTCATCTTCAAAAATTAAAGGGTTTGAATTTTCTTTTTTTGTTTGACAAGAAAACAGTCCAAATAAAATTATAATTAGAGATAATTGTTTCATGTTTTAAAGTTGTAATTTGCGCAAAAATATACAAATTATGAGAAACCAGTTGACTTCTATCATTTTCTTATTAATTTTTTCAATTTCCTGTACATCAACTTCTAAATATTCTAATCAAATTATATCAGATTTAACTTTTTTATCGTCTGATGATTTAGAAGGAAGAGCCACTGGAAGTGAAGGAGAGAGAATCGCTGCAAAATATATTTCTGAGAGATTTAAGAATTTAAATATTGAAGCTAAAGGAATAGATAGTTATTTACATCCTTTTTCATTTAAACCAAAATCTCATCCACATGAAGAAATAAAATTTAATGATTCTTTGAAAAATAATGGTATTACAGGAAATAACGTAATAGGTTTTTTGGATAATAATTCATTAAATACAATTGTTATTGGTGCACATTATGATCATTTAGGTTTGGGAGATGAAGGATCTTTGTATAGAGGAAGTGAAACTAAAATTCATAATGGTGCTGATGATAATGCAAGTGGCGTTTCACTAATGCTGGATTTGGCTGGAAAACTAGTTGATATTAATAAGAATAATAATTATTTATTTATTGCTTTTTCAGGAGAAGAAATGGGTCTTTTAGGATCGAATTTCTTTGTAAAAAATCCAACGATCGATATTTCATCTATTAACTACATGATAAATATGGATATGGTGGGAAGATTAAATGAAGAAAAATCTCTTGCAGTTTACGGGCTTGGAACTTCTCCTATATTCAAACAAACTATTAAATCTAATAATGAAGTTTTTAAAATAATTGAAAATGAGTCTGGAGTTGGACCATCTGATCACACATCATTTTATTTACAAGATATTCCTGTTTTACATTTTTTCACTGGTCAGCATGAGAATTATCATAAGCCTAGTGATGACAGTGATTTGATTAATTATGAAGGTTTAGATTTGATTTCAAACTATATATTTTCTATAATTTCAGATCTTGATGATAATGGAAAGTTGCCATTTAGAAAAACTAAAAATGAAAGTCAAGAATCACCAAGATTTAAAGTGTCGTTGGGTGTTATTCCAGATTATTTGTATGATGGCAAAGGAATGAGAATTGATGGAGTTTCATCTGGAAGACCTGCAGAAAAAGCAGGATTTATAAAAGGTGATATTATTACTAAATTAGGAGAATCTAAAATAGAAGATATGATGTCTTATATGAAAGCTCTATCTAAATTGAAAAGTGGTGATTTAGTAAAAGTTGAATATAAAAGGGATAATACCATATCTTCAAAAAATGTTACTTTCTAGTATAATCTAGATTTAATATTTAAATAGTTTTCTTAACTTATAGTTTTGATATGAAAAAACTATTTTTTATAATTTCATTCCTTATTTTTTCGTGTTCCGAAAATAAAGTGTCAATTGATATTCCAACTCTCTCCAAGTATAATATCATTTCAGATTATTCTGATGTTGCAGATACATTAAATGTTTATTTAAACAAAGCTGTAGGGATAAGTTTAGAGATATCGGATAAGCAGAAAAAAAGATCAATAATTTTAGTTGAAAAAACTGATTTAAATAAAGATTTTATTTCTATTGATTATAAAGATTCTTTAATTACAATTTCGGCTAATAATAAGAGAAATTTATATTATGCTACATATGATTTTATTGAGAAATTTTTGAATGTAAATTGGTTATCTAATGATTTCACCTACTATGAAGATTTAAAATCAATAAATTTCCCAAAAAACTATTCATATTATTTTGAGCCTCCTGTTTTGACAAGAACAGTTCATTCAAAACTATTTTATAAAGATTCGGTTTTTGCAGATAAACTAAAAGTTACTAATGAAGCTTTTCCAAGATATGTACCATCTGCTAGAGTTCATACTTTTCATCGTTTTCTTCCCTACGAAGTTTTTTACGATAAAAATCCGGAATACTATGCTTTAAGAAATGGCAAAAGATTACCAACTCAACTATGTTTGACAAATACTGACGTTTTAAAAATTGTTAAGGACAGTGTAAACTCTTTTTTTAATAAATTCCCAAATTCAGATGTAATTTCTGTAAGTCAAGATGATAACACACAATATTGTCAATGCGATAAGTGTTCAAAAATTGATAACCAGGAAGGAAGTCCCGCTGGAACTATGATACACTTTGTTAATGCCGTAGCTGAATCATTTCCCAACAAAACAATATCTACACTAGCTTATCAATACACTAGGAAACCCCCTAAAGTTAAGCCTATTGAAAATGTTTTAATAACATTATGCTCTATTGAATGTAATAGAAGTGTTCCAATAGAATTAGGCTGTAAAGATTTTAGTTCTGATTTGAAAGGTTGGTCACAATTAACGGATAATATTAGAATTTGGGATTATACAACTCAGTTTACAAATTTTTTGGCACCTTTTCCTAATTGGGGAACTATAAAACCAAATATAAATTTGTTTGTTGATAATAATGCTAAATGGATTTTTGAACAACATTCAAATAATGATAGTGAGCTATTTGAACTTAGAAGTTATATTATGGCAAAGCTACTTTGGAATCCAAATTTAGATTTCCAGACGTTGTTAAATGAATTCAATAATAAATATTATGGTAATGGTGGTAAGTATATTTCTGAATACGTAAATAGTATACAAAATCAAATTGATAATACTTCTTTTTTTCTTTTTTTATATGGAGATCCTTCTCAAGGGTTTGATTCTTTTTTAAGTCCTGAAAATCTTTTAAACTATGACATATTGTTTAACAAAGCTCTAAGCAGTGTTGAGTTAGATTCAGAATATTACAAAAGAATTCTAAGATCAAAAATTTCTATTGATTATGCAGTTTTAGAATCTTACAGAAAAAATTTTTCTGATTTATATCAATTAACCAAAACAGAAAATGATATAAAAAGTATAAATCCTAAATTGATAATGAGACTTAATGCTTTTAGTAAGACTTGCAACGATAATGATATAACTTTAATGAATGAAATGGGTTTCACTGTTTCTGATTATATCGTTAACTATAGAAATGCCTTAAAAACTGCAATTAAAGAAAATCTGGCAAGTTTTAAGGATGTTACATTACTTACAGTTCCTAAAAAATATGCAAATGAAGATCCTAAGGTATTAACTGATGGTGCTTTGGGCGGAAATAGTTTTTATTCTAATTGGTTAGGTTTTGAGGGGAATAATTTAAATGCTGTAGTAGATTTGGGTGAGTTAAAAGAAATAAAATCACTAAGCATGAATTTTCTTCAGGTGACTAATCATATTGTCTTTTTTCCAGTACAGGTAGAATTCTTTTATTCTGATGACAATTTAAAATGGAAAAGTTTAGGAAAAGTTTCTAACAAATCTGATCTGTCTCCAAAAAGTAAAGTAAATGATATCCAAACATTTTCGATTAATGCAGGGGAATTAAAAGCCAGGTATATAAAAGTAATTGCAGACAACATGAGTAAAGCACCTATATGGCACCATGGCGCTGATTTGCCTTCTTGGATATTTGCAGATGAATTAATAATCGAATAATTAAAATACTATGAAAAAATATATATTATCCATTGATGCTGGTACAACTAGTTCAAGAGCTATTTTATTTGATAAAAATGGAAAACAAATTTCAATATCACAGTTTGAATTTACTCAGATTTTCCCCAAAGAATCTTGGGTTGAGCACGATCCAATTGAAATCTGGAATACTCAATTGAAAGCAATCCATGATGTAATTAATAAATCTAAGATCAGCATTGATGAAATTGATTCAATTGGTATTACAAACCAAAGAGAAACAACAGTTGTATGGAATAAACATACTGGAAAACCTGTATATAATGCTATAGTTTGGCAAGATAGAAGAACTGCTCCTTTTTGTGATGAATTAGAGGGTTTAGGAAAAGCGAATACTTTTTATAACAAAACAGGATTACTATTGGATGCTTATTTTTCTGGAACAAAAATTAAATGGATTTTAGATTCAGATTTATCTATAAGACAAGCTGCTGATAATGGGGACCTTTTATTTGGTACAATTGACACATGGCTTATTTGGAACTTAACTAACAAAAAAATACATGCCACTGACTGTACAAATGCTAGTAGGACATTGCTTTTTAATATTCATACTTTAAGTTGGGATAATGAGTTGTTATCACTTTTAAATGTTCCAAAAAAAATGCTTGCTAAAGTATTTGATAGTTCAGAAAAAATTGGAACTACTGATTTAGATGTTTTAGGTTTTGAAATTCCCATTTGTGGAATTGCAGGTGATCAACAAGCTGCATTATTTGGTCAAATGTGTATTGAACCAGGAGATGTAAAAAATACATATGGAACAGGCTGTTTTTGTATGATGAATACTGGAAATAAACCAGTTAAATCTAATAATAGAATGTTAACCACTATTGGTTGGAAAATTGGTAATAACACGGTTTATGCTTTAGAAGGCAGTGTGTTTATTGCCGGAGCAATAGTTCAATGGTTAAGAGATCAATTAAATATTATTGATGATGCTTCTGAAATTGAAGATTTAGCAAAGACAGTAGATAATAATGGAGGCGTTACTTTTATCTCTGCTTTGTCTGGACTTGGTGCTCCGTATTGGAATCCTAATGCCACAGGTGCGATTATGGGAATAACCAGAGGAACAAAAAAAGGACATATAGCAAGAGCAGCTTTGGAGGCAATTGCTTTGAGATCTAGGGAAATAATAATTGAAATGCAAAAAGATTCAGGAACTACTTTTGATAAATTAAAAGTTGACGGAGGAGCAAGTAATAATAATCTTTTAATGCAAATCCAATCTAACTTGTTACAAGCTCAAGTAATTAGACCTAAAATAACTGAGACCACTGCTTTAGGAGTCGCTTTCTTTTCAGGATTAGCAACAGGATTTTGGAGTTCGATTGATGAGATAAAAAATATTTGGGAGGTAGAAAAGAAATTTGATCCTCAATTGCTAGAATATGATAAAAAAGTTGTTTCAAATTGGGAAAGTAGAATTAAAAAAGTTCTTTAGAATTGAATAGATCCTCGAACATTAAACTATTAAATTATAATAAAAAATATGATTTTATTATAATTGGTGGTGGTGCTTCTGGACTGGGCTGTGCTTTAGATGCCTCATCAAGAGGGTATTCTGTCGTTTTACTAGAAAAATTTGATTTTTGTAAAGGTACATCCTCAAGAAGTACTAAACTTATTCACGGAGGAGTTAGGTATTTAGAGAAGGGGCAAATTGGATTAGTATATGAAGCTTTAAAAGAAAGAGATATATTGAAAAAAAACGCTTCTCATCTAGTTAAACAAATTGGTTTTTTAATTCCTGTTTATAATTATTTTATTAAATTTTATTATTATTTGGGATTAAAAGTATATGATTTTATTTCTGGAAATTTAAGTTTTAAAAAATCAAAAATAGTTAATAGAAATAGTGCAATTGAATTAGTGCCTAATGTAGCTAAGGAAAAATTAAAAGGAGGAGTTGTTTATTTTGATGGTCAATTTGATGATTCAAGATTAGGAATTGATATAGCTCTAACCTGTGAGTCACATAATGCTATTCTTCTTAACTACATGTCAGTTGAGTCATTAATCAAAAAAAACGGAAAAATTAAAGGAGTAGTTGCAAATGACTCTGTTAATAATAATACATTTTCTGTTTTAGGTGAGAATGTTATTAATGCAACTGGAGTTTTTTCTAAATCAATAATGAATATGGATTCTATTAAATTAGAATCTGTTATAAGACCTAGTCAAGGGGTTCACTTGGTAATTGACAAAAGCTTTTTAAAAGGTAGTTTTGGAATATTAGTTCCAAAAACCTCAGACGGAAGAGTATTATTTGCTATCCCATGGTTGGACCATGTAATTATAGGAACTACAGATTCTATTGTTGATAAACCTTCATTTAATCCACTAGCAACTCAAAATGAAATTAATTTTATTTTAGAAAATATTAAAAATTATTTAGAAGTTTATCCGAATAAAAATGACATTAAAAGTGTTTTTGTTGGTCTTAGACCATTAGTAGCTAGTAATTCTAACTCAAAATCAAAAGATTTATCGCGAAAACATAAAATATTAGTAAGCGACTCAGGTTTGGTAAGTGTTATTGGAGGTAAATGGACAACATATAGAAAAATGGCAGAGAAAGTAATTGATTTAACGCTGAAAAATACAGATTTACCATTTGTAAAATGTAATACTTTTAATTTGAAAATTAAGAACGGATTAAGTAATATAGATTTTTCAAAAGAATCTTTAAGTGACGATTTTTTCCTAACTAAAGAAATGATAATTCATTATGTTGAAAATGAAATGGCATTAAATTTAGACGATATTATGTCACGTCGATCTAGATGCTTATTTTTAAATATCAAGGAAAGTATTAGAATTGCTCCAAAGGTTGTTCAGATCATGTCAAAGGAACTTTTTAAAGATGAAGTTTGGGTAAAAGATCAACTTCAATCTTTTTATAATTTAACAAATATTAATAAAATATAATATGGACTCTATTTTAGCTGAATTTATTGGAACATCAATTCTTCTATTACTTGGGATTGGAGTAAATGCAAATACTAGTTTGAAAAAAACAATTGGCAGTGATAATTCGAATTGGATTTTAGTTAGTATGGCCTGGGGACTTTCGGTATTTGTTGCTGTTTTTATTACAGGTCAATTTAGTGGAGCTCATTTAAATCCAGCGGTGACTCTAGGGTTAGCAATTGCAGGGAAATTTTCTTGGTCATTAGTTCCAGGATATATACTAATTCAACTTATTGGAGCAATGTTTGGTAGTTGGTTAGCTTATATTGTTTATATAGACCATTTCAGAGTCACAAAAGATGAGGATAAAGTAAGAGGTTCGTTTTGTACTGGACCTGCGATTAGAAATTATAAAAACAATTTTTTTAGTGAAACTATTGCATCCTTTATTTTAGTTTTTGCCATATTTTATATAGTTGAACCTAATTTAAAAATTGAAGGTGAAGTTGTTAATTTTGGATTAGGAGCTCTTGATGCTCTTCCAGTTGGTATTCTGGTTTGGGTTATAGGAATGACACTTGGTGGAACCACTGGTTTTGCTATAAATCCAGCTAGAGATTTTGGCCCTAGATTAGTTTATTCATTACTTCCAAGAAAGAACAAAAATGCTGATTGGTCTTACAGTTGGATCCCTGTTATGGGACCTTTTGTTGGAGCAATCTGCGCAGGTCTATTATATAACTTTATAATGTAATGGTTAATCAAAAACATATCCCTTGTATTGCAGGATCTACAGGTTTGGTTGGTTCTCATTTATTAAAAAACTTATCAAATATTTACCCAAGAGTTATTTCTTTAACTAGAAAAAAAGTTAATTATTCAAAACCTAATATTCAAAATATTATAGTTGATTTTGATGATCTTAAAATTGAAAGTGTTTTTAAAGATGTTGATCATCTATACATAGCTTTAGGAACAACAAGAAAAAAAGCAGGAAGTGCTTATAATTTTAAAAAAGTAGATTATCATTATTGCATCAATTTAGCGAGGATTGCAAATGATTGTGGAGTGAAAAGTATTTCTATAATATCATCTGTAGGATCAGATCCTAATTCATCTTTTTTATACCCAATGACTAAAGGATTGATTGAAAAAGACATATCCAAAATTTCGTTACACCACTTAAGTATTGTAAGGCCAGGAATAATTTTAGGCAAAAGAAATGAAAGTAGAATTGGAGAGAAAATTGGAAAAGTTATATTTTCTTTAATTGATAAACTTCTTTTTGGAAAGCTTTCTAAGTATAAAAGCATCTCTGCTGACAATATTTCAAAAGCAATGATTTATCAAGTTGTTAATTCTTCACCTGGTGTAAATATTCTTGAATATAAGGAGTTAATAAATAGTTCAAATAGTTTTGATGATCTTATAAAACTTGATTGATAGAATTATTTACATTTGCCAGAAATTTTAGTTGATGCTAAACATACATAATCTTTCTGTTTCTTTTTCAGGCGAATATTTATTTAAAGAAATTTCATTCAAATTAATATCTGGTGATAGAGTAGGCCTAATTGGAAAAAATGGAGCTGGAAAATCAACATTATTAAAACTTTTATCTAAAGAAACTGAGATGGATTCAGGTTCTATAGCCTATGAAAAAGATTTAAAAATCGGATTTCTAAAACAAGATATTGATTTTGATAAAGGGAGAACGGTCTTAGAAGAGGCTTATCAAGCTTTCAGTGAAATCAAAAGCCTTGAACAAAAGCAAAATGAAATTAACACTCAGTTAAGTGAGAGAACAGACTATGAAAGTGATTCATACTTAGAGTTAATTAATGATTTAAGTGATGTTAATGATAGATATGAATTAATAGGTGGATATAATTATCAAGGACATACTGAAAAAATATTACAAGGTCTTGGGTTTAAAAGAGATGATTTTCAAAAAAGTACAGATACTTTTTCAGGTGGTTGGAGAATGAGAATAGAACTAGCTAAGTTGTTACTTCAAAGCAATGATTTACTATTGTTAGATGAGCCTACAAATCATTTGGATATAGAATCAATAATATGGCTTGAAAACTTTCTTAAATCATTTATAGGAGCAGTAGTTATTGTTTCTCATGATAAGATGTTTTTAAATAATGTTACTAATAGAACTATTGATATTTCCTTGGGAAGGATTTATGACTTTAATAAACCATATTCAAAATATTTAATTTTAAGAGAAGAAATAAAATCTCAACAAATTAGCGCTCAAAAAAATCAAGAAAAACATATTCAACATACAGAGAAATTGATTCAAAAGTTTAAAGCCAAAGCTTCCAAGGCGTCAATGGCTCAATCTCTTATGAAGAAGATTGATAAAATTGATAGAATTGAAGTAGATCAAGATGACAATAGTGTAATGAAATTAAACTTTAATATTTCAATCAATCCTGGAAAAGTTGTAACTGAAATTGAAAATTTATCAAAGAGTTATGATGATAATAAAGTATTGTCTAATGTGAATTTGCTTATTGAAAGAAAAAGTAAAATTGCATTTGTTGGACAAAATGGACAGGGTAAATCAACTTTAGCTAAAATTATGGTGGGAGAGCTTGCACCATCTACAGGAAATTCAAAATTAGGTCATAATGTTCAAATTGGATATTTTGCTCAAAATCAAGCTGAATATTTAGATGGTACTAAAACTGTTTTACAAACAATGATAGACTCCGCAAATGAAACAAATAGATCTAAAGTCAGAGATGTGTTGGGATCTTTTTTATTTAAAGGCGATGATGTTGAAAAATATGTAAGAGTACTTTCTGGTGGTGAAAGAAACAGATTAGCACTTGCTAAACTTCTTTTACAGCCTTTTAATGTGTTAGTTATGGATGAGCCAACTAATCATTTAGATATTAAATCTAAAAGTGTTTTAAAACAAGCACTGATTAAGTTTGACGGAACTCTTATTTTAGTATCACACGATAGAGATTTTTTACAAAATCTAACTAATAAAGTTTATGAATTTAAAAGTCAAAACATTAAGGAGTATTTAGGTGATATTGATTTTTACTTAAATCAACGAAAAATTGAGGATTTCAGAGAAATTGAAAAGAAAGATAAAGTAGTAAGTATAAAAAAGAATAAGAACGTAGATAATTCACTTGATAGGGAGTTAAAAAAAAGAATTAGTAATATTGAAAGTAAAATTTCTCGATTAGAAAATGAAATTTCAATTATCGATAAAGATCTTCATGATGATTATGAGAAAACAATTTCCAGAGATAATTTCTTTACAAAGTATGAAAAGAAAAAATCTGATTTAGATTCTTTAATGAAAAAATGGGAAAAACTAAGTTTGTCTTAAAATTATTAACTTTATAGTTAATCTAATTAAAATTAAATGTGTGAATTAACTAGTGAAGAGCTATGGCTTGTGATTAGACTTTATGCTTTTGCTTTATCTCCAGTTTTTTTGGGTTTATATTATTTAATTAAAAAAAATATTTCTTACAATACAGCTTTAATTTTATGCTCAACTTTCTTTATCTGTGCGGCTGGATTTGAATTATGGCTTACTTATGGTCTATTTGATGGTCTACCTGTTAGTGAAAGAAGATCAGAAGCTTTAAACTGTGCTATTCCTCAAGATTTAAATTGGGTTTTAAATTCATTAGGTGATGTTTTTATTGTTTGGATTGGGTTATTTCTAGTTAAGAAAATATTTAATAAAACTATTGATCAATTTAAAAAATGGAACTGGTCTGTTTTTCTTGTCCTACTTGTTTGGTTTGTAGCACAAAATATTTATGTAGAAGTATTCATTTATCATTTGCAACTAGGTTCAAGTGGAGATTTATCATGGGGACCCTTAATGCCATTCGGCTCGTATTTTAATCCAACTCTTTTTGAAATTTCTGGAAGACCTGTTACTTTTCAATCTCAATTAACTTGGGTGCTAATGACCCCTATAATATATTTTTTAACACTATATTTTAATAATAAAAACACTAATTCAAATGTTTAAACGTTTACTTTTTTTGTGTATTGTAATTTTAGTTTCCTGTTCAAAAGATGACTCTTTTGAAGAAGAAATAATGACTGTTGATAAATTTGCAAGAGTAGTTGGCTATTTACCCTCTTACAGATTTGATTCAAATGAAAAAATTGATTATTGTAAATTAACTCACTTAAACCTTGCATTTGCTAACCCTGGTTCTAATGGTAAACTAATCATTAATGATTTCAGCGGAGTAGTGGTAAGAGCTAGAAATGAAAATAGTAATATAAAAATTTATATTTCTATTGGTGGTGGGTATTTGACAGATGAACAAGCTTCAATCTGGTCTAATTCAATTGATATTAAGGACAATAGACCTATTATAATTAATGAGATAGTTAATTTTGTTGTTGACAATAGTTTAGATGGTGTTGATGTTGATTTGGAGTGGCAATATGTTACATCTGGATATAGTGATTTTGTGATTGAGCTAAAAAGTGCTTTGTCAACAAAAGGAAAGAGTATGACAGCTGCACTGCCTGGAACAACGAAATTTGATAATATAACAGAAGAGGCTTTACAAACATTTGACTTTATTAATATAATGGCTTATGATTTTACTGGTCCGTGGAATCCAACTGCTTCAGGGCAACATAGTTCATATAATAATGCTGTTGAGTCAATAAATTTTTGGAAAAACACTGGAGTTTCTCAAAGTAAATTAACATTGGGAGTTCCTTTTTATGGTTATGATTTTTCTAATTCTTCAAATGTTACATCATTTACTTTTGGACAAATGATTTCTACTAATAATTCGTATTCCGAAATTGACAATGTTGGTATGAAATACTACAATGGAAGACCTACTATAAAATCAAAAGTAAAACTTGCTAGTGAACAAGTTTCTGGGATCATGATTTGGGAACTTGGTCAGGATTCTTTTTCTGATTATTCCTTGCTTAAAACTATTCATAAAGAATATAATAATCTTGGTTTTAAAACTAGTGGCCTCTGTTTAGATTAGTTTTTATGTAACTTCAGACTTACTTTCATCGATTTTTAAATATTCTTTGTTTTCTAAAATATCTTTAATAGTTTGTATTGTTTCATAAAGATCAATAAAACTCACATATAGAGGAGAAAACCCTAATCTAATATTATTTTCTGGTCTAAAATCTGGAATTATTTTTTTTCTTTTTTGACCTCCTTTAACAAGAAGTTTACAAATCCTCCAAGCTTCTTTATGTTGAATTGTAATGTGAGAACCTCTAGAGCTAGATTCAATTGGAGACGCTATTTTTACATCAAATTTATATAGCTCATTATTTATTGTTTTAATTAAATACTCTCCTAATTCAATACTTTTATTTCTAATATTTTTTATTCCTGCTTCAAGTACAATATCCAGTCCAGTATTTACAGGAATTAATGAAAGTACAGACGGAGTTCCAGCGTTAAATTTATTTATATTGTCAGCAGGTTTATACTTGTTTTCAAAATTAAAAGGTTTTGAATGTCCAAACCATCCTTTTATAGGATTTTGCATATGGTTCAATATATCTTTAGATACATATAGAAACGATGGTGAACCTGGCCCACCATTTAAAAACTTATACGTACAACCAATAGCAGCTTTTGTTTTAGATGCTTTAACATCAATATCTATAACTCCAATTGCATGACTACAATCCCAAACAATTATACTTTTATTTCTTTCAGCAAATTCATTTAATTCTTTTATGGGGTACAAGAACGAGCTTTTGTATGTCACAAGACTTAAACAGTATATCCCAGGATTTTCTTGAATTGTTTTTTTTAAAATATTAATATCACAGCTTAAATTACTTTCATAATCTATTATAGTAATTTCATTCTTTTCTGTGTATTCTTTTAATCCTTCAATTATGTAAATATCACTAGGAAAGTTTAAATTGTCAGTTACTAGATTTTTTTTGAATTGATTGCTTTTTAAAAGAGAGTATAATATTTTATATAAATTCACTGAAGTTGATTCGCCGACTAAAACTTCATCATTATCAGAGTTAATTAATTTTGACATTTTTAAATTAATTTTTTCAGACATTTTTAACCAAGTATCATTCCAGCTTCGTATTAAATTCTGACCCCATTGCTTATT
>Ga0209711_10001069_pt1 | contig 27527 bp, 30 predicted proteins | sample ArcticOcean_MG_C_7_FD_187441 | JGI IMG/M metagenome (GOLD analysis project Ga0209711, IMG submission 187441) | Marine microbial communities from western Arctic Ocean - ArcticOcean_MG_CB11_88 (SPAdes) (version 2) | ecosystem: Environmental > Aquatic > Marine > Oceanic | place: Arctic Ocean...
ACTTCATCTAATATTTCTCCTGATGAAAGGCTAATTGAAACAACGTCAGAAGTTGATTTCACGTTAATAGTTTGGTTTTGATAGCCTATATAGCTTATTTCTAAAGTCCAAGGCAAATCCTTATCAGAAGATAGAGTGAATACTCCATTATCCCCTGTTACAACTCCAGTTGTAGTACCCTGTATAATTACATTTACTCCATATATAGCATCTACACCATCAGTAATTTTTCCTGTTACAGTGTTAGTTTGAGCATTAACCATCAAAAATGTGGCTAATAATAAAGTCAAACTGGATAAATAAAATTTAAATTTCATAATTGTTTTTTTTGGTTTGTTTTAAATCTTTTTTTTTATTCAAATTAATAATACAAACAGTATTAAAATACTAATATAATTAAAACTTTATACTTTTTTTAAGAATTACCTATTATGTGTGGTAATATGATACTATTTATTCGACTTTTAAAGCTTTTGTTAAAGTCATGACCCATTCCTTTTATAATAACCAGTTTAGAACCGTGAATCAAGGAAGCCATTTTTTCTGAGTGACTTGGTTTAATTAATAAGTCATCCGATCCATGAATTATCAGAGTTGGAGCTTGAATTTTCTTTAACTTTCTATATCTAGAACCGGATTTTTTAATTGCTTTTTTATGTTGGTTAAAAGCAGTGTTGTTAAATCCGTTCCTGTGTTTTATTTCGTAAAGAGTTTTTAAGATTTGTTTTTCTGAGTTATGGACATAATTATCGCCTCCGTGCCATAAATGATCTACCTTAAAATGAAATCTCAATACTTTATCTATATCTCTTTTGCTATTTCTATAACCAAATATCATTTTTTTTAATTGCCCAAGTCTTTTTTTGTCTGCTTGTTCGGCTTCTGGGTCAAATAAATGAGCAGTGGACATTAATACAGTTAAAGAAAGAATTTTTTTAGGATAGTTTATAGCTAATATTTGGGCAATCATTCCTCCTGTGGAATAACCAATAACATGAAATTTTTCAGCATTAAGATGGTTAGCAACTGCTAATGTGTCTCTAGCCATTTCTTCCAGGGTATATGAATTTGAACTTGACCAATTAGGCATCCAATCAGATTGTCCTAGTCCTCTATTATCAAATCTAATAACTCTAAAGTTGTTTTTAAGTATTGTTCTGATCATTTGATCAGGCCATTGAATCATTGTTTCTGCTGCTCCATTAATTAATAAAACTGTAGCTATAGGATTATCAGTATGGCATAAGTCTTCATAAAACAATTTAACATCTATGTTTTTTGCATAACCAGTTTTCCCCGTAATTAAACCAGGAATATCTTTTGATTTAGCTATAGAAATGAGTTTGTTTATATACGAATCAAGAAGATTGTCATTTGTAAGGGCTTTTATATAAAAGCCTAAAAGAAAAGCAATAAAAATTAATAAAAAAAGTACCATTAAATTTATTCCCAAATAACAGATTCGTTATTTTTTTCCCAATGAACATAGTTCTGAGAAAATTTCTCATCAATTTTTGCTCTTTTAATTTTAAGAGTAGGAGTGGTCATTCCATTTTCAGGCAACCAATCTTCTTTTACTAATATAATTTTAGAGATTTTTTTGTAACCAACTAGATCGTTGTTAACTTTCTGTAAAATATTAATTAATTTTTTGGTGGTACGTTCTTTATTTTTAATAGCTAATTCTGTAGGAACTGCTAAAAGAATGGGTTGAACACAGTTAAGGCCAACAATACATGTTTGAGAGAATTCAGAAACACTTCCGAAATATGCTTCTAAAACTCCTGGTTCTATATACTTCCCCTTAGCTGTTTTGAACATGTCTTTAATCCTTCCAGTTATATACAGGAAACCATCATTATCAATACGTCCTTTATCTCCAGTATGTAGCCACCCATCTTTTAAAGTTTCATTAGTGACTTCTTTGTTTTTATAATAACAACTTAATAAGAATGGACCTTTCATTAAGATTTCTCCCTGATCACTGATTTTTAATTCCACACCTGGTACTGCTTGTCCAACTGATCCCCTTCCTAAAGGTTGGTATGGGTTTAAATTTGTACATGTAGCGCAGTTTTCTGTCATTCCGTACCCATTTGTAATATAAATCCCTATACTTCTATACCAGTCTAATAGCTCTAACGGCATTGCTGCAGCTCCGGTTACTAAAGCTTTAACCCTGGACATCCCTAAAGCACTTTTTAATTTCTTTTTAATTAACCAGGAAATTATCGGAATTTTTAGAAGTTTTGAAAGCTTCTTTTGTGGCATTTTCATTAATATTTTTTCTTGAAACTTTGTGTAAATTCTTGGAACACCTTGAAAAGCCGTTGGTTTTATATCATTTAAATTTTGTCCAAAAGTTTCTAAAGATTCAACAAATGAAAGCGTTCCACCAAACCTAAAAGCAGTATGTTCTATAACAATTCTTTCAAAAATATGATTCAATGGCATGTATGAAATAAAGTCATTATTTCCCTTCATGTCTACTCTAAGGGGATTTCCGTTTTCTGTAATTCTTTTAGTATTATAAAGTGTCTCATATGTAAGAACAACTCCTTTTGGATCTCCAGTAGTTCCAGAAGTGAAAATTATAGTCCAGATATCTTTTAAATTTGGAATAAAATTTTCTGTTTGTGGATCAAATTTATTTAAAAAATCATGCCACTGATGTCCTGTGCTAATTTTAGAATGGTCTTTATAATGAGGGAATGCTATTGTAGGCATGTCGCTACTAACGCCTTTTTTCATTTCTTCCCAGTCTTCTAATTTTCCTACAAAAAGGGCTTTAACATCACCAAATTCTAATAAATTACCTACTTCTTTGGAATTTAAGGTTGGAAAAAATGGAACAGAAATGTATCCAGCCATTGAAATAGCTAAATCCGCTATAATCCATTCTCTACAATTCTTAGAAATTAATCCAATATGACTGTCTTTTTTTAAACCTAAACTTTTAAGCCCAGTTGCTAACTTTCTAGCCATAAGGCCAGCTTCGTTCCATGTGTAAGTTTCCCAAAGGGTTCCAAATGGTTGTTTAAGAAATGGCTTATCTGCTAAATCTTTTTCCCATTTGTAAAAAGGAAAATCAAATAATTCATCATTCATATTGTTTTTTTTTTGTTGTTTTAACTTTTAATTCAGCAATTCCTATTCCTTTTTCACCACCTCCACTATACAAAAGGTACATTTTATCATCTTCATCTTTAAAAACAGAAGGGTTTCTTAATTCATTTATTAATTCAACGGACGCTCCTTTTACTGATTTTTTTGATTTTAAAACTGAACCTTCCCATGGTAATTCTGCTTTTAATAGCTAATGTTCTGGACCAGCCTTCCATTTATTCCAATCTGAATTATCAAGGTTAATTTTCCTGTAAACAATTTTTCTAGGAATATCTCCAACGCTTGAATAAATCAAATATAAAATATTTTCTTGTATAAGTAAGCTAGGGTATCTAACCTTGGTTTCAAGAATAAGCCTTTTTCTAGTTTCATATTTTTTTAAATTCTTTGAAAATTTATAAAAAAATCCAGACATTGAAATGCCTAAATAAGAATTTTTTGTATTCAACTAGTTTTAATTAAGGACCTGTAAGTATTTTAGATTTTGCATTGAAATTTAAACCATCTTTAGAAATTGCAATTTTACTTTTTTGAATATTTCCTGAAACCATTCCATGAAAAAACATTACAATTTCTTTAGACTCGTTGTTAATTATTATTTCAGGACTTGCAATGTGTGGGTCATTTGAATCAACACTAGTATTATTTTTTTTAAAATCTAATTGACTTAATAAGGCAAAAGTTTCATTGCTGTTATTGTGATTAAAGACGTCTTTTAGGTTAGATTGAGTAGTAAGATATGTTATTAATGTTGAATTTTTTAGACTTAATATTTTATCATTATAAATTGTCCATCTGCCATTAATTGAATCTGAATAGGCCATTTTTATATATTCACCTTTGTGATGAGAAAAATACAAGTAATACTTAACTAGTGGTTTTTTAATCCATTTAGGAACTCTAACTAGAGTGGGGCTTGCTAAACTTATAAACCCATGTTTTTTCTCGTCTTTTAATAGATTAGAGTCACTGAATTTTGAAATTATTGGAGTATCGTAAAGTCTTTTAGATTCCAATAAGTAATTGTTAAAATCTTGATTTTCAAATTGAGCAATAAATTGATTTGAGTATAGATTAAGACTTATGTAAAATACAGCAATACTAATTGATAGAAAAATTGCTAATTTTTTAATTGATTTCATTATTTATTAGTAGATATAATATCGTAATCTGAAACTTTAATTTTCCTTGTTTTTAGCCTGTAGGATATTGTTGTTCCAGGCCAAATAGTGACATTTTTTTTGTTTTCTCCAGAGATATACCAACTTTGACATCCTCCTGTATACCAAATCATTTTCTTTAATCTTTTTTGAATTTTTTTATTAAAATTTTTAAACACAGATTCTTTAAGATTTAAATATGAATTGGGTTTGTTTTTTAGATTTTTCAAATAATCTAAAGCATAATTATATTGAGATTCCATTACATGAATTATCGAAGTATGAGAAAGTCCAGTGTTTGGTCCAACTAAAAATAGAAAATTAGGCATATCATTAGATGCCATTCCATAATACGCTTCACCTCCATTTATGTTCCATTCATCAAATAGTTTCTTATTGTTAATCCCCTCTAGTTCGAACATGTGTGAAAACTGACCTGTTTTGAATCCAGTTCCGTATATTATTGCATCTAATTGGTGAAATACATCATTATTATCAATGATTCCGTTTTCCTTTATTTCTTTAATGTTTTCAGTTATAAGGCTTACATTATCTTTTTGAATTGCGCCATAATATAAATTTGAATATAATATTCTTTTGCAACCTATTTCGTAGTCAGGAGTTAATTTGTCCTTCAATTTTTCATCTATTACAGACTTGTTTAAAAAATCTAAAGATTCTTTCTTAAGTGCTTTAGCTGCAATGCTATTTTTATATTTAAACATTCCTCTTAACTCTAGAGTCCAGTAAATAAATTCCCTCAAAATTCGATTATAAAAAGGGTATTTTTTAAACCTTTGTTTGCTTTTGTCTTCTATTTCTGTATTTATTCTAGGGGAAATCCAAGGAGCTGTTCTTTGAAAAACAGTCATATGTTTAGGTTGATCTGCAATATGTGGAATTATTTGAACTGAACTTGCTCCAGTTCCAATCATTGCAATTCTTTTATTTTTTAAATCATAGTTGTGATTCCAATTTGAAGAATGAAAGCTTTCTCCTTTGAAGTTATTTATACCTTTTATTTTTGGCATTAAAGGTTCATTTAACCCACCTACTGCAGTTAAAAGCATTCTTGCAATAATTATTTCTCCATTAGAATCTTTTATTTCCCATTTACCCATTTTACTATTAAATTTTACCGATTCTACACATTTATTTTTCCTTAAATGATCTTCAAGTTTATATTTTTTTACACAATGCTTAAGGTAATTTAGTATTTCAACGTGTGGAGCGCATAAATTACTCCAGTCTGGATTGAGTTCAAAAGAAAAAGAATATAAAAAAGATGGAATATCACAGGCACACCCAGGGTAATTGTTATCTCTCCAGGTTCCTCCAATTTCATTAGATCTTTCTAAAAGTAAAAATGAATTGTGTCCATTTTCTTTTAATTTAATTGCCATTCCAATTCCGGCAAATCCTGCTCCAATTATTACCGTATCTAAGTCGATATTCTTAGTTTTCATTTTTTAAATAAGAAACATTAATTATTGTATGCAATATACTAAAATTATCAAATAAAATTATATTTCTAATATAGTTTTGTAAACTAAAAAAATTAATTGGATTGATTTAATTTCTCTCTAATTTCGTTATATCTAACTTTTGTTATAGGGTATTTGATTATGAAAAAAATGGATGTTAAATAAATTACCATTAACATTGGTCCTCCAATTAAGCCAAGTTTAGATATTGTTTCTGGTGGTATTTCGCTAATATCAGATTGTGTTGGAAAAGCAATTATTTTTAATAAAATTCCTGCAAAAAAGTATCCCACACCAACTGTTAATTTATATGCAAAGGACATGGTTGAAAAAAACAACCCTTCATGTCTTTGTTTGGTTATTGACTCATATTCATCAACAACATCCGCCATCATTGAATTAGCAAGACTCATTGCAGTCCATAGAAATGTAAAACCAATAGTAGAAAGAATTAGATAAGAAATTAAAAGATACGGAGATTCGTTTGAAGGAAATAGCTCGAGTAATCTCAAGTTGTATGGACTTGACATAAAAAACCCAAATAGAGCAGTGCTAATTATAACAGCTTTTTTTTTATCGTATAATTCTCCAAGTCTTGGTGCTATGAATAAAGATAGAACACCAGCTATTCCACCTGAAAAAATAATTGCAGCGATTCCGGTTTGATCTAATTCGAAAAAATATGATAAGAAGTATGTCGTTAGAGAGTTACCTATTCCAAAGGCAATATAGATCATCATAGTGAACAATACTATTGAATTAAACGATTTCATTTTTACTGCTACTAATATATTTTTTAGTAAAGATCCAACGCTTTCTTTTTTATTTATTTTTGGAAGGGAAGGGATCGTGTGTTTTGTCCCATAGACACTTATTATGATTGTGCAGACCATTAAAATAGCACATAATAGAGCAAATTTAGGATAAGCTTCAATATTTAATAATCCAGTAGACATTCCTTCTTTAGGAACAAAAATAAATATCAATCCAAAAAGACAAACAAATGGAGAAACTAGTGTAGTGAACATAATTCGAAAACTTGTAATAACCGTTCTTTCGTCATAGTCTGATGAAAGTTCAGCTCCTAAAGACATCCCTGGCACTAAAAATAGAGTTAGAAATAATCTAATTAGTATAGAAAAAATAGTCATCCACAAAAACAAATTAAATTCACTAATTCCAGAAGGAGGTAAGAATAACAGGAAAGTTGATATTCCTAATGGAAAGGCGGACATTAGCATTATAGGGTGTCTTCTTCCCCATTTAGTTGATTTAAAGTTATCAGAAATAGTTCCAATTATTGGATCTGAAATTGCGTCAAACATGATGGCAATTAAAGTAGCAGATCCAGTATAAATTGGATCAAGACCAAGGATTTGACTGAAATAAAAAAAAACAAAAATAGAATACAGTACATCTTTAATTCCAACCGATATAAAGCCAAGCCCATAAAAAAATTTAGTCTTATTATTAACGCTCATGTTTATATATTTGATGTTAAGTTATTATAATATTCTTATATATTCTAATACAGTATTCTAAATACAAATTTTTATAATATATTTGTATTATAAATATAGTTATTACTGTAATGAATAAAACTAAGCAACGTATAATTTTAAGAGCAATTAATCTTTACAATAATAGAGGTTTTACTAATGTTTTGAATCAAGATGTTGCTAAAGAATCCGAAATTAGCTTAAGTAATTTTAATTATCATTTTCCAGCAAAAAAAGATTTAATATTGGCTGTGTGTGCTTATTTGAGTCAAGAGCTCGAAATTAGAATTTCGAGAGATAAACTTTTTTCAGGAAATTTTATTGGACTTGAAATCACTAAAATATTTTTAGAATTTGAAAGAGATTTTAAGTTTTTTTATCTTGATACTTTTAATATTTTAAATTGTTATCCAGCTATAAAAGTAGAGATGATTAGGCAGGTAAATAATGCAGTTGAAATGATTAAAAATTTAAACTTTATGTCAATTGGAAAAGGATATTTAAAACCCGAGCCTGTTGATAATCCGGGTTTGTATGATCATGTCGCAAATCAAATATGGATGCACAATTTCTTTTGGTATGCTCAATCTGATTTAAGAGACTTAAATGATAACACAATTATTAAAAAAGGATTGGAATCAAGTTATGCAATAATTTACCCCTATCTTACTGAATTAGGAATTGAAAAATATCAAGAATACCTGAATAATATTAAATGATTGCCAGCTTTCATTGATATAGTTTCTAAATATCAGTATGTTTTCATTTATTTTGTATTTTTAAATTTAATATAACTCAATATATTTTTTATTTAATGAAAGTTCGAAAGCCCATTGTAGATGTTTTAAGTTCAAATTTTATCGAAAATGAGATTTCAATGAAGATATTATTGAAAGAGCTTAACTCGTATTTTAGATTATCAAAAACTGAAGGAAGTAAAGAAAAAATTAAAAGAACCAGAAGTAGAAAAAAACTACTTGCTAGAGAAAAAATTGATTTGTTGCTTGATAAAAAGAAACCTCACATAGAGTTAATGCCTCTTGCTGGCTTAAAGCATGAAAATGGATTTGGTGCTGGGGGAACTACAGTGGTAGTATTAGGATATGTTTCTGATGTACTTTGCTTAATAAATGCCAATGTTGCTACTAGAAAAGCAGGTGCAATTGATTATGCTACAAGTTTAAAAAATCTAAGGTTATCGCAAATTGCTAGTGAAAATAAATTATTAACCATAAATCTTGTTGAAAGCGGTGGAGCTAATTTACCAGATCAAGATAGAGTTTTTAATAATTATGGCAAGTTTTTCTTGGAGATGTCCAGAAGATCTAAAGAAGGAATACCAACAATATCTGTAGTTTTTGGTAATGCAACAGCAGGTGGAGCTTATGTTCCAGGAATGTCTGACTATTCAATTTTTCAAAAGAATACCGCTAAAGTATTTTTAGCTGGACCACCGTTAGTTAAAATGGCAACTAACGAAGTTGCTGATGATGAGGAATTGGGAGGAGCTCAAATGCATAGTAGTATTTCAGGTGTTTCAGACTTTTTAGCTAAAGACGAAAAGGACGCTCTAGAAATAACCAAAAATTTAATCAAAAAAATTAAGCAGCCAACAGAAAATAAGTACGAAAATGATGCAACTGCACCAAAATTTGATAAAAAAGAGATTTTAGGAATTATTCCTTCACATTTAAAAAAACCTTTTGATATAAGATATCTTGTGAAAAGATTTGTTGATAGTTCTGAATTTATTGAGTTTAAAGAAAATTATGGTAGAACAATGTTTTGCTGTTGGACCAAAATCAATGGCTATCCTGTTGGAATTATTGCAAATAATGGAGTGATTTTTATTGAGTCGGCAAGAAAAGCAACACATTTCATACAACTGGCTAATAAATCAAATACTCCTTTACTATTTATTCATAATACAACAGGATTTATGGTAGGAAAAAAGCATGAACAAAATGGTATGATTAACGTAGGATCCCAACTAATTCATGCTGTTTCTGGAAGCACAGTCCCACATATTAGTCTTCAGGTTGGTAATTCTTATGGTGCTGGAAATTATGCAATGTGTGGTAGATCATTTGAGCCTCGATTTTTATTTTCATATCCCAATGCAAAATCTGGTGTTATGGGAGCAGATCAGTTGTCTGGTGTAATGGAAATTGTGAAAAGAAATTCGGCATCTTCATTAAATAAAGTTATTGATGAAGAGAAACTTAAAATAGAAAAGAAAAAGCTAGCTGAACAGGCTGATGAAAAAGCTAGTGTGTGGCATACTACATCAGAGGTGTGGGATGATGGAGTTATTGATCCAACAGAAACAAGAAAATATTTATCCCTAGCATTAGCAACTGTTTACAGTAATGAAATAAAAGGATCTAGTTCTTTTGGAATATTTAGAATGTAATATTTACTATGAATTATTTTAATGAAAAAGATATTCAAAATATAAAATCATATAAATTTGATTTTATTGAACTAGACGAAACAGATTTTGTCTTTTCAGTCACATTGAACCGCCCAAAAAAGAAAAACGCTTTACATCCTCAAATGATTAATGAAATAGCATTTGCCTTTCAATATGCATTTTATAATGATAATATTAGAGCAGTATTGTTAAAGTCTAATGGAGATGTTTTTTGTTCAGGGTTAGATCTGAAAGCCTTAAATGGTGACATTGAAAAAAATAATTCAACTGTTCCTAAAGCCAATTCAAAAATTTTGATTGGAGAATTATTTAATAAATTATATAAACCTAAAATCTGTCAGTTAGAGGGTGATGTCTATGCTGGTGGTTTTTTAATTATTGCTGGTTGTAATTATGTTGTCTCTAAAGATGGAATTAAATTAGGTTTACCTGAAGTAAAAAGAGGAATATTTCCAATGCAAGTAATGGAGTCTTTGTCGAAAGTTATTTCTGTAAGGAATGTTGTTGACTGGTGTATTAGGGGTTATAATTTAGATGTTAAAACTGCTCATCAGTGGGGATTAATTTCTGTAATTGCTAATTCTATTGAAATCCGATCTGTGGTGTCAAAATGGCTTGATGATGTAACAAGTAATTCTCCCAATGCAATAAAATATGGTTTAAAAGCGATTGACAAGATTATCTCCAGTGAATCGAACCATAAGTATCTATCTGATATGTTAGATTTAGTTTTAAATTCTGACGATGCTAAAGAAGGTATTTCTGCTTTCAAAGAAAAAAGAAAACCCAATTGGAAATAATTTTATAAAAATATTATGCACGCATAGTATTAATTTATATTTTTATTTAATTATTAATAATTAAAAAAAAACAATATGATTGATAATAAATTTGTAAAATTAATGAAACGTCCTTCTGGATTTCCTTCCAAGGACACATGGTCACATGATAATGAACAGGTTAAGGCTGTAAAAGACGGAGAGATTTTAATTAAAAATTTATATGTTTCATTAGATCCTGCAATGAGGGGATGGTTAAATGAAACTAGATCTTATATTCCTCCAGTAAAAATTGGAGAAGTTATGAGAGCTGGAACTATAGGAGAAGTGATTGAGTCTAAAAATTCAAAATTTAAAAAAGGTGATATTCTCTCTGGTTGGGGTGGTGTTCAACAATATTCTATTTCTGATGGAAAGGGATATTTCAAGGTTAATCCAACTCAAATTCCATTACAAACTTATATAGGAACTTTGGGAATGCCAGGAATGACAGCATACTTTGGAATTCTTGAAGTTGGAAAAATTAAAGAAGGTGATACCGTTTTGGTTTCTGCAGCAGCTGGTGCAGTTGGAAGTATCGTAGGCCAAATTGCTAAGATAAAGGGATGTAAAGTTATTGGAATAGCAGGTGGTAAGGAAAAGTGTGATTATGTAATAAAGGAATTAGGTTTTGATGGATGTATAGATTATAAAAATGAAAGTGTAAAAAGAGGAATTAAGAGAGAATGTCCTGATGGAATAGATGTTTATTTTGATAATGTTGGAGGTGAAATTTTAGATTCAGCTTTAGTATTTTTAAGAATGGGAGCCAGAATTGTTATTTGTGGAGCAATTTCTCAATACAATGAAATGTCAGCAAAAGGACCTGATAATTATTTATCACTTCTTGTTAATAGAGCGACTATGAAGGGTATGGTTGTTTTTGATTATGCTAATAAATACCCATTAGCTACTAAGGAAATGACTCAATGGATTATTGATGGAAGTTTGAAATCTAAAGAAGATATACATGATGGGATAGAAAATTTTTATGAAATTTTTAAAAAGTTATTTAACGGAGAAAAAAAAGGTAAATTAATATTAAAATTATAAAAATGAGAGATGCATTAATTGTTTCAACGGCGAGAACACCATTAGGTAAATCATATAGAGGAGCGTTCAACAATACAACAGCACCAACAATGGCTGGATGGGCTATAGAAGAAGCTGTTAAAAGATCGGGAGTTGATCCTAATAAAGTTGATGATGTAATTATGGGTGCCGCTCTTCAGCAAGGAACATCTCACGGGAATATTGCTAGAAATGCAGCCTTGGCAGCAGGTCTTCCTGTTACTGTTAGTGGAATGAGTGTTGATAGACAGTGTTCTTCAGGAATGATGGCAATTTCTACAGCAGCCAAACAGATTATCACTGATGGAATGGATATTGTAGTAGGTGGAGGGTTAGATTCTATAAGTTTAGTTCAAACGCAAAAAATGAATTTAGATAGGTATGTAGATAAAAAACTAGTGGCTAAACACAATCATATTTATATGCCTATGCTTCAAACAGCTGAAGTAGTAGCTAAAAGATATAAAATTTCTCGCGAAGATCAAGATCAGTACGCTTTAGAAAGTCAAATAAAAACAGCTAATGGTCAGGATGAAGGTAAGTTTGATGATGAAATTATTTCTGTTACAACTTCAATGGGAATTATGGATAAAGAAACTAAAGAAGTTTCATTTATTGAAAAAACACTTTCTAAAGATGAATGTAATAGACCTTCTACAACTATTGAAGGATTAAGATCTTTAAAACCTGTTATAAAAGGTGGATCAATTACTGCTGGTAATGCTAGTCAACTTTCAGATGGAGCCTCTGCTTGTGTATTGATGGAATCTACTATTGCAGCTAAGCATAATGTGACTCCACTTGGAATTTATAGAGGAATTGCAGTAGCGGGTTGTGAGCCAGATGAAATGGGTATAGGTCCAATTTATGCAGTTCCTAAACTTTTAAAGCAAAATGGTCTTAAAATGAGTGATATTGGATTATGGGAGTTAAATGAAGCATTTGCGGTACAAGTCATTTACTGTAGAGAGTTGCTAGGTATTCCAAATGAAATACTTAATGTAAACGGCGGATCTATTTCAATAGGTCATCCTTATGGAATGAGTGGTTCTAGAATGGTTGCTCATGCACTTATTGAAGGCAAACGAAGAGGAGCAAAATATGTTGTTTCTACGATGTGTGTTGGAGGTGGAATGGGTGCTGCAGGTTTATTTGAGGTTGTATAATAATTAATTAAAATGTTTAAAAAAATAACTATTTATTCAACATTATTTTGAGACTGCCTAAATCACTTAGACATGCAAAAGAAAATAAACCTTACGGATTTATATTAGGATTTAATAAAAAAGAAGAAGTAGTTTATAATTTACAAGATTCATCTGGAAAATCAGGATTTTACACTTCAGCTATTGAATTCAATGACCAACTTTTTTTAGTTTCAAATGTTTCTAATGAAATTAATGTATATAATCTAGATAAGTGATACTTTTTTTTTAAATTAGTATCGAAATACTAATTAACTGAATTAGGTTTAATAAATAAAAATAAAATCATGAAAAGATTAGAAGGCCAAGTTGCAATTGTTACTGGAGGAGCTCGTGGAATTGGTAAAGGAATATGTGAGGTGTTTTGTAGAGAAGGTGCTACAGTTGCTCTTTGGGATGTTCTTGACGGAAGCGAAACAGTAAATGAAATTTCAAATAATGGTGGTAAAATATTTTATCAAAAAGTTGATGTAACATCTCAAGAGTCTGTAGATAAAGCCATTGCAGAAATCATCAAAGAGCATGGGAAAATTGAAATTTTAATTAATAATGCTGGAATTATAAGAGACAAATCATTTTTAAAAATGTCTGAAGAAGAATGGGATTCAGTTATTAACGTAAACCTTAAATCTCTTTTTGTGGTAACTAAATCAGTAGTTCCACATATGAAAGCAAATAGTTATGGAAGAATTGTTTCTGCTTCCTCAATAAACGGAACTGCTGGAGCTTTTGGTCAAACAAATTATTGTGCTACAAAAGCAGGGATTTCTGGATTTACAAGAGCACTTTGTAAAGAAGTGGGTAAATATGGTATTACAGCTAATGCTGTAGCGCCTGGGTTTGTGAAATCAGTTATGTCAGACAGTATGCCTGATGAAGTAATTCAAGCTGGTGTAAGAATGATCCCAGTAGGTAGGATAGGTACACCTGAGGATATGGGACATGCTTATCTTTTCTTAGCGTCTAAAGAATCAGGGTTTGTTAGTGGAATAACTCTACACGCAAATGGAGGGGCTATGCCTATGTAAAATTTAAATACTTAAATAAATGGAAAATAAAGAAGCTTATAAAACTCATTTTAAAAATTTAGAAGAAATGAGTAAGAGTGTTGGAAAAGAATTAGGAGTTTCAAATTGGATCGAAATTTCACAAGAGAAAATAGACTTGTTTGCAAAAGTAACTGAAGATGAACAGTGGATTCATATTGATAAAGATAAGTCTAAAAAACATTCTCCTTATAAAACTACAATAGCTCATGGTTTTATGATTTTATCTCTAGCATCAAGATTTTCATACGACACACTTACTATAGAAAGTGTTAAAATGGGAGTTAATTACGGTTTAGATCGAGTTCGATTTACTAGTGCAACTCCATCTGGAGGCAAAGTAAGAGGAAGAGTTTCTTTGTTAGAATTCGAGATAAAAACAGGTGGCGCTAAGTATAAATTAGGAATCACAGTAGAACTTGAAGGTCAAGAAAAACCAGTTTGCGTTGCTGAAACTTTAGCAATTGCTTACGAATAAAATTTTTATATGGATAAAGCAGTATTAGTTGAAATAGAAGGTAGTGTAGCTATAATTACCTTAAATAGACCAGAGAGATATAATGCAGTTAATCAAGATTTGCTTGATGGCTTTAATGAGTCTTTCTCAATAGTTGAAAATGACGATAGTGTTAGAGCGGTAATTTTAACAGGAAAAGGAAAAGGTTTTTGTGCTGGAGCAGATATGTCAACTTTTGGACTTATTACACCTGAACAGAGCCGAGATTATATAATTGAAAAATATAAACCTTTAATGAAACGTTTTTTAGCATTAAAGAAACCAATTATTGGTGCAATAAATGGGTCAGCTGCTGGAGTTGGTGCAGCTTTTGCTCTTGCTTGTGATTTTAGAGTAATGAGTAAAGAAAGTTCAATTCTTTACGCATTTATAAACATTGGTTTAGGCCCTGATGGAGGGGCAAGTTGGTTGCTTTCCAGACAAGTAGGGTATAGTAAAGCTTTAGAAATTGCCTCGAACGGAAAAAAAGTTTTAGGAGAAGAATGCTTGAGCTTAGGCTTGACAAATAAATTAGTTGATAGTTCGGAAATTTTAAATAGTGCAAAAAAATGGGCAGTTGAACTTTCTGAAAAAGCTACTGTTGCTATAGGAATTACAAAACAAGATATGATCTTTTCTTTAGATAATAATTTATACGATACTATTGAATTTGAAGCGAAAGAGCAAGTAGCTGCATTTTATAGTCACGACCTTAAAGAGGGGGTTAATGCATTTTTAGAAAAAAGAAAAGCAAAGTTTACAGGAAAATAAAAAACAAGTTTAAATAGAATATAGAGAATGGAAACACAAGTAAAAGTAGATCTAACTAGCTTTAGAATGGAAACCAGAAAATGGTTAGAAGAAAACTGTCCTGATAGCATGAGAGAAAAACTTACAGATCCTAATCAAGTGTATTGGGGCGGAAGAAAAGGGGAGTTTGATAATAAAGATCAAAAAATTTGGTTTGAAAAAATGCATGAAAAAAAGTGGATTGTTCCATATTGGGAATCAAAATATGGAGGAGGAGGATTAACATCTGAACAGAATAATGTTTTAAACCAAGAAATGGGAAGGTTAGGATGTAGAAAACCTCACATTAATTTTGGTATTACTATGCTTGGACCAGCCATGTTGAAGTTTGCTAGTGAAGAACAAAAACGACATTATTTACCTCAAATTTCTGAAGCCAAAATAAGATGGGTTCAAGGTTATAGTGAACCAAATGCTGGTAGTGATTTAGCTAACTTGCAAACTAAGGCAATAGACAAGGGAGATCATTTCTTAGTTACAGGTTCTAAAGTATGGACTTCATTTGGAGATAAAGGAGATTGGATTTTTTGTTTAGTTAGAACAGATTCTAGTTCAAAGCACAACGGAGTTAGTTTTCTTTTAATTGATATGGCTTCTAAGGGAGTTACGACAAGACCAATTAAGCTTATAAGTGGAAATTCTCCTTTTACAGAGACATTTTTTGATTCTGTAAAAGTTCCTAAAGAAAATTTAGTGGGAACACTTAATGAAGGTTGGACTATAGCTAAATACTTATTGACTCATGAACGTCAAATGATTGGAGGAATAGGTGATACTGATAAAAAGGAATATCTAAGAGATGAAGCTATTAAAGTTTTGGGAAAAAATAACGATATTTTGTCAGATACTATTTTAAGATCTAAAATAGCTGAACTGGAAATGAATCAAGAAATATTTGATTTAACTATTCAAAGAACTATGGATGAACATAAAGCAGGTAACAATTCTGGAGCAGCGTCTTCTTTTTTTAAATATTATGGTACAGAATTAAGCATTCAGAGTGAAGAATTGAGACTAAGTGTAAATGGTTTCAATGCAAGTGAATGGACTAGTAAAGAATCAAATAATGGGATGCAAGCTAGATACTTTTGTAGAACTAAAGGTCATTCTATTGAAGGAGGAACCCACGAAGTTCAATTAAATATCATTGCAAAAAGAATCTTAGGTTTACCCTCAAAATAAAATATAATGGCACTAATAATAAATGAAGAGCAGCAAATGCTCAAAACATCAACTAAAGAATTCTTAGATTTAAAATCTCCTCTTTCGAGTTTAAGAGATTTGAGAGATAATAGCTACAAAACATACGATAAGGAGTTGTGGATGGAGATGGTTGAGATGGGGTGGACTGCATTGACAATACCAGAAAAATATAATGGATTAAATTTTGGATATGTTGGTTTAGGTCAATTGTTAGAGGAAATGGGCAGAAAATTAACCCTTTCTCCTATAGTGTCTACTGTTTTACTATCTTCTACATTAATATCACTTTCTAAAAATGAGATTTTAAAAGCAAAGTTATTTCAAGAGATAATGAATGGAAGTAAATTAGTTTCAGTTGCTCATGAAGAAGGAGTTCATCACAACCCCAATATGTTAAATTCTTTACTTTCTAAGAAAGGAGAAAGGTATGTTTTAAATGGTAACAAGAATTTTGTAATTGATGGTAGTTTATCAGATTATCTTATTGTGTCATCAAAAGATGAATCTGGATCAAACACTATGTTGGTTTTAGTAGATTCAAAATCTGATGGAATATCATTTAACAATAAAGTTCATATGGATTCAAGAACATACTCTGATATATCTTTTAATAATGTTAAAGTAGAAGAATCAAGTTTTCTTTCTCAAGGTAATGATGGTAATTCTATTTTAGAAAAAACCTTTGATATTGCAAGAGTGGGCTTAGCTGCAGAAATGCTAGGAAGTATTCAAGAGGCTTTTGAAATGACAATGAATTACTTAAAAGAAAGGGAACAGTTCGGAGTTAAGATAGGCTCTTTTCAAGCGCTTCAACACCGATCTGCCATCATGTTTGGTGAGATTGAATTGTGTAAGTCTATTGTTTTAAAATCGTTGCAAGCTATTGATTCTGATGATTCTAATCTTCCGAAACTGGCTAGTTTAGCAAAAGCCAAATTAGGAATGACTTTTAAACTTGTAAGTAATGAAGCTGTTCAAATGCATGGAGGAATAGGCGTAACTGACGATGCAGATATTGGATTTTTCCTTAAAAGAGCAAGAGTTATTCAAAGAACTTTAGGAGATTCTAACTATCATTTAGACAGATTAGCGAAGATGAACAATTATTAAGAATTATTTTTCTATTTGTTTTATATAGGTGCTCTCAAATATTTTGTCAGCGTTGGAAGTTTCAAATCCATCTCTTCTATGTATGGGTTTAATTTTACTAACATTACTGTACTTAGGAAGTATTCTTCTTTCAGCAAACTCAACATAACTTCCTGAGATTAAAGAACTACCCTCTGTAAAACTAGCTTTAACTTTATTAGCTACTGAACTACTTTGAAGTAATAACCCATCTTTACTTTCTTTGATTACACCTCCAGAGTCATTGAGTTTTATACCGATTTTTGTTACAAAAGCATTAAACTTTTCTAATGTATTATATTGATCAATAAGTTCATGTACACTGATCGTGTAATGGTTTAAGTAGTATCTGTTATAAATGACCCAAGATCCATATTCTGTTTCCTTTAATAAGTCGTTAAAATCATTTAAGGATGGCAAACTCCAAAGAGGGTTACTTAAAAAATTTATTACTTCATTTGCATTACTTAAGTCTAATTTATCAACTGGGTCTTCAGTTACTTGATCTGTATATTTAGATATAATCCTTCTTGAGTTTTCACTCAAATCGTTAACTTTTAGTTCGCTTATGAAAATTCTTGGCATATTTTCATCTGAATGTGAATACCAAAAGGCATTTAATTTTTTAGTTTTAAATGAATAAAAATCTTTTTTCACATAACCATGGTGAAGAAATATTTTTTCTAAAGATTGAATTCCAAGAAACTCTACTCCCATAGTTCTAAATGCAATATGATCATTAACTATCTCAGATTGATTAGAAATTATATTGCTTTCAATTAAAGCACTAGTTATTTTTTTTACATCAGGAACTCTGTCAGAGTAGGTGTCAAACAATGATTCTAAAATAATATTTATTGTTTTTTTATCTTTAAATCTCATGAATTAAATTTAATCTAAAAATAACTTTCCTGAATCAGTTTTTAAAAAATCTTCAAATGAAATTTCTTCTTGTTTTATAAAACCTTTATTTGAAAGTTTACCGTTATTAACCATTTCAATTACAGCAACTAAAGATGCAGCTGTTGTCCATGAAATAGCTCTCCATTTATTTCCTCCAATTTCAATTGGATAAAATGCTTTGAAGTATTCACTTCTCGATATTTTTTCTTTTTTCCATCCCTCAACTACAGCATACACATAAACAACATCATCCTCTACTGGAGGTTTAGCGTTACTTAATATTTCTTTTAGTTTAGGCTTGTCATTTTTTAAAATCAGCTCGTACATTAAAAACCTCATTAATTTCCCATGTCCTGGATACCTTATGGTTTTGTAGTTTAGAGTATCAACCTTTCCTTCATAAGTGTCACACATAGTTCCTAGTCCACCAGAGGTTGCAAATGCTTCAAACTCTTGACCTTCAATATTTATATATTCAAAACCATCTAGAGACGGAACCATTTTTTTTACACCATTTTGAATTACTTGGGCATCGTTTATATATTCATTAATAACTCCTTCAGGAGACCAAGTAAAAGAGTAGGCTAATTGCCCATTTGGATACCTTGGCAGAGCTCCAACCCTTAACTCTATATCCCTTAGTTTGTCAAACTTAACAGCTAGATTGTTACCTATTATGCCAATAAGTCCTGGAGCTAAACCACATTGAGGAGCCATTACTTTATTTGATTTGGCACTTAATTTCTTAATATATTCTGTAGTTTCTATGTCTTCGGTTAAATCAAAGTAATTTAGATCTAAATCAAAAGCTAGTTTGGCTATATTTTTATTTAAAAAGAATGGCAGAGCTGATACGACCGTATCATACTTTTTAAATATTTTTTTTAATTTCCCACCATCACTTACATCAGATTCAATCACTTCAAATGGAAGTTTAAAATCATAATGAGGTTTATTTTGATCTAATCCCGTAACGTTAAAGTTTTTACTAAGTAATACACCAACTAATGTTCCGACTTTTCCTAATCCAAGTACAAGTATGTTTTTCATATATAACAAATTAAACAAATATTGTTATATTTATAACAATAACTTGTGTGTTTTATTAAATATTTTTTAACATTTTTATATTTAATTGTGTGTGTTTAATAAAACTATATTTAAAAATGAGTTATTTAAAATTAATTTGGGATTTTAAGGGGCCTAATTCAGAACATATTGCAAAACATCATGAAATACATTTAAAAGAATTTTTTGATTTAGAAAAAAAACAGTTAATTAAATCAGGAATTGAATCACTTAATTTATCTCATCACATAGCTTATGCTTTTATTGATAAAAGTGATTTAGAATATATTAAAAAATCACTTAAGCCTCACAGGGGGCAATTAGTGAATTAATTTAAGAATCATCTAATGAAAAAATCATATTTTAAACAATATCTAGTTGTAGGTGTAATTATTATTATTGGAATACTTTTTGGAATATTGTTTTATCCTATAATTGAAAAGCTTTAAAATAAAAAAAGCTCAAGAATAATGACCATAAAACTCTTGAACTTTTAATACGTGTTGTTGGGAAACAACAACGCGAATTTATAATTATTAATTGGATTATTAATAACATTAATCAAATAATGTTTAATATTAGTGTATGAAGAAAACAAGAGAATTTGATATTATAATTTGGGGAGCATCTGGTTTCACAGGCAGACTAGTTGCTAATTACCTCTTTAACAAATATGGTATTAATGGAGGTTTAAAATGGGCGATGGCCGGAAGAAATTTAGACAAACTTAAATTGATTAGATCTGAAGTCGCAAATGAAAACGTTCCTTTAATAGTAGCTGATAGTAATGATGAAGTTAGTTTAAATGATTTGACTAAACGTGCTTCTGTAATTTGCACAACTGTTGGACCTTATGCAAAATATGGTTCAAAACTAGTAGATGCATGTGTGGAAAATAAAACTCATTACTGTGATTTAGCTGGTGAGGTTCAGTGGATTCGAAAAATAATTGATAAACATCATGAATCTGCCAAATCTAATGGAACTAAAATTGTGAACTGTTGTGGATTTGATTCTATTCCGTCTGACATGGGGGTTTATTTCATTCAAAATGATGTTAGAAATAAAAACATAAAAATTGCTAAACATATAGAAATGCGAGTTGCAGGTGTTAGTGGGGGAATCAGCGGAGGAACTTATGAAAGTTTAAGTCATGTTAACGAAGAAGCACATAAAGACAAAAATATTTTTAAGGTTTTAGTTAATCCTTATGGACTTAATCCAGGTGGTGAACAAGAAGGATTAGACAAGTATGATTTAAGGTCGGTTGTATTTGACAAATCATCAAAAAACTGGATTGGACCTTTTATTATGGCAGCAATTAACACGAAAATTGTTCGTCGTAGTAATGCATTAAATGGTTATTCTTATGGAAAAGATTTTAAGTATGACGAAGCAACTTTATGTGGAAAAGGATTATTTGGAAGGATAAAAGGTATTATTAGTACTATTCCTCTAGCAATAATAATGTCTGCCAAGCCTGGTTCTTTTGTTAAAAAAATAGTTGATAAAATCCTCCCAAAAGCAGGTGAGGGACCTGACAAAAATAAAAGAGAAAATGGGTTTTATAATTTACGTTTTTATATTACATATGATGATGGATCTAAGGATGTTGCTAAAGTAATTGGAGACATGGATCCAGGGTATGGTTCTACTTCTAAAATGCTTGGGGAAACTGCAGTTTGTTTAGCAAAAGATCAACTTTCAGATGTAAGTGGAGTATTGACTCCATCAGTTGCTATGGGTGATAAGCTTTTGATTCGACTTAAAAATAACGCCGGTTTGACTTTTAGTTTTAAATAACGAAGAAGCTATTTACTTTAAAATATATTTATGAAAAAAATATTTTATTCTTTATTTTTTTTGCTCTTAGGGTTTTTTGTAATTACTGGATTTAATTATATTGATTTAAATAAAGTTATTAATGTCAAATCAACAAATAATCAATGGGAGTATTTATTTAATGGAAAAGATTTAGATGGATGGAAAATTAAAATTAATGGACATGAACTCGAAGATAATTACAAAAACACTTTCAAGGTTAAAGATGGTGTAATAAAAATTTCCTATGAGAATTACGATTCTTTTAACGATAAATTTGGTCATATTTTTTTCACTAAAAATAAATTTAAAAATTATCACTTAAGTTTAGAATATAAGTTCAGTGGACTTCATTTAAAAGGAGCTCCAGGGTGGTCAATAAAAAATAGCGGAATAATGCTTCATTGCCAAGATCCCGAAACTATGTTAATTAATCAAGATTTTCCAGTTAGTGCTGAAGTTCAATTATTAGGTGGTTTAGGAAAGGGAAATAGACCAACAGCAAATATTTGTACGCCTGGAACTGACGTAGATATTGATTCTAAGTTAGCTAATGCGCATTGTATTAGTTCTAGTTCAAAAACTTACCATGAAGATGATTGGGTTAAGGTTGATGTAATAGTTTATTCTAATAAGTTAATCCATCATGTAATTGAGAATGACACAGTTTTGTCTTATTCTAACCTGAAAGTTGGTGGAAATAATGTGCCCATAAATTTTTTAGACAAAATAGGTAATCCTTTATCCGATGGTTATATTTCTTTACAATCTGAAGGGCATCCTGTAGAATTTAGAAATATAAAAATTAAAAATATAAAATCTATTTTTTAATTTTTCCAGAAAAAACAGATGCCTTAGGATTAATTGGGTTTCCGCTAGCTCTTCTTAATATGGCTAATTGACCTGAATGCCAAACAGCATCTTCAATAGGTCCGTTTATTTGATTCCAGAAAGGATATTCACTTTTATTATTAGTTCTTTGAAAAATTATTTTAAAGCTTGATAAATCATTCGATTTGGATAAAATTTCTGAAGAACGTTTTAAGTTAAATAAAATTTGTTTTCTAGTTTCTTTAAACCCTAATTTTTCATTTTTATTATCAGTATTTGGTAAGCCCTCTAAGGAATTAAGTATCACAGTAGATAAATTATAAATATGGTCAATGGTTTCATGACTAGATCTCGATTCACTGTTAATTCTATAACTTAAATCTGTATTTCTTAAACCTTCAGTTGCCCAATAGAATCTAAATCCTAAACCATCAATCATTCTTGACATTATATTGCCACTTGTGTAGGAGTCAGGATAATCAGGAATTTCATAATAAGGTAAACTTTCTTGCGATTGAGACATAGAAATATTAATTAAAAAAATTAAAGCAAATATTTTTTTCATAATGTTATAATATTTAAAAATAACTTAAAATAATTTAAGGCATAGTTTTTGTAATAATTCAAATATAAAAATGAAAAAAATATTAATTCTTTTTGTTATTGCATTACTTATTAATTGTAGTGATGAAACTGACGTTTTAGGCACGGAAATCTTACCAGGGTCTACTTCAACTCAAAAAATAAATCACGATGGATTGGAAAGACAATATTTAATATATATTCCTAACTCATACAATGGACAATCAAAACTTCCTTTGATGATTAATTTTCATGGTTTTGGGGGTGAAGTAAATGATCATTTGGCTTATACTGATATGAGATCTTTAGCTGATTCTGAAAATTTTATATTAATCTATCCACAAGGCAGTGAACTTGGAGGTTATTCTCATTGGAATGCTGCTTTAAATGGAGGGGATAATAAAAGTACTGTTGATGATTTAGGGTTTGTCGAAGCGCTAATCAATTTACATTCAGATATAGTTAATTTGAAAAGAGTTTATGCTGTTGGTTATTCAAATGGTGGAATGATGAGTTATGCCCTTGCATGTTATAAAAGTTATCTAATCGCGGCTATTGGCTCTGTTTCTGGGTCTATGTTACAAACTGACTGCACTCCTTCTCATTCTATTCCATTAATTAAATTACATGGAACATCAGATAGTGTAATTTCTTATGATGGAAATAGTTACTATAGTTCTGTTGAATCAATACTTGGTTTTTGGATAAATTTTAATAAAACTAGTACATCACCAGTTTTTGAAACTGTAGATGATAACGGTACTACTATACAAAAACACCTATACGATGGAGGAACCAATGAATCTTCAATAGAACATTATAAAATATTAAATGGTTCTCATGTTTGGTTTGACATAAATTTTGAAGGAAATAATACAAACGAACTGATTTGGAACTTTGTATCTAAGCATGATATTAATGGTTTAAGGAAATAATTTTTTATTACTTTTAAAAAAAAACAATTTAAATATTATGAAAAAAAATAAAAACTTTTTATCGGGACTTATTGTATTGCTATTAACTATGACAATTATAAGTTGCAATACACCATCTGAGAAACATGTAGAATTAGAAAATGCTCAAACACAATTAGAAGAGAATATAAACATGTATAAAACTGTTTGGAATAAAGTAATTAATGAAAGACAAATTGATTTAATTAACGGAGATTCTTTTGATGAAAACATAACAGGTATTACTAAACCTGAAAATATAGTTGGAATTGAAAATTTCAAAGCATATTATAACAGCTATTTGAATGGGTTTTCAGATGGTAAGATTACATTTATAAATGTTTTTGGTCAGGGAGATGATATTGTAAAACAATGGAATTTTAAAGGAACTCACGATGGTGATTTTTTTGGAAACCCTGCTACAGATAAAAAAGTTGATGTTTCTGGGTCTACTATTGTTAAAATGAAAGATGGTAAAATTCTATCAGAAGAAAATTACATGGATAACCTAGACTTTTATACTCAATTAGGGTTAATGTAGTAAAAGTGTTTTTTAAAAACTTAAAATGGAAGACAAATGTCTTCCATTTTTTTGCAATAATTTTATATTTAAAAACAAAGTGTTTTTATTGCGTCTAATAGTTTCTTTTCTTCTTTTTTAGGAGTTGTAAATCGTGAACCTTTTAAAAACCTTTCAACGTCATTAGCTTTTTTGATAGCTTCTATTTCCTTTTTATAAAAAATTATTTTGTTTATAGATTTAACTCCATTATTGCAAGTCGCCTTAACTTCAATTATAAGTTTTATTATGCCATCATTAAAAAGAACTGATTGAATGATTTTTTGTTCCAAAATATAAGTTCCTATTTTAGATTCCTTATCGTTTTTAAACGAACTTCTTTCAGTGAAGTTGTTCATGTCCTTGTTTATAAATTTGTCTATTCTCTCAGAATTTGATTCCATTGAAGATGATTCAATATATGTGTCTTTATCATCTGTAAAGTAGCCAATACTATCTTTGATTTTCAACCAATTTGGATTTTTTAATTGATTTATTTTTTTTTCCTTTTTTTCTAATTTTTTTATTTGTCTAGTTTCTTTTTTTGTTTGACTGTTTAAATTGAAATTTAAAAAAAATAAACATAAAGAAAGTAGACATAGGTGTTTTTTGAAATATAAAGGATGTTTCATAAGTTTTAGATAAATGATTTGAGTTAATACCTAAAGTTAAATAATAAACTAACACTTTTTATATGGGTCGTAAAGCTGGAGTGCCAAACAAAATTACAGTAGAAGTTAAAGAGAAATTTAGTGAAGTAATAATGAATGCTATGTCTTCTATTGATATAGATTCAATGACTCAAAATGAAAGATTAAAACTTATACAAATTGGGTTGACCTATGTTGTTCCAAAATTAAAACACACAGTAATACATAAAGGGAGAAGATTATTAAGGTTTAGATAATTGTTATATTTAGAACATGAAAAAACTAATCTTAATAATTATGATAATTCCTGTTTTAGGAACAGGTTATTTAAACGCTCAAAAATTATCTAAAAATGATGCTTTTGATATTTTAACAAAATGGGAAGGCAAATGGAAAAGCAGTGCAGTTTTTGAAAAATCTGTTTGGACTCCTGAAAGGACTGAGAATAGAGGAACAACTGAGACAAATTTAATTCTTTCAAACAATTACCTTGAAATAATGGTTTATAATGATGATAATACAAGCAAACATATTATTTGTTATGACCAAATGTCAAATCAATTCAATCGATGGGAATTTAAAAGTGACGGTAGTAATACTTTCTGGACAGGAAAATGGAATAAAGCTGATAAATCAATGACGTGGAACTATATAGATTTTTCAAACTATGGTATTAGCGGTAAAATAATAGAGAATTTTAAGTCGGATAATATAATTAAATCCAGAGTTACTATGAAAGATAAGAGTGGAAAATCATTACTTAGAATAAATTCTACAAAAGAAAAAATCTAAACCATAGGCATATCTTCTTCTTTTAATTAAGCAACTTCTAATCCTCGTAAGTTGGTTAAACTAACATTTTATATAAGAATTATGTGCTGCTAAATGGAGCAGTTAAGGTTGTTTTTAAATAGGCTTACTTAAAGGATGTAGTAAACATAGTAGTAAACAAAATAAAAAAGGGAACTACTAATTAAAGTAATTCCCTTTTTGTGACCTCGGTAGGATTCAAACCTACAACCTCTTGAGCCGTAATCAAGTGCACTATTCAGTTATGCTACGAGGCCTTGATAAATATAAAATGATTTATTTAACTAGAGACGAACAGTCTATTAGTTCGGCCTAGTGTATAACTAGATGCAACATTAATTAAACACCAGAGTATGATCATTTTTTTTTATTTGCGAATTTATATAAATTTTAAGACAACTTTACCATCTAATTTTATAAATATTAAAGCAAGTATTGATAAAGTAATCTTACTGTAAAATATCCAATAAGTGATATCCAAATTATTTTTCTATTTTTTTGAAACCATTCCATTTATTATTTTTTTAAAGAATTAATTATTTAAACAACTTTTTTTATTTTAAAACATATGATTATTATACAATACGATCGTAGTTGTGAATTATAGCATTTTTGTAATTACTTATTTCCATATAAGTTTAGCTTTTATAACTATTTTGTTTTCTAAAGACTTAAATCTAAAAGACTGTCTTGTGATCTTTGATTAACTATTTGGATTATTCTTCTTTTTAGTTCTGATGTATTCTTCGTATAAAACATTAATTCATTTTTTGAAAAATGACCAATAACAATTCCTAAAAGTATGTTTTTGAAGTTTGTGTCTTTTGTTAGAATTATATTAATTCTTTCTTTCTGTTTTTCTTTTTTAAGATTGTTGAAATTAATTTTTCTATGTTTTAAATAATTTTGAAACAAAATAATCAATAAATTATGTTGCATTTTTATAATTGGTCTAATCGCTTCATTTTGAAATTTTTCAATATCTGAAGTTCCTGCATTTACTAACTCTGATAATATTGGTCTTTCTTTTTTATTCATTTCTTAAGTTGACAATTTATTTATTATATTTCTTTTGAAGTTTTACACATAGCGATAGTTTTGTTTAGGTTTTATTTAATTAAATAATGTTATTATAAAAGCTAAAACAAACGAAACAAAATATAAATGTTAGAATGTAATTAAGAAATAGAGAGTTATGACAGCAAATAGACTGTGTATAAAACCTATATTAATTTCTCTGGTTTGTTTGCTAATAAAAGATATAAGAACAGCAAGAGCCACTGTTGTATGGAATACAAAATAAATTAATAAAAACGACTGGGTAAAATTTTTATTTTCAAAGTCTGATACAACTAAAAGTGCAAAAATAGCAATAGAAAAAGCTGCTCCGCCATACATCCTTGCTGTAGTAATTAATGCACCACCTGCCTTTTTATAAGAAGGAATAAATTTTGGATTGACAAGCATAGCCAAACCAACCGTTAATTCTAAAATACCAGTAATTAAAATGAATAATTTCATAATTTATATTTTTAATAAATCTAATTAAATTAAATTAAAATAATTTATAGTATTTTTTTAATACCATCCCTTTCATTTCGATAGAATAAATTAAATTTGTGCTTTGTTTTTATGAATAAAAAAAAACCTGATAACGTAGTTTACGACTCTTCTTCGGAAAAGTATGACGCTCATCTTCTTCCGTATGGAAGTAATGTTGGTGCTCCATCTATAAAAATTGAAGATAACAAAAGTTGGAAAGAAAGAGGTGTTAGTAAAGTAAACAAGAATATAAGTTCTAAATTTACTGAGCTTAAAAAACAGTATCAAGATTTGCTAGATGATTTCAAGTGGAATGAAATCATTTATA